>Ga0207684_10005143_pt1 | contig 12188 bp, 8 predicted proteins | sample KBSK5501metaG_FD_184342 | JGI IMG/M metagenome (GOLD analysis project Ga0207684, IMG submission 184342) | Corn, switchgrass and miscanthus rhizosphere microbial communities from Kellogg Biological Station, Michigan, USA - KBS K5-50-1 metaG... | ecosystem: Host-associated > Plants > Roots >... | reverse complement strand
GAGCGCCGACTCCGGATCCACCCCGAGCTTCCGCGCCACGGCGACGGTCGCGAACAAGACGTCGCCCACCTCTCCCTCCGCGTCCTCCGGCGACGTCGCCTCCTCGAGCTCGTCTAGCTCCTCGCGGAGCGCGCCGACCGCACCGGCGATGCTCCGCCACTCGAACCCCCAGCCGGCTGCTCGGCGCTGGACCTTCGCTGCACGCGCGAGGGCCGGCAGGGACGCCGGGATCCCCTCGTCCACGCCCTTGCGTCCACCGTCCTCCTCGGCTTTGAGCTTCTCCCAATTGACGAGCACCTCGTCGGACCCCGCGACGTCGACGTCGCCGAACACGTGGGGATGACGGTGGATCAGCTTGCGGATGAGGCCGTCCGCCACGTCATCGATGTCCCACCGGCCCTCGTCGGCCGCGATCTGGGCGTGGAAGGTGACCTGGAGCAGCAGGTCGCCGAGCTCGTCCCGAACGCCGGCGTCGTCGTCGGCATCGATCGCCGCCAGGAGCTCGTGCGTCTCCTCCAACAGGTGGCGCGCGAGCGTCCGATGCGTTTGGTCGCGGTCCCACGGACACCCGTCCGGTTCCCGCAGCCGCGCCTGCACCTTCACCAGATCCAGGAGCCGCGCTCCGCCCCTGGACGACGGGGCCGGACCGGCAGGGACGTGGTCGGCCGGGTCGCCGATCATGACGGCGGGGAGGTGGGCGACCCCGACGCGGCTGGGGCCGTCGCGCTCGGGTCCGTGCTGGTGATCCGCACCACCTGGAGCGTGGTGGGGTCGAAGCGGCCGAAGCTCGGATCCACGTCGATCGCCCCCGCCTGATCCTGCTGCCGGACCCAGTCGCTGAACGCGTTCGCCTCCGCCTGCTTCAGCGCCTGGTCGCGGACCTGGGCGAATGGCGTGATCTGCTTGTCCACCAGGTGGATCACGTGCCATCCGAACTGCGTGTGCAGGGGGCGTGAGATGTCGCCCGGCTTCATCGCGAGCGCGGCATCGGCGAAGGGCTTGACGAACTTGGTCGCGGGCGTCGCGGTCAACGCTCCCGAGTTCTGCGCGGCCGAGGGGTCGATCGACACCCGCTTCGCGAGCTTCAGGAAGTCCGCCCGGGTCGCCCCGGGACGGGTCACCTGCTGGTAGACGGACTCGGCCTCGGCCTTGGTCTTCACCACGATGTGGTCGGCCGTGATCGTGGCGTACTGCTCCGGGTTCTGTTGATACGCCGTCCGTAGCTGCGGCACGTCGACCTTCGCCGTTGCCAGCGCCTTCGCGACCTCGTTCTCGAGCAGCGAGAGCCGCACCAGCTCCGCGAAGTCGTCGTGCGTGACGTTGTTCGTCTGGAGCAGCGCGGCCAGGGTGTCCTTGCCGACCTGGGACTCGAAGCCATCGATCGTCTGTTGGAGGTCGGCGTCGGTGACGCTGATGCCGTTCTTCGACGCGTAGTCCTGCGCCAGCCGGAACTGGATCATCGCGCTGAGCGAGTACCGGTTGCACGCGGCCGCGGCCGTGTCGTCGGCGCCGTCCTTCTGTCCGCACGCGGCGTGCTGCAGCCCGAAGAGGCTCTGGAAGACCCCGGCGGTCACGGCCAGCTCCGCATCGGTGACGCTGGTCCCGGCGACGTGGGCGGCCGCGGGCGCCGCGGCGGCGCCTCCGCAGGCGGTCGCGAGGACGAGCACCGCTGTCCCCAGGACGAGCGGAACGAGACGGCGGGGGGGATGCATCCTCGAAGTCTACGAGGCGGCCGGCGCTGCGGGCTGGGCGACCGCGAGCCCCGGCTCAGACGGCTCGCCGACCGCTTCGCGTAGACGCGCCTCGACCCAACGGACCAGATCGGCACCGAAGATCCGGTCGGGCACCAGGTTCAGCGTGCCCTTCGCCGCATGGTAGGTCGCCCCCGAGATCCGCTCCGAGAGATCGACGAGGAACGAGTCGGCGATGGCGACGGGGGTCAGCCGGACCTGATCGCGGTACGTCGTCACCTCCTCGACGCCGAGACGCGCAGCGGTGAGCCGGAGCGACCCGATCGCGAAGAGAACCTCGACCTGCTCGGGGAGGGCCCCGTACCGGTCGACCGTCTCGTCGCGGATCTCCCCGAGGACCGCATGATCACCCGCGAGCGAGATGCGTCGGTAGAGCTCCAGCCGGAGGGCCTCCTGCGCCACCCAGCCGGGCGGGACGAACGCCTTCACCGGCAGATCGATCCGGAGCTCCTTCTGGCGCTCGATCGGCTTGCCCTGGAGCTCACGGACCGATTCCTGGAGGATCCGCGCGTACGCGTCGAACCCGACCGCCGCGATGTGACCGCTCTGCTCGGCGCCGAGCATGTTCCCGGCGCCGCGGATCTCCAGATCGCGCATCGCGATCTGGGATCCGCTCCCGAGCGCCTGGTGACGAGCGATCGTCGCAAGGCGCTCGTGCGCTTCCTCCGTCATCGCCCGCTGCGCCGGGAAGAAGAAGTAGGCGAACGCGCGCTCCGAGGATCGGCCGACGCGGCCGCGGAGCTGATAGAGCTGGGCGAGCCCGAGCATGTCGGCGCGATCGACGATCAGCGTGTTGGCGTTCGGAACGTCCAGCCCGCTCTCGATGATCGTCGTGCAGACCAGGACGTCCGCGTCGCGGTCCCAGAACCGGATCATCTGTTGCTCCAGCTGATCCTCGTCCATCTGGCCGTGTGCGATCACGATCCGAGCGTCGGGAAGCTCCTGGCGGAGCCAGTTCGCCTGACGGTCGATCGTCGCGACCCGGTTGTGAACCCAGAACACCTGCCCCTCACGGAGCAGCTCGCGGCGGACGGCGCCGAGGGCCAGTCCTTCATCGAGCGAACCCACGTACGTGAGGACGGGCTGACGGTCCTCGGGAGGGGTGTCGATCGTCGAGAGCTGGCGGATCCCGGTCAGGGCCATCTCGAGGGTCCGCGGGATCGGGGTCGCCGTCATGGTCAGCACGTCGACCTGCGCTCGGAGCTGCTTCAGCCGCTCCTTGTGCGAGACGCCGAAGCGCTGCTCCTCGTCGACGATCAACAGGCCGAGATCCTTGAACCGCACGTCCCGCCCCAGGAGCCGGTGCGTGCCGATCACCACGTCGACCTTCCCGGCGGCGGCGCCCTCGATCACCTCGTGCTGAGCGGCTGGGTGCACGAACCGAGACAGCATCTTGACGGTGACCGGGTACGGCGCGAACCGTTCCGAGAACGTCATGAAGTGCTGTTCCGCGAGAAGCGTCGTCGGCACCAGCACAGCGACCTGCGTGCCGTCCATGACGGCCTTGAACGCGGCCCGGACCGCGACCTCGGTCTTGCCGAATCCCACGTCGCCGCACAGCAGCCGATCCATCGGGAACGGGCGCTCCATGTCCTGTTTGACCTCTTCGATCACACGGAGCTGGTCCGGCGTCTCCTCGTACGGGAACGCATCCTCGAGCTCCCGCTGCCACGGCAGGTCCGGGCCGAACGCGCGCCCCGGCACCGACATGCGAACGGTGTAGAGCCGCACCAGTTCGCCGGCCATGTCCCGTACGGCGCGCTTGACCTTGGCCGTGGCGCGGGCCCAATCCGTGCCGCCCATCCGGTGCACGCGCGGAACGTCGCCGCCCAGGTATTTCACGACCATGCCGACCGCATCCGACGGCACGTAGAGCCTGTCGTTCTGCGCGTACTCGAGGATGAGGTAGTCACGCTCGGCGCCGGCGAGTGCCCGGTGGACGATCCCGGCGTACCGGCCGACGCCGTGGATCCGATGCACGGCGAAATCGCCCGGCTCCAGCTCTTCCGCGATCGAGTCCGTCCGCCGCCGGGTGAACCGGGGCGCGGTCCGCGTGTGTCGACGCGACCCGAAGAGGTCCTCCTCGGTTGCGATGGCGAGCTTCGCCGGAGCGAAGACGAACCCATTCGAGAGCGAGGCTTCGACCGTCTCGACGGGCGTCGCACCCACGACCTCGCTCGCGCGCGCCAACGAGCCGTGACCGCGTCCGGTGACGATCGCGCGGTAACCGCGCGCCTGGAGCTCGCCGAGCCGTTGCGCGACCTCGGCCGGGTTGCCCTGCGCCGATCCCCACGAACGGAGTTGAAGGTCGAGCCCTTCGGTGAATTCCGACAGCTGGAGCTGGACGCGGCCGGCGACGGCGTCGCCCAGCTCGCGGAGCGCCCGGGCGGCGGGCCAGGCGAGCGCGTCGGCGAGCGCCTCCGCCTCTTCGTAGGCCGCGGCCGCACGGTCCAGCGTCCGTCGCGCTTGGGTGAGGACGACCCACGATCCCTCGGGCAGGAGCTCGGCGGGCGACGGGAGATGGTCGAACAGGAACGGGGCCGCGGTCTCCATCCCCTCGGGGTGGAGCCCGTCGGCGATCCGCTGCAGGAGGTCCGCGAAGCGATCCGTGTGGTGACGTGCCTGCTCGCCGGCCCGTTCGCGGATGCCGTCGTCCGGGATCAACTCGCGGACCGGACCGACCTCGACGTGGGTCAGCCGCGAGGTCGACAGCTGCGTCGACGCGGCGAACTCGCGGAGCGACTCGATCTCATCGCCCCAGTACTCCAGACGCACCGGACGGCGCGCCACGCCGGGGAAGACGTCGAGCACTCCGCCGCGCACGGCGAACTCGCCTCGGTGCTCCACGACGTCCGCGCGGCGATACCCGAGGTCGACGAGCTGCTCGGCCAGCCGGTCCGGCGGGAGGTCGCGCCCCGCGACGAGCTCGATCGGCGGCACCGTGCCGAGCGTCGGGATGAGGCCCTGCATCGCGGCGAGCGCGGGCGCGACCAGGACGGTCGCGCCGCGGCGCTCGCGGAGGCGCCGGACGGCCGCCGCCCTTCGGGCGGCGACGTCCGGCGCCGGCGAGATGCCCTCGTACGGCAGCGCCTCCCACGCCGGGAGCAGCGCCACGTCGCCGGGGAGGAACGCCTCGAGGTCCTCCACGAGGGCATCGGCCTCGTGGGGACCGGGAGCCACGGCGAGCACGGGAGCGTCCAGCGCCACCGCCAGCCCCGCCACGACGAACGCCTCGCCCGTCTCGGTTCGAGCATGGATCGGCCGGTCCTGCGCCAGCAGGAGACCCTCGAAGGTCTCCGATCCGACGAACAGGTCCAAGGCGTCCCGCAGGCTCACCGACATCCACTCCCGACGTGCACCGAACAACACGAACAGCCCCGGTCGCGTCGCGACGGGGCATCCACACCAATGGTACGGGAGGTCGGCCTTAGGTCGGTCGATGTGCACGGCTACGCCGTCGGAGCGGGACCGTAACGTGTGGGACCTCGGCACGCGCCGCGATCGCTAACGCCGAGCACATCGACCTCCGGTGTCGGCGTAGCCGGGAACACCGGCCGACAACACCGTTACGCTCGACCGATGCGTGCGATGGTGCTCGAGCGGGCCGGGGAGCCGCTGCGGTCGGGGGACGCGACGGATCCCGAACCGTCGGCGGGTCAGGTTCGTATCCGGGTGCTGGTCTGCGGCGTGTGTCGGACCGACGTTCACATCGTGGACGGCGAGCTCGCTGATCCGACCCTCCCGCTGGTGCCGGGCCATCAGATCGTCGGGGTGGTCGAAGCGATCGGTGACCGTGTGGAGGGCGTCGCGATCGGTGATCGGGTCGGCGTCTCCTGGTTGGGATGGGCGTGCGGCGAGTGCCGCTACTGCACGACCGGACGGCAGAACCTGTGCGAGCGCGCGCTGTTCACCGGCTATCAGTTGGACGGCGGCTACGCGGAGACGGCGGTCGCGGACGCTCGAGCGTGCCTCGCGCTCCCGGACGCCTTCCCCGACCTGCAGGCGGCGCCGCTCCTGTGCGCCGGAACGATCGGGTTCCGCGCCCTCAGGATGACGGGTGATGCCACCCGGCTGGGGCTCTACGGCTTCGGCGGCGCGGCACACATCCTCACGCAGGTCGCGATCGCCGAGGGGCGTCGGGTGTTCGCTTTCACGCGTCCCGGGGACACGGCGACGCAGACGTTCGCTCGCGAGCTCGGCGCGACCTGGGCCGGGTCGTCCGTCGAGGCACCGCCGGAAGCGCTCGACGCCGCGATCCTGTTCGCGGCCGCCGGCGAGCTCATTCCGCGCGCCCTGGAGGCGGTCGAAGCGGGCGGTACGGTCGTCTGCGCAGAGATCCACATGAGCGACATCCCGTCGTTCCCGTACGCGCTGCTCTGGAAGGAGCGGGTCCTGCGATCGGTCGCCAACCTCACCTGGGCGGACGGCCGGGAGTTCCTCGCGCTCGCCGCGCGGGTACCGGTCCGGACGCAGGTGACGACGTTCCCGCTTGATCAGGCGAACGAAGCGATCGCCGCGCTCCGCGGCGGGGGGGTGAACGGAGCGACCGCGCTCCAGGTAGCGACCTGATCAGACGGCGTGCAGGCGGTCGCGACCGGGCTCGTCCCGCCGATCGTTCTCGCGGCGACCGTCCGATCTGACCGTGTCCATCTCCAGGTTGCGCACCGACAGCCAGCGCGTGAACTCGACCGCGGAGAGGGGCCGCGAGATGTAGTAGCCCTGCGCCTCATCGCAGCCGAACTCGGCCAGCCGGTCGAACGTCGCCAGGTCCTCGACGCCCTCGGCGACGACGCGCAGGCCCAGGTTCCGGCCGAGGTCCACGGTGGCCCGAACGATCATGAAGTCGTTCGCGTCGACGTGCATCTGCATCACGAAGGAGCGGTCCACCTTGATCTCTTCGATCGGCAGCCGCTTGAGGTACGACAACGAGGAGTACCCGGTCCCGAAGTCGTCGATCGACAGACCGATGCCGACGTCCGACAGTGCGTCGAGCACCTGGGTCGAGCGACCGGAGTCGCCCATCAGGAAGCTCTCGGTCAGCTCCATCCGCAGGAACGCCGGCGGGACGTCCCAGGTACGGAGCTGTCCCGCCACCTGCTCGGCGAGCTCCTGGTCGAGTAGCGATCGGGCCGAGACGTTGATGGAGATCGGGATCCGGATGCCCATGTCCGCCCACTCACGCCACTGCTTGAGGACGGTCTCGATCACGTAATGGGTGAGCGGGCGGAGCAGCACCGTCTTCTCGACGAGCGGGATGAACTCGTCCGGCGGCACCAACCCGAGCGAGGGGTGCTGCCACCGGATCAATGCCTCGGCGCCCGCGGCGCGACCGTCTGCGAGTCGCACCTTGGGCTGGAAGTACAGGACGAACTCCCCGGTCTCGAGCGCGGGGCGGACCTGTCCGATCAGCGTCAACCGCGCCGGGTTGTGCCGGTCCATGTCATCGGCGTAGAGCTCATAGCCGCCGCTCTTCTCTTTCGCCGCGTACATCGCGACATCGGCTCGCCGGAGCAGCGCCTCGGCGTCGTTCGCCTGGCTCGGGAACAACGCGATGCCGATGGAGCCGGAGACGTCCAGCGCGAGCCCCTCCACGCTCACCGGGATCTCGAGCTCCTCGAGGAGCCGATCGGCGATCCGCATCGCGACGTCTTCGGACGGGAGCTCGGGGAGCACGATCCCGAACTCGTCACCCCCGAGCCGGGCCATCAGGTCGTTGTCGCGGAGCACGCTGGAGAGGCGAGGACCGATCTCCTGCAGGAGCAGATCGCCGAAGTGGTGACCGAGGGTGTCGTTGATCTCCTTGAAGTGGTCCAGGTCGATCAGCATCACCGCGAGTTTGCCGTCGACCCGCCTGGAGGCCTCGATCGCGTCGGCGAGCTTGAGCTGGAACAGCATCCGGTTCGGCATCCCCGTGAGCGAGTCGTGCAGCGCCTGGTACTCGTTCTCGGCCTGCTTCTCGGCGAGCTCGTTCGTCGCCTCCTGGAGCGAGTGGGTGCGCTGGAACATCTGCCGCGCGAACGCGAGCGGCGCGGCGAACACCAGGATCGCGAACACCCCGAGGTTGCTGACCGACGTCGCAACCAGCACCGCGAAGAGCGCGAGGGCCATGTACGAGAGCACGAACTCACCGAAGACGCCTTCGTGCATCGCGCGGATCGTCGCGATGATCGGCTTGCCGTGCTGGAAGTGGTGGTAGGTGGCGACGAAGAGCGTGTTGAGGGCGTACCCCACGATCGCCGCCAGCAACGTCGGCAGGATCAGCTTCCAGGCAGGGCCGGGGAGCACGTGCCCCAGATCGGCACCGAGGTTCCTGGTCACCGTGTGGTTGAAGATCGCGGACTCGGCGATCACGCAGACGGCGATCTGCGACCGAACGAACAGCGCCTTGAGCGGCGGGATCTCACCCTTCAACTCACGCGCATCGGTCGCGCCGAGGAACGCGATAGCGGCAGCGGTCGGCGTGGGGAACAGCAGGGCCGCCGAAAGCTCCAGCGGGAAGCTCAGGCTGAACCCCATGGAGACGTTGGTCGGGACCGGAAGGAGGTCCGCGACCATCACCGCGACGGCCCACGCATACATATGCCAATCCGTGAAGAGCTGCGGGTCGGCCCAGACCGACCAGATCAGATAGGCGATCACGGGGACCGACACGAGCAGCTCGTACAGCCGGATCACCGGTCGACGATCGTGCGCACGCCGCAACTGGCGTGTGGACACCCGTGCCGGCGGCTCGCGATGCGCCTCCGCGTCGAGCTCGAGCTGGAGGGCGTCAGACACCTTGCATCTCCGGCGTCGCCGCGGGTTCGGTCTTCGTCCGCCTGCGCATCCCTCCTACGATCACGACGACGACACCCGTGTAGGTGAAGATGTCGCCCACGCTGATGGCTTGCCCGATCGGAGGTGGAAGCGCGATCACATCGCCCAGGAACAGGGCCCTGTCGTCGCCGGTCGCCAGGTGGTGCTTCACGTAGCTATCCGCGTTGTTCGTCAGCTGACCGATCGTGTTCTCCTGTCCCGAGGCGGCCAGCGCCTGGGAGGACACGGGCATCCCGCTGTTCAGACCGATCACCGCGAAGTTGAGCCCGACGCCGACGAGGATCAACCAGAACCCCAGCACATGCCGGTTGACGAACGCGAAGACCGACAACAGTACGAACGAACCGAACAACATCGCCAACGGCCAGTGGCCCGGTGGGTTGATCAGTTGCATCACGAATCCGATGATGGCAAGCGGCGCCCAGCGGATCTGCAGGTTGGCGAGGTTGGACAACCGTCCGCCCGCGAGGTATCCGACGGCGATCGAGATGATGAGGGTGCCGACGATCAGCTTCATGACATCGGTATCGGAGCCAGCATAGGGAACTGGAGGGCGCCGGTCGCCGAGCGACCGGCGCTCGCCCGATCGATCAGACTCAGTACGGTTTCCATCCGGCGCCGACCGCGAGTGCGATCGCGGCCAGGCTCGCGATGGTAAGAGCGATCCTTCGAAGCACCGTTCCTCTCCTTCCGGTCCTTCTCGTGACGAAGCTCAGCCCGTCACGAGGTCAGTTCGGCTTCCAACGCGCCCCGGCTGCGAGCAGCAACGCGGCGAGCGTGGCGCCGGCGAAGAGCACGTACCGCCAGTCGTGCTTGCGCATCTGCCCACCTCTCCTTCTTCCGTTCGGTCCCGCGAGGATGCCCCGTTCGCCCCTACTGCGCCATCGGGCGAGCGGCGGCTGTTCCTATCGGCCATGCCGGCGGGTGGCAACGATCACCTTCCTAGGCCGAACGGCCCACGACGCGAGGCGCCCCCCGGCTTCGCCGGGGGGCGCCTCGCTTCGTCGGTTCACCCGCTCAGTAGGGCTTCCAACCCGCGCCGACCGCCATCGCAACCGCGGCCAAGCTCGCGAGCGCGTACAAGATCTTGCGCATCGTTCCTCTCCTTCCGCGCCCGTCGCCTAGTTCGGCTTCCACCGGGCACCGGCTGCGAGCAGCAGCGTGGCCAACGTGGCACCCGTCAAGAGCAGATGTCGCCAGTTGATCTTCGCTCGCATCCGATCACCTCCTTCCAGTAACGGGTTCAGCATCGACGACCGAACCGTGTCCCCACATCGGGCGTCGGTCGTGTTTCCGACTGCCCCGCTACCCGGGTCTCGGTAGGACCTTCGGAGGGGCTCAGCCGCGGCCCGCGCCGCGGTTGAAGCGGTCCTGCGTCTGCGGGAGCCCGTCGCGGATCAGCGAACGAACTGCCTCCGCCGCCCGGTCCACCCAGATCGCGATGTCCGGTTCGAGGCCCTTGCCGATCGGCTCGAGCACGTAGTCGGCGGGATCCTGTCTGCCGGGAGGCCGGCCGATCCCGACGCGGACCCGGTGATACTCGGGCGTCCGGAGCGCCCGGGTGAGCGACTTCAGCCCGTTGTGCCCGCCGGTGCCGCCGCCGAGCTTCACGTGCAGCTCCCCAGGCGGGATCTCGAGCTCGTCGTGCACGGCGACGATCCGCTCGGGCGGAACGTCGTGCTTCTTCGCCAACCCGGCGTAGGAAGGACCCGACTCGTTCATGTAGCGCGTCGACGTGACGAGCAGCACGCGCTCCTGTCCTTCTCGCAGCTCCGCGAGATCGGCCGGAAGGAACCGGACCTTCTTGAGGCGGACGCCCTCGCCGCGCGAGAGCTCTTCGACGACCATCTTCCCGATGTTGTGGCGGGTCCGGGCGTACCGGTCGCCGGGGTTGCCGAGGCCGGCGACGAGCCAGGCCATCGGGGTGAGCTACTCCCCGCCTTCGCCCTCGCCGGGAGCCTGTTCCGCGGGAGCCTCGCCCTCCGCGACCTCGGCCTCCTCTTCCTCCTCGGGGGGCGCCTCGGGGGCCTCCTCCCCCGGAAGCGTGAGATCGGCCTCGACCCGCAGGGCGGCGGGGGTGATCACCGAGATCACGGGGATGTCGGGGGCGGTGAGGAACGTGACGCCCTCCGGAACCGCGATGTCTCCCACCCGGAGCATGTCGCCGATCTCCATCGCGGAGATGTCGGCGGGGATCGTCTCGGGGACATCGTTCGGCAGGCATTCGATCTCGATCTCGCGGAGGTGGTGCTCGATCACGCCGCCCGCCCTGATCCCCGGTGCCTCCCCGACCTCGTGGACCTCGACGGCGAGCGTGATCCGCTCATCGCGGCGCACCGCGAGGAAGTCGATGTGGACGAAGCGGCCGTGGATGTGGTCGCGCTGGATCTCGCGAGGGATCGCGAGGTGCGTCTGGCCGTTCACCTTCAGGTCGACCAAGGTGGAGCCACCGCCGGCCGTGTGGAACAGGTGCAGCAGATCCTTGCCGGAGATGCTGAGCTTCACCGGCTCCATCCCGTGGCCGTAGAGGATCCCGGGGACGAGACCGCTCGCCCGGAGGCGTCGTGCGGCCCCCTTGCCGGTCTCGTCGCGCAGCTCGGCGGTGAGGGTGGTTTCCATGCTGGTCAGAACCTCGCGAGGTCGTCGGGAACGACACCGATGGTAGCGGACGGTGGCCCGGGTCGCCTCGGCCGCAGCTAGACCTGGTTCGCGCCGCCGAAGATCTCCGAGACGGAGGTGTCCTCGAACACGGCGCGGAGCGCGCTGGCGATCAGCGGAGCGATCGACAGCACGCGGAGCTTCGAGAACTGCTTCTCCTCGGGGATCGGGACCGTGTTGGTCACGATCACCTGGTCGATCGGAGCCTCCTCGAGGTGCTGCCGAGCCTTCCCGGAGAACAGCGCGTGTGTCGCGCCGGTGAAGATGGGCCCGGCCCCCATCGCGGCGAGCGCCTTCACGCCCTCCGTCAGGGTCGCCGCCGTGTCGATCATGTCGTCGACCAGCACGCACGGTCGGCCGTCGACCTCGCCGACCACCGTCATCTCTTCGATCTTGTGCGCCTCGGTCCGCGACCGCCTCTTGTACAGGAACGCGAGGTCCGCGTGGAGGTACTCGCGGAGCTTCTCAGCCGTTTTGATGCGGCCCGCGTCGGGGGCGACGACCACGACGTCGTCGCCGTGCAGCCCGAGGGAGTCCTTCAGGTAGCTCGACAGCAGTGGGAGCGCGGTGAGGTGGTCGAACGGGGCGTCGAAGAATCCCTGGATCTGTCCGCTGTGCAGGTCCACCGACACGCAACGGTTCGCGCCGGCCGTGCAGAGCAGGTCGGCCACGAGCTTGGCGCTGATCGCCTCGCGAGAGACGGCCTTCTTGTCCTGGCGCGAGTAGCCGTAGTACGGCACCACGGCGGTGATCCGCTTGGCGCTCGCGCGCTTCATCGCGTCGATCATGATGAGCTGCTCGACGATCGCCTCGTTCACGGGCTCGTAGTGGGTCTGCACGACGAACACGTCGGCGCCGCGCACCGACTCCTCGGCACGGAAGTAGATCTCGCCCGACGCGAACCGACGGATCTCCCCCTCGCTGACGGGGATACCGAGGTTGTCGGCGATCTCGTGCGCGAGC
>Ga0207684_10005142_pt1 | contig 12189 bp, 8 predicted proteins | sample KBSK5501metaG_FD_184342 | JGI IMG/M metagenome (GOLD analysis project Ga0207684, IMG submission 184342) | Corn, switchgrass and miscanthus rhizosphere microbial communities from Kellogg Biological Station, Michigan, USA - KBS K5-50-1 metaG... | ecosystem: Host-associated > Plants > Roots >... | reverse complement strand
TTCTACGGCCAGAGTACTTTCGCGATGCGAACGCCGGGCGAGCGAACCCCGTATGTGCAGCAATGGAACGCAGCTGTAGAACGCCAGATTGGTAAGGACGCATCTTTGACGGTCGCCTACGGCGGGTCGAAAGGCACGCATCTCGTGATGCAAGGGTGGGCCACGGTATCGAACATTGGCCTCAATCAGCTGCCGGACCAATATTTCTCTATGGGCCCTACTGCCTTATTGGCCCAGGTCCCGAATCCGTTCTTTGGTGTCATTACGACTCCAGGGTCACCGCTGTCGCAACCCACGGTAGCCGCTGGACAGTTGTTGCGGCCGTTTCCTCAGTACGAACGCGTAATTGCAGTGAATCCGCACAGGGGGAGCTCAAACTATCGATCCTTGCAGACGTCGTTCATGAAGCGGTTTGGCGGTAATGGGATCCTGAGTGTTGCGTACACTTGGTCGCGCTTGATGTCAGATACCGACAGCGTAACCGCCTTCTTAGACGAAGGATTTCTTTTCGGTGGCTCACTTCAGGACAACAACCATATCAAACGTGAGTACTCCCTCAGTTCTTACGACATTCCGCACAATCTATCCATTGGGTACGGTGTCGATTTGCCGTTCGGTCGCAACAAGCACTTCTTGGGGAATGCTCACAGAGCCCTTAACGGGATAGTGGGCGGTTGGCGAGTCAATGGGATTACCAACATCCGTAGCGGTGCCCCAATCAGCGCATACCAAATCTTTGCGGGGTCGGCGCTGAGCCAGCTTGGCGGCGGCCAGGGCTACTTTGGGGCCGGCGGTCTCTGGATGCGTCCCGATCTTGTATCGGGATGCCACCTCGGTACATCGGGCTCGCGCGAATTCAGAGCGACCCATGGTTGGTTCAACACGCAATGCTTCGTTCCCGTAGATACTTCTAGTGTTGTGAAATTCGGCAACGAGCCCCGGAACATCGGTGACGTTCGAATGGACACTATGAACAACTGGGACTTCTCGGTCGCGAAGCGCACCGAGATTACGGAGCGCGTTTATCTACAGTTCACGGCCGAGTTCTTCAATATCTTTAACCACCCACGTTTTGGCGCACCCGATAATAACGTGGGCGTTACCCCGACAATTCTGAATTCACATTTCGGCATTGTGACTTCGCAGGTGAACCCACCTCGCGCGATTCAGTTCGGCCTGCGGATTGGCTTTTGAAAACCTCACGCACTGGAGCACCGTGCAAACACGGTGCTCCAGCTTTTTAAACTTGCACGCCGTTGAGTCCGCTGACGATGGATGTGACGCAGCCGTGCAGGCAAGCCGCATCTCTAAGCTGTTATCGCTGAACAAATCTCAAGGGTGACTAATGCTGCCCAATCGTCGTGTCGTTTCTCTAACCCTGTGGTCAGCCTTGCTACACTTTTTACTACAACCCACAATGACACCCGCTCAGGTGGGGGCTGGCGGAGAAGCTCCGAAAGTACTAGTGGAAGCAGACGGCACGGTCGAAGTCCCCGCTCAAGCGGTGCCGATATCCAGTTTTCTCAGTCCAGAAGCCAAGGCATACGTCACCGAGCACCTGAAGCAGATGCAAGACCCGGAAATGACGAAGCCCGGTGACGGCGTGCCTCTGCTTCTGAGGCCGTACCTGGCGCGTGATAAGGCTATTTTCGCGGTGGACCGTAAGGATCAAAAATTTGCCGGAGTGCACGTGTATGTTTACACGCCGAATACCGGAATCGCAGAGCGCAACAAACATAGAGTGCTGATAAACCTTCACGGGGGAGGGTTCTCCGGCTGTTGGCCGGGGTGCGCGGAACTCGAATCCATTCCGGTTTCCGCGCTTGGGCAGATTCAGGTTGTCAGCGTCGATTATCGGGAAGGTCCAGAAAACAGGTTTCCCGCCGCCAGCGAGGATGTTGCGAGTGTTTACCAGGAACTCCTGAAGACGCACAAGCCGAAAGACATTGGCATCTACGGGTGCTCGGCCGGAGGTATGCAAACCGCCATGTCTGTGGCTTGGTTTCAGACTAACTCATTGCCCACACCCGGGGCGATTGGGATCCTATGTGCATCTGCAAGTGGTGTATTCGGCGGTGACTCTTCTTACATTGCGCCGCCACTAGGTGAGGCCCGTGTGCCGTCCCCAACGCCTCCGAGCACTACTCGTCTGGGCTATTTCAGCGGAACCGATCCGAAGGACCCCTTGATTGCTCCACTCAATTCGCCAGAAATCATCGCCAAATTTCCACCGACACTCATTATCACAGGGACGCGGTCGTTCGAATTGAGCGCCGCTGTTCATACACACACCCAATTAGTGAAATCAGGTGTGGATGCTGAACTTTATGTCTGGGAAGGTCTCTTCCATGGATTCTTTTACAACGTAGATGTCACTGAGTCCAGGGATGCGTTCAATGTGATTATCAAATTTTTTGATCGCCACTTGGGCCAGAAGTAGCGCGGCCATTTTCATCGACGTAGCGGCCGTAAATGGAAAACGCGACCAGCGGTTTGACCATGATTAGTAGCCAAGAGTTGATTGATCGGATTCAAAAGAACGTCGGAGTTCCCTGGCAAAGCCAGCGGGCTGATGGTTTCTCGGATGGCATTCTGCTCGGAAGCTCTGACACGGTTGTGACGGGAATCGTGACCACCTACGCGCCGACCGTGGATGTCTTGCGGCGGACGGTTGCCTCCGGCAAGAACACGATCATCTGCAGGGAAGCTCCCTTCTATAGTCGTGGCGAAAGAGTTCCATTGCAGTGGAGGAATGGACCGGAGCCTCCCAAGGAACTCATCGACAGCGATGTGGTCTGTCGTTTCAAGCGAGACTTTATCTCCCAGAACAATCTCGTGATCATCCGCTTTTTCGATAACTGGGATGCGCGGAAGGCAGACGGCCAGCTCCGAGGGCTTGCCCGGGCGCTGGGTTGGGGGCAGTTTCACCAACCTGGCAGGAATTCAGAGGAATATCAACCCGCTGACAACTTCTTTGCCTTATCAGAAACTTCGCTGGGAAGCCTCGCTCAAAACATCACACAACAGCTGAGAATCGGGGGCACGCGAGTGATTGGAGATCCGAACTCACGGGTGCGCAAAGTGGCGCTGACGCACGGTCTACTGCTCGTCGCAGAGGTTGAGCGAATCCTCCGTGCGCCTGGCGTGGACGTTGTTGTCGCTGGCGATGCGGTGGAGTGGGAAGCGGCCCCGTATTTCGAAGACCTTGTTACCGCCAGGAAGGCGAAGGGGCTGATTCTGATTGGTCATGAGGCGTCGGAAGAGCCGGGCTGCGGCGAAATGGCAACATGGCTGAAAAGCGTGGTGAACGAGGTACCGATTGAGTGGATACCTGCAGGGGAACCATTCGGGACTCTGAGGTAAGCGTGGCGATCACAATGAACCAGGAAACACTATCGCGCCGGCGATTCTGTCAAATTGCCGGAGGTGGTCTCCTGCTGGCACCAACCTTGATGCGTGTGCAAGCGCAGTCTCCGTCAAAGTTGACCGCTCGTGAGGTCGTGGCGCGAATTCGCAAGAACATTGGCGTACCGTGGCGAACTCCAACCGCCGACGAGTTCAAGATTGGTGATCCGGACGCGCCGATCACTGGCATTACCACGACATTCATGTCCACCCTCGGCCTGCTCGAGCGTTCCCAGTCTGCCGGTCATAACTTTGTAATCACTCATGAGCCGACGTTCTGGAGTGCCGCCGATGTAGTCGCAGACCTCAGGGACGATCCCCTTTATCAGTACAAAGTGGATTTTCTGGAAAGAAACAAAATGGTGGTGTGGAGATTTCACGATCACTGGCATGCCCGGCGTCCAGATGGAATTTTTGCAGGGTGGGATAAGACGATGGGATGGAGCAACTACGCGGTGCCTGGGGTAAACCCGTTTTCCCATGAGTATGCAGTCCCCGAAACAAGCTTTCAGGAATTAGCGAGAGACATGCAAGCCAAGCTAAAAACGCGCAGCATGCGGCTGGTGGGGGATCCAAAGCTTCGGGTAACACGTGCCGGCCATGCTGGGCACTACATCACACAGTGCATGTCGGTGCTTCCCAGAGTGGATGTTTTGCTCGTTTTCGAATCTAGAGAGTGGGAAGCGGCAGATTATGTGAGAGATGCGATCGCGGCGGGTCAGAAGAAAGCGTTAATCCAGCTTCCTCACGAAGGTGGAGAAGAGGCAGGAATGGAAGAGTGTGCCCGATGGCTGCGGGCATTCGTCAGTGAAGTGCCAATCGAATTCATCCCGTCCGGCGATCCATTCTGGAGGCCGGCGTAGAACGGACTGATGATTCATGGCCCCAAACGAGGAGAGATGTGGCGAAGATGAAACGTACAACAGCGCTTCTTTTCATTTTGATCGGGGCGGCTCTAAACCAGGGTGCCACTGCCCAGAACACGATCGGTAGCGGGCATTGGGTCAGTGCCTGGAGTACCGCCATGCACTCGCCGCTTCCGTTCCCTGGCCTCCCTCCCTCGCCCGTCTTCGAAAATCAAACGATTCGGATGGTTGTGCGTCCTTCTATTGGTGGTGAACGCGTACGAATTCGGTTTTCGAACGCATACGGAACCAATGCACTGGCAATCGGCGCTGCCCATATTGGGATTACGCGTCAAGGGGCGATGATTGCCCCAGAGTCCGACCGTGCCCTGACCTTCGGCGGAAAAACATCAGTCAGCATCCCACGCGGCGCACCGATGGTGAGTGATCCCGTCGATTTGAAGGTGGTTCCCTTCGCCGAAGTCACGGTAAGCGTTTATCTGCCCGAGAACACTCCCGCTTCCACCGTTCATTTCTGGGCGCAGCACGAGACATACATTTCCGGACTAGGGGATTTCACTGCAAAGGGGGAAATCCCGAATCCGACAACCAATCTGTCGTGGTATTGGCTGGCAGATGTCGAAGTCTGGGCTCACGATCAAACAGCCACGACGGTGACGCTGGGAGATTCGATCACTGATGGCGTTGGTGCGAAACAGGGCGACTATACGGACTGGCCGGATATGTTGGCCAACCGGCTGGCTGCCGAGCAGGGAACTCCGAGGTTGGCGGTGACTAATGAGGGGATTGGCGGTAACCGCATCTTGCACGACGGTGCCGGCGTTAGTGCGTTGGCGCGTTTCGATCGCGACGTGTTGGCGCAACCTGGCGTCACAAACCTGATCGTGCTGGAAGGTATTAACGATATCGGTTGGCCTCACATGAAACAGCGTCCATCGAAAGACGGCACTCCTCCAACGGACCTGCCATTTGCTGGCCAGGTAGTGAGCGCCGAAGACCTCATCGTGGGCCTGCAGCAAATTATTGAGCGGGCGCACCAGCATGGAATCAGAGTATTTGGCGCTACTTTGACGCCATATGAAGGAGCTGAATACTACAGCGCGGATGGCGAAGCCACGCGCCAGGCGGTCAATCAATGGGTTCGCACCAGCGGCGCATTTGATGCTGTTTTCGATCTCGATGCCGCGGTGCGTGATCCGAACCATCCGGCGCAGTTTCGTGACGGTTATCACTCGGGCGACCACCTTCACCCCAGCGCGACTGGCTACAAGGCGATGGCCGATGCCATTGACCTTTCAGTTCTCAGGCGCCCTCCAGCGAAGGCTGACGCGAAAAGGTGATCTATCCCGCCGTTTCGTGTCGCTCGCGTGGGAACGAGAGGAAAAAGCAAGAGGATAAGGTATCAAAGTGCGAATCAATCGACTCTTGTTAGTGATCATCCTTGTTGGCGGGTGGTGCTGGGGGCACGAGGGCGACTCACGGCCGGCGCCGACCAATATTCCTGGTGCGGAGTATCCACGACTCCATAGTGACCTGAGTGCGACCTTCCGCGTGCAGGCCGACCACGCGCAAAAGGTCCAACTACTGATGGAATTAGGCCAGTCTACATATGACATGGTCAAGGGCAAGGATGACGTATGGGAGGTGAGAACCAAGCCATTGCTGCCGGGCTTCCACTACTATGAGATTTCCGTGGACGGATTTATTTCGAACGACCCGGGAAGCAGAGTTTATTTCGCCGCCCGGAAGGAAGTCAGTGGTGTCGAAGTTCCCGCCCCAGAGTCGGAGTTCTTTGCCGTTAAGGATGTACCGCATGGAACGGTCCGAACTCAGTGGTATCTCTCGAAGACAACCGGCGAAACAAGGAGAATTTTTGTCTACACGCCGCCCGGATACGACCAGAGCACTTCACGCTATCCGGTCTTGTATCTCCAACACGGATTCGGCGAAGACGAAGCAGGCTGGAGCGACCAGGGGCACGAAAACTTCATTCTCGACAATCTGATCGCGGCAGGGAGAGCAAAGCCGATGATCATTGTGAACGAGAACGGGATGACCGGCGTGTATTTTCAACCTCCTCCCCCGGTTCGACCCGATTCCGCCTCGCATCTTCCGCCCACGGGGACAGTGGCCCACTGGTTCATGGATGAACGGTACGCGGCGCTTGACAGTGTACTCTCGAACGACTTGATTCCGTTCATTGACGCGAATTTTCGCACCCTATCCGACCGTGAGCATCGTGCCCTGGCGGGTCTTTCGATGGGCGGAGCCCAGGCCGTTCGCATCGGGCTCAACCATTTGGATCAATTTGCCTACGTCGGAGCGTTCAGTCCTGCGATTGCAATCACCGATACGACAAAAGATTACGACGGCAAACTGGCAAATGCCATGAGAGTGAACCAGCAGCTTAGGCTCCTTTGGATCGGGATCGGCAGCGATGATTTTCTGCTCACACCAGTAATGGAGTCTCATCAGATCTTGGAAAAAGCTGGCATCAAGCACGTCTGGGTTGAAAGCTCTGGTGCACATGTCTGGACCGTGTGGCGCAAATATCTAGCTGATTTTGCACCAAGGCTTTTTCAATAGCTTCTCGGTGCTCTGAATTTGGCGAGGCGCGATGCTGAGAAAAGTCATGATTAAGCCAGCGATTATGATCGGTTTGGGCGAGGTCTTGTGGGATCTTTTGCCATCAGGGAAAGCACTGGGAGGAGCGCCCGCGAACTTTGCATACATGGCAAACGTGCTTGGAGATCAAGGCATCGTGGCAAGTCGCGTTGGTAACGACGAGTTGGGAAAGGAAGCACGTGCCGTCATGCAAGGACTTGGCCTGAGCACGTCGTACGTGCAACAGGACGATCAGCACCAGACGGGCACGGCAGGAGTGCACATTGATTCTGGTGGCCAGCCCACATTCATAATCAAAGAATCGGTTTCTTGGGACTTTCTGGAATGGACCGTGGCCTGGGAGGAGTTGGCCGCTCGGGCTGACGTAATTTGTTACGGTACGCTCGCGCAGCGTTCGCCGACTTCTGCTGCTACGATCAACGGGTTTTTACGAGCGGCACCAAAGAAAACCCTACGCATGTGTGACGTTAACCTGCGCCAGTCCTTCTATGACAGGGACGTGCTGCACAGATCACTTCAGCATGCACACATAGTCAAGCTCAACGATCAGGAATTTCTCGAGGTGTCGTCTTTACTCAGGCTGGGTATCGGAAGCGAAGAAACGCTGGCCAGGCGATTGCTGGACCAATGTGCTTTGCGGCTGGTTTGTGTAACGCGCGGCGCGCGCGGCAGCCTGCTTGTGTCAGAGGACAGGACGGTGGACCACAGTGGTTTCAATGTAAAGGTCGCCGACGCTATCGGAGCTGGGGACGCGTACACAGCGTGCTTGGCGCATCACTATGTACGTGGGGAATCGCTGGAGGACATCAGCGAGTCGGCGAATCGCTTTGCATCGTGGGTCGCGACCCAAGTAGGCGCCACACCTCTGATTCATAAACCGGAGTTGCAGGCCATCTTAAATGGGATCGTTCTGGAAGGATAAAGCTCTTAGGGAGCGGAAAGCTAATGTTGGCGATGGGTCCGCGAAGGCAACACAACAAGGAAGTAACTACTGGACGAACTTTGCTAAGACTCTGAGTCCTAAGGCATTGGTCTGCCCATGTGGAAATCACTTGGAAAATCAAAGACGACCGTGATCTCACTCGGCGGAATAATTTGGTCGGTCCGGAGCCAGAGATTGAGGAGCCAAGAGCACGTGAACATGAGTCGTCGGCAGTTTCTGGTTGGCGGTGCTTGTGCGCTGGCCACCAGTGCTATTTTTGGGTTGGATTTCGGAGGACAACTTGCCGCGGACCGTCACAGGCCGCAATACCACTTAATGCCGCCCGCCAACTGGATGAACGATCCGAACGCACCGCTTTTTTGGAAAGATAAGTTCCACATGTTCTACCAGTACTGCCCAGCGATCTCCAATTCTGGGACGAAGTACTGGGGGCACGCGGTCTCCGATGACATGGTCCGCTGGAAGAATCTCGGTATCGCCATTGCCCCAACCCCCGGTGGCGACGACAAGGACGGCTGTTGGACTGGCTCGGCAGTTGTCCACAAGGGGGTCCCGACGATTGTTTATACGGGCGCGTCGTTCACCGAAGAAAATGAGCGTGCGGATCGCGCGAAGGGATTGGTGCCGGAACGACAGTTCGTCGTTGTTGCAGCGGATCCCGATGACCCCGATCTCAGGAAGTGGAACAAGATTCAAGAGAACCCAGTGATATCGATGCCGCCATCTGGAGTGACAGTCACCGGCTGGCGAGATCCCTCACTGTGGAAAGAGGGCGATACGTGGTACATGGTGATCGGTTCTGGCGCGCAAGGTGTTGGAGGGATGGCCCTCATGTACCGCTCTACGGACCTTCGCAAGTGGGAGTACCTCCATCCGCTGGCGATCGCCAAACCGGATCCGAATCCACCCGCTGGTACCGGAGAAATGGTGTTTCCGCCGATGTGGGAGTGCCCGGACTTCTTTTTCTTAGAAGGCAGACCGGTTTTGCTGGTAGCTGGGGAAAATACATATTTTACCGGGGACTATCAAGACCACAAGTTTGAGCAACATCTTGAAGGACGGATTGATTACGGATCTGCCGCGTATGCGCAAAAGACCATGGTCGACGGCAAGGGGCGAAGGATTTGGTGGGCCTGGCTACACGAGATGCGCAGTCTTAGGTCCCAGCAGGAAGCTGGTTGGGCGGGTGTGATGTCGCTGCCAAAGATATTGACCGTGCAGGCAAACGGCCGGCTGGGCATCGCGCCCGCACCTGAACTGAAGACCTTACGTAGACGGAGTCACAAGCTAAGAAATCTGTCGATTAAGCCTGACGGGCCGCTGCTGTTAAAGCACATTTCCGGGGACTGCGTAGAAATCGTAGCCGAGATTGATTTAGGAAATGCACATCAGGTGGGCCTGCGGGTGCGAAGCGCGGCAGATGGCAGCGAACAGACATTGATCGGATATGACCGCGACAACAGCATGCTTTTCAGCGACACAACGGAGTCCAGCAAAGATCCAGAAACCACAAGCACAAATGTCTATTTTCGTTCTGGGCGCGGCATTCAGAGAGGAGATCTTCTTCTCGGTCCCGGAGAGCATCTGCGCCTTCAGGTGTTTGTCGATGCTTCAGTGATCGAGGTTTTCGCTAACGGTCAGGCAAGCCTCAGCGACCGGGTTTATCCGCTAAACCCCAGGAGCAAGGGAATCGGCTTGTTTGCGAGAGGAGGAGAGGCCAGATTGCGGTCACTCGAGGTTTGGAATCTGTCCCCGATATCCCCTGATCGTCTAACCTCCGGCGCTGATCTTTACCGAGTCAGCACAGATCGCCAAACGACAGAACTACACCTCTGAACGGTCTGAGGATCCCCACCGAGGATGCCTTCTATCGCGATGGTCGCTTGGCCACACTAGCCAAGGTGCGCACCATTTACGACGGCGGCTTCAGCCTCGCTCTTACGGCGCAGGAAGAGCGATGTTGTCGACCCACGAAGTCAAGCGGGTTCGCAATCTACAGATACAGCGCCAATCGCTCAGGTTCCATATCTAACAGCCTCTCGAGCCACTAAATCGCCTCAAGCTGGCTCAACGCATTGTCGCGTGTAGCTCTCGCATGCAGAATTGAATGGAAAGTTCTGCCTTCGCGCCTGCATCAGGAACCACCTGGACGTGCCCGCCCTCAAATGCAAGCGATGGCATTTTAATCATCCACACAAGAGACGCGTGCGGACCGTGCCGATTTTCGGTTAACTGCTGCTTGGTTGGCGTATCAGCTCACGTAGCAGAGAAATTGATCAGCCCATCGCCCCGGTCCTTTAAGTTGCCCGTCGCCGCACCGACGGCGTTGGAACGTCCGATCGTGGTGGTCGACGCCTCCCCGTTGCTCGTGTCGGTCCGATGTCAATATCCAGATCTCGGATCGTACGGCGTAGCGTATTCCGGTGTACGCCGAGTCTCTCGGCAGCTTTGCACTGATTCCCTCTTTGATCCTTGAGTACCGTGAGGATGAAGGCCCTTTGAAACTCCCGCACCGCTTCAGAGCATCCCAGGCCGGCCCTATACATTTGCAAGACGATACTCTCGAGTTCTTCCTTCACGGCGACTTCTTTCAAACGGAATTAAATGCATGTGAGGTGGATCGCCACCATCACGGCAAGAACTATTAGGAAGGACAATTGAGCGAGGAAGACTCAGGCACGGAAAAGGCCGTGACATTGGTTATGCTCTAGCCGTTCGCTCCTTGCGAGGAAGCCAACAGCGTGGAAGCATGCACCATCACGGCCCCTGATGTAATCACTGCTTTCGCAGTTCCAAACCCCAACCACTCCTCGCAGAGCTGTCGGTTTTTTCAGGTTTGGCGGCCCCGCAGGTTGCCCTGCCAGGCTGATCACCCAATCTACTTCGGACTAGCTAAATTTTGTTTGAGCCAATCCTTTCGATCGTCGACAGTCCGCAAATTAAAGAGTTGGTGGATGGTTGTCAATGCCGCTTTTTGGTGCAAACCTTTCACAGGGTGCGACACCATCGCGAGATGAAAGCCCGTTTAGAGTCTGTCGTTTGCCGCGTGTGGAAACCCGATAGCTGCGTTTTACACAAACTTTCCACAACGATCTGACCAATTGCGCTATCCCATGGAAGTGAGCGGGCGGTATCGGTCACGCGTCTGACTGGCGGCGTTTGTCTTCTCGCGACCAAGATCACTCCTCAATCTGCAATTTATGGGAATTTATCTCCTGGCGCATCTGTACTTCACAACAAGAGAACCGGTTCAGGCAACCGAAGTCGTCACAAACGACTGGTATTCCGGGTGGCTGCTTACGTATTCCTGCACAAAAGGGCAAATCGCGACGACAGTCAACTCGTTCTGGCGCGCATACTCCAATGCGGCATGGGCTAGTTCCGTGCCCAGGCCATGGCTTTCCAGGGCCGGCGGAACTTCTGTGTGCGTCAGAAATAGTCGGTGATTCTTGAATGTATATTCGAGGACTGAAAGCTGACCATCTATATTGATTTCGAAACGCTGCTTGGATGCGTTATGGACTACCGCTGCGTTCTTTGCATTACGGTACTCGGGTTCGGGCATGACATCTGGTCCCTGGGCGATCTTTGGCTCAACGCTATTTTGCGCCAAAAACTAGGCCAATTCGCGATTCCCTACGTTTGCCTGCGCCCAACGTCTTCAAGCAGCTTGAATCCATACTGTCTTAGTATTGGTAAACTCGCGGATGCCGTAAGGCCCCAATTCCCGGCCGTACCCGGACTGCTTCACCCCACCAAAGGGGAGCCGAGGATCGGAAGCCACCATTTTGTTGATGAATACCATTCCAGCTTCGAGTTCGTTGATGAAGCGGTTACATTCAGCCTCGTCATTCGTCCAGGCACTCGCACCCAACCCAAATCGGGTGTCGTTTGCGATTCGGATGGCGTCATCGACGTCTTTCGCCCGAAAAATGCAGGCTACTGGACCGAACAACTCGTCACGATATGCCGGCGAGCCTTTGGGAATATTGGTTAAGACCGTAGGCTCGTAGAAATATCCGCTCCGCTCCACTCTCCTGGCCCCAGTCAAGACCCGCGCGCCCGCTGCGATTGTTCTTTTAACATCCCGGTCGAGGCTGGTCACGCCATCTTCTGTCGCAAGCGGTCCAAGCTCGGTGCTGTCATTGAGCGGGTCGCCCAGCTCAAGCGCTTCCATCTTACTGACAAACTTACGCTCAAACTCATCGGCAATCTGTTCGACAACGATAAAACGCTTGGCGGCAATGCAGGACTGCCCATTGTTGACGATCCGGGCCTTAACCGCGGTAGTCACCGCTTCTTCAAGATTTGCGCTCGGCATGACAATAAACGGATCGCTGCCACCCAATT
>Ga0207684_10005141_pt1 | contig 12190 bp, 11 predicted proteins | sample KBSK5501metaG_FD_184342 | JGI IMG/M metagenome (GOLD analysis project Ga0207684, IMG submission 184342) | Corn, switchgrass and miscanthus rhizosphere microbial communities from Kellogg Biological Station, Michigan, USA - KBS K5-50-1 metaG... | ecosystem: Host-associated > Plants > Roots >... | reverse complement strand
CACCCGAATCCGCCATCACAAGATCGAGTGTGGAAGCAGGCACCGCAGCCTGTCAGCCGACCCGGTGAACGTATCTGGTCAGCGCACTAGCAATCAGCCGACGCGGGCCGAAGATGCCTCCCCGGAGTCGGCAGCCTTCGATGACTGAGAGTCGTCACCGCGGTGTGCAGGTTGGGCAGTTCGGCTTTCAGCCACGCAACGTCCTGGCCGGGGCCGGGCAGCTCGCAAGGCGGCAAACTCTCGGGCAGCGGACCTTGGGGGATCATTCGGGGCCGGTGTTGTGACCTGGCCAGCGGCCACCGCGCCGCGCGAGTACCAGGCCAGCAATCGCGACATTGCGGCGTCGGTGTCCACCGGGGAATCCTCCTCGCGGGCCAGCTCGGCCGCGTAGACACCCAGCAGACTGTGGCAACGGTAGCGCCCGGCTGACTCCCCTGGCTGCAGCAGGTGGCTGTCCAGGAGGGTTTCCAGCGCGTGCTCGGCAGCCGACGGATCTACGCCCAGCAGTGCCGCCGCGGCGTGCGTGCTGATATCCGGGCCCGCCCACAGGCCCAGCAGCCGGAATGCCCGCGCTGGCGCGAGTCCGCCAGGATCGGCACGCAGGCGGGCGTAGCTGGCGGCAAAGCTGGCACGGACGGACAGGTCACCCACGGTCAGTTCGTCGAGCCGGGCAGTGGTATCGGCGAGACGGTCAGCGAGATCCTTGACCTTCCAATGCGGGCGGGCTGCGAGCCGGGCTCCGGCGATCCGCAGCGCCAGCGGCAGTCCCGCGCACATCTCGGCGACCTTCGCTGCCGAGCCAGCCTCGGCCCGCAGGCGCGGCGCGCCGGCAATCCTGGACAGCAGCTCCAGCGCCTCGGCGTTGGCGAGCACCTCCAGCGGCAGCCGGCACGCGCCCGGCAGGTCGGCAAGCGGGCTACGGCTGGTCACTACCACCGCGCACCCCGCTGCCCCGGGCAGCAACGGCGTGACCTGGCTGCTGTCGCGGACATCGTCCAGCAGGATCAGCACCCGCCGCCCGGCGAGCACGCTGCGGAACCAGGCGGCCCGCTCGGGCTCGCCAGCCGGTATCTGCGCTGGGTCGACGTCCAGATCGCGCAGGAAACGGCCGAGCACCTGCCCCGGCTCGGCCAGACGGCCAGCGCTTCCGCCAAGCCGCGCGAACAGCTCCCCGTCAGGAAAGCAGTCACGGACCTGGTGCGCGACGTGTACAGCGAGACCGGTCTTCCCGATACCGCCCGGACCGGTCACCACGCACACCGGCACCATCCCTGGCTGCTGCCAGGCACCGCCCGCCAGCCCGGTAAGCAGCGTCACCTCGTCAGCACGGCCGGTGAAATCACCCAGATCCGCGGGCAGTTGCGCCGGCCGCACGGCAGCCTCCCGCCGGACCGCGATCACGAGCTCGGGATCTGCGGCCAGGATTTTCTGGTGGAGTTGCTGGAGTTCGGCACCTGGCTCGACCCCTAGTTCCTCCACCAGCACTTCCCGTGCCCGGCGGTAGGCAACAAGCGCATCTGCCCGTCGGCCGACGCGGTAGCAGGCCAGCATGAGCTGGGCGTGGAACCGTTCCCGCAGCGGATGAGCCGCGGTGAGCCCGCCAAGATCGCCGATGGCTTCCCGGATGCGGCCAAGTTCAAGGTCGGCGTCGATGCGCGCTTCCAGCGCGTCAAGCCGTAGCTGCTGCAGCTGCGGCACCTCGGTCTCGCGCAGCAGCGGCGATGCCACGTCATCCAGCGGATCCCCGCGCCACAGCGCAAGCCCAGCCGTCAGGTCGCCGGCGGCTTTCCCCCAGTCCGCGGCGGCCAGGGCCGCACGGCCGCGCAGTAGCAGCCCGTTAAACACCTCAAGATCGAGATCATCGGGCGCGACCTCGATCAGGTAACCCGGCGCCACGGTGCGAATCCGGCCAGATCCCTCGTGCCTGGCAGCCAGGAACGCGCGCAGCCGCATGATGTGATTGTGCAGCGAGCCCATCGCGGCCATCGGCGGGTCGTCGCCCCATACCACATCGATCAGCCGCTCGGACGACACCACCCGGTTGGCGTTCAGCAGCAACGCCGCCAGCACACTGCGCGCCATCGGCCACGGCACCGAAGCCAGCTCACTGTCACCGCCCACCCCGACGGTGCCCAGCAGGCCAAACCGCATTATCCCTCCCCGGCGAGCATCGGCCGCAGCAACCGGACACCGGCGCGGAAAGGGGAGCTGACCTCTGAACGCTGATGATCACGATCAGCCACTCAGTCTCTTCGCTGCGCCCCGTCATGTCTGCGCTGCCCGTCCTGCCAGCCCGCTGACGACGATCCCGATCAGCAACTCGAAACGCTCGTCGAAGTCCGTTCCCTCAAACTCGCCCGCTACCGCGGTGAGGTTCGGAAAACGGTCGCCAGGCAGCGAGGCGAAATACCTGCTCACTTCTGGTGACAGGTCCCGGCCAATCGGCTCCTGTTGCTCGGCGTGTGTTTCCTCGAGCGTGAACCCGTTCACGATGACCCACAGCAGATAGAGCCCGGCGACCGAATGGCTATCCGACAAGCCGCCCGCCCGCATGATGGCAAGCACGCGTTCGTGACAGCGCAGTGCCCGGCCGCCTCCGGGAAGGAAGCCGATCGAGGCCGGGACGACGTCGCGGTGGCGGCGGATGACCGCACGCATCTGCTGGGCCACGGTGGCGAGCTGCTCAGCCCACATACCGGGTTCGGGCTGCGGTACCTCGAACTCGGCGAGCGCCTGGTCCAGGGCGATCATCTGCGGGCTTGTCATCTTCTGGATCACCTCGAAGCCACTGTGTCCCAGCGGCGCCGAAGCCCACATCGCCCAGGTGGATGAAGTAGCTGTCCGGGTTACCCGGCAGATCATTCAGATGGATGACGCCGAAGCGGCACCCGGCTGTGTCTCCCCGTCAGGGCGCGAGCTTGCGGCGCTGTGCGGTCCATACGGCGATCTGCGCCCTGGAGGAGAAGCCGAGCTTGGCCAGGATGTGAGCCACGTGACTGGCGACGGTGGGCCGGCTCAGGTGAAGGCGCCGCGCGATGGCCGGGTTGGACAGGCCTTCGGCGATAAGTTCAGCTACCTCGATCTCGCGTGGGGAAAGAGTGCCGGTGCCGCCTTCCTCGCGCGGCAACTTGACGCCGAGGCTCCGAAGCACGGCCTCTGCACGCTGGACGCCGAACTGAGCGCCGATAGCCTTGAACTGCTTGCGGGCCCGGTCGGCGGCGCCGGCGTCGTGGAGGAACTCGCCGCGCCAGCATCCGACCAGCGCTTGCAGCCACGGCCACGGCGCTGCCGATGTCACCGTCTCGGCGTGCTGGGCCCGCCCAGGTGTTGGGTCCTGTCGGAACCGTGCCGCCGCGATGGCCGCCGCATGGAACCTGCCATGCCCGAGGTTGAAGGCTTCGATCCCCGAAATCGCCGCAGCCGCCTCATCGGCATGACCTAGCCGCAGGAGCGCGTCGACGCGCAGCGCCAGGAATGCAGGTCCCCAGGAGATCGTGTTGTATGTCCGCATCACGCTTTCCGCGCCGGCCCTGGCTAGCTGTGCGCAGGCCTCGCGGAATCGACCTTCTTCCCAGGCCAGCCATCCGTGTGCTGCCGACCACTCCGCGCCGATCAGCCCCCAGGAGCTGGCATCGCTTGCGGCGCTAAGACCACCGAGTAGCTTCCGCGCCTCATCCAGATCGCCCCGGTGCAGGTACAGGCAGGCTTCCTTCGAATCGACCCATGCCGCGTCGGTCGGAACCCCGCGGCTGAGTTCGCGGCGGATCTGGGCGAAGACTTCCTGGCTCGATTCGCGGCGGCCCTCCATCAGATGAAGCGTTGCCTGGTGAAGCGCCGCTACCCAGGACCAGGCGCCGGCTCGCTCCGACACCAGCCTGGTGAGCTCCTCGATGCCATGCGACGCGCTGCTGAGGAACGACAGGTACATCAGAGCCAGGCCCTCGGAAATAGCCAGACCGCGTGCGCGCGCGGCAGCCGCGTTCTCGCGCAGCCGACTGACCGCTACCTGAGGTTCCCCCTGTTCCCCGTAAGCGATCACGATCTCAAGGCGGCGTGCCCGGAGTTCTAGATCCACGTCACCGGTCCGGCGAGCGATTTCCAAAGCGCCGTCCGCGAATGCCCGGGCAGCCGTGCCCTCACCTGCGTACCAGGCCATGAGCGCGGTTTCCCGCAAGAGCGGGCCCGCATCGTCAAGGCTCCCGCTTGCCTCCAGGCTCGACAGCTCGTCCTTGGCCACCTTGAGGGCCTGAATAACCGATCCTGTCCAGAACATATGTGTGCTGAACACAGCGGCGAGCCGGGCTCGCTCAGCAGGAGGGAATTTATCGCGTCTTGGCCATGCGCCGCGGAGCAGCGGGTCGAGTTCGGACCACCGTCCGATGCTGAACAGGCGCTGAATCGTCACATGCTCAAGATCGGCCCGCCGGCCGGCTAGCGACCGGTGCCTGCAGGCAAGCTGGAGCGCGCCCAGTTGAAGAGTCGCCTCACGTCCGGTCTGCCCGGTCCGTCTCGCTTCCTCTGCCGCCGTCTCAAGCACCAAAAGCGCCGCCTCCGGCCGGTCGGCCCGCTCAAGATGAGCGGCGACGCGCTCGGCGGCGTGGCTATCCAACTTCGCTATGGCAGTTGCAATCTGCTCGTGCAGCGCCCGCCTCCGCTCGGCCGGCACCTGTGCGTAGACCGCCTCCTGTAGCAGTGGATGACGAAACCGGAACCCCTTTTCCTCCTGGTCGAGCAGGCCGGCCGCCACGAGGTCGCCAGGACGCCCCTCGGGGAGGAGCAACGCCAAGAGTCCGGCATCCACCTCCAGGCCAGCCACCGCCGCGGCCTCCAGCAGCGCCCGCGCCTGCGGGCTGAGGCGCCCAGCTCGCTCCTGCACAGTGGCCCGGACGATGTCAGGAACCGGCAGCAGGTGACCCGGCATCGAAGCGAGGCTGGCCAGCTCTTCGACCAGCAGAGGTGTCCCTCCACCTCGCTTGATGATGTCGGCGACCGTATCCTCCGGCAGGGCCGGGTTGATGGCGCGCACGAGCCGCTCGCCGTCAGCAGAGGAGAGCCGACCCAGTGGAAGGCTGAGCGCGGCGGGCTCCCGCTTCAGGCGGATCAGGCCCGGCCACCATGAATGGGCGGGCCCGATCTCCTCCCCCCGGTAGGTGACGGCCAAGACCACGCCGAGATCCCCGATACGGCGTGCCGCGTAGCGCACGAATTCCCAGGTTGAATCGTCGGCCCAGTGGATGTCGTCAAGAACCAGCAACGTCGCCCCATCGCCGGCGGCTTCTTCCACCGCGTCAAGCAGCGCCTCAAACAGCACCGGCCGGTCAACTGACCGCTCAGACCCGCTTGCTTCCAAGGCCAGCTCGGGCGCGACCGCCCACAGGATCCCCGCCCGCGCCTGCACCGCCTCCCAGACCGTAGGCTCTGCGCGGCGAGCCGCACGCAGGGCATCTGCCAGCGCCGCATAAGCCAGGGACGCTTCCTCCGGGACCGCACGTCCCAGCAGCACCCGCCCCCCGCGCTGGCGGTGCGATCGCGCCAGCTCTGCGCACAGGCGGGTCTTGCCGATCCCCGCCTCCCCGGAGATCAGCACGATGCTCCCCGAACCCTCACCGGCCCGCGCCAGCACAGCGCCGAGCTGCCTCAGGTCCGCGTCACGACCCACCAACGGAGTCGCCTGAGCCGCCACCGTACATGCCTCCGTGACCTCGGGAAACTGCTGACTCGAATGATAGGCCGCCGACAGTGCGAGTCTCCGATGCCCGGCACGCAATCCCTTCCAGCCGGCGCTAGCTCACGGGTTCAGGGCGCGCAGTGCGGCCTGAAGGATCTCGTCGCGGTCGGCGGGGTTGAGCTTGGCGTCGACGTCCGGGGCCGCGGGCGGGGAGCCGTCCGGGGCCGCGTGCAGGGACAGGGCGGCTGTCGTGGCGTTCTTGACGACACCGAAGGCAGCATGCGCGCGGATGACTGCCGCGCGGTCGGCGCCGGGACCGGCGAGCACCGCGATTACCTGCTCATTCATCCGCTGTGAGGACTCCGGGAGCTGCTCGGTGATCATCTCGAGTACCACCGGGTCGCGGTCGATGATGGCGGCCAGTTCGCGGGAGTCCGCGGTGAGGTCAACGAACGCCCCGAGCAGCTCCTCCGCGCGCGCATTCCGGCTGCTGGGCCTGTGGGCGGGCCCCGATATCAGCACCCCGGGGAAGCAGCAGCAACGACCCGATAAAGACCCGGGTGAACACCAGGACCGCGACCGAGACGCCGGTATCGGCAACCTTGATCAGAAGGAAGGGGACACCCCAGATGACTCCCACCGCGACGAACAGCATCCAGCCCCGCCGGTTCATCGCATCGGCCCTCTCCCACTGCCGCCCCGCAGCTCTCGGCAGATGGTGGCCCGGCCCCCTCACGCGCCGCTCACACGGCTCTAAGACGGCCCTTGTCAACGCGGACCCGACGGGACGCTGGGGCGCCCTGGCGGAGGAGTTCACGGCACCATTAGCAACTCGCGGGCCGCCGGGCTCTGGACGGCCGAGGCCACGATGGTGGTGAAGGCCGCCCTGATAGCCGGGTTCCGGAGACTCGCCACGACCTGGCGGGCGAGCACGCGGAGGTCGGTACCGAGATCGCCGTTGTCGGGGACCGGGATTTCCCGTGCAGCGTGCTCGGCCATGAGTGCGGCCAGAAGCCCGTCCAGGCCTCCCCAGCGCCGGTAGATCGTGGTCTTGGCGACGCCGGCCCGCGCCGCGATCCGCTCCACCGAAGCGCCCGGGTACCCGTTTTCTATGAGCTCACCGATGACAGCCTCCATAACGGCCGTCCGGCTGCGAGCGGTCCGGCCTCCTGGCCTGCGGGTACCGGGTGCCTGCTCCGACAAATCAACTCCAGTTTTGATAGCTCCAGGGGAGAGCGTAACGGCGGCAACCGGGGCGTCCGTGTTAGCCGGGTGTGAGAGGCCGGTGAGACCACGGCGGCAGGATGCGGCAGAAGGAGCCCAGCCATCGCGAATGCGCCAGAAATCAGTCCGCCGTGTGGCCTGGCCGGCGCGGGGGCTCACAGTCAAAGTAAACTTCAGTTGCGTTTAGCAAGGATGTGGGGCAGCGCCCGCCGCCGGCCCACCTGGCCTTCCCTAGGGAGCTCGAACGAATGCGCACCATCTCGGCCGTCATAGACATCGCGGCGACGCCGCAGCAGGTCTGGGCGGCTCTCGCCGACCTGGACGCCTATCCGGACTGGAATCCCTTCATCCAGTCCGCCTCCGGGCAGCTGACCGTGGGGTCGACACTCACCATGCGGATGGTTCCGGCTGACGGCCGCGCATTCACCACGCACGGGCGGCTGCTGGCCGTGCAGCCCGGTGTGCTGCTGCGCTGGATCGGCCGGCTGATCGTGCCGGGGATTTTCGATGGCACGCACCAGTTCTCACTCGAGGACCTTGGCGGGCACACCCGCCTAACCCAGTCCGAGACCTACCGGGGTATGCTCGTCACCTTCACGGGCAAGACCATCACGAAGACTGAGTCAGACTTCCGCGCCCTCAACCAGGCTCTCAAACAGCGGGTGGAGCGCGCCGCAGTCCGATGACCAGCCCGCAGCCCATGACCAGCCCGCTGCCGCGGTACCTGAGGCCGCTGTATGGCATCGTCGGCGTGATGCTGCTGGCGGGCAGCGCCGCGGAGATGGCCCTTCATGGTGGCGCCACGATCTGGGCTGGGCTGCTCGGCGTGATCGGCCCGGATCTTGCGTTCCTGGCCGGCATCGGCCAGCCGAACGAACCCGGCTTGCTGCCACCGCGTGCCGTGCCGGTGTACAACCTCGTCCACCGGTTGTGGCTGCCGGTGATCATGCTGGTGGCTGTCAGCTTCGATGGCCGGTCCCCCGGGCAGGCAGCACCCTACGTGGCCGCGTCACTGGGCTGGCTGGCGCACATCTCCGTAGACCGCGCCCTTGCCTTCAGGCTGCGCGCCGCCGACGGATCGATCCGTGTCTGAAGCACGTGCGCACGGCACCCATGGCAAGCCGCAAACACCCGAACAGCCAGACATCCTGGCCAGAAAAGGAGCTAGCTGATGACCTCGATTATCCGGGAAGCTGGCATCGCGGCCCCCCCCAAAGCCGCATGGGCTGCGCTGCGGGAGTTCGCCGCACTCCACGAGCTCGCTCGTGGATTCGTTACCGGCACCGAGCTTGAGGATGAACGGACCCGGGTCGTCACGTTCTTCAACGGCGCCACAGCACGGGAAGTGCTCATCGGCATCGACGACACGGCGCGCAGAATCGCCTGGACGATCACGGACCTGACAGGCGCTGCCCACCACAGCGGGTCGGCCCAGATACTGGCCGATGGCGAAGATCCTGACCGCTGCCGGCTCCTCTGGATCACCGACGTGCTCCCCGACAATGTGGCAGACCGGCTCGGCACCATGATGGACGCTGGCCTCGCCGCCATGAAACGGACCCTGGAATCAGGCGACTAGTCACCGCCGGGCCGTGAGGGAGGAGTCTTAGTGACCGCGCTCAGGAACGCACGGTGGACGGTGGGCGACATCGGCAACCAGGGTGGCCGCACTGCGGTGATCACCGGTGCCAGCACAGGTATCGGATTCGAGGTGGCCAAGGCGCTGGCCGAGCACGGCGCGACCGTCGTGCTCGCCGCCCGCGATCAAGGCAAGGCCGGGCAGGCGGTGGCCCGGATCGCCCAGACGGCGCCGAAGGCCGATGTGTCGACTACGGTGCTGGATCTGACATCGCTGGCATCGGTCCGCCGGGCCGCCGAGGAGATCTCCGCACAGCACCCCCGGTTGGATCTTCTGGTGAACAACGCCGGAGTGATGATGACCCCCTACGCGCTCACCGGCGACGGATTCGAGCTGCAGCTCGGCACCAACCATCTCGGCCATTTCGCACTGACCGGGCTATTGCTGGGCGTGCTTGCGCCAGTGCCGGGCTCGCGCGTGATCACGGTAAGCAGCTTAGCCCACCGTCAGGGCCACATCGACCTGGCCGATCTGCACTTCCGGCAGCGCCATTACAACCCCCGAGCCGCATACGCCCAATCGAAGCTGGCCACCATCCTGTTCACGCATGAGCTGCAGCGGCGGCTCGCCGCCAGCGGTGCCCCAACCATCGCAGCGGCGGTGGAACCCGGTGTGGTGCCCACCGATCTGCCACGGAACGCAGGCGGCGCGGCCCGGTTGATCATCCGGATGATGACCTCCGTGGCCGGCCAGCGCAACACCGCGATGGGTGCACTGACAACACTGCGCGCGGCAACGGATCCGCAGGTACACGGTGGCGACTACTACGCACCCGACCGCCTACGCGGATGGCACGGGTATCCGGTCCGCAGCCAGCCCAGCGAGCCTTCCCACGACACTGAGATCCAGCGCCTCCTGTGGGCCGAATCCGAACGGCTCACCGGCGTCCACTACCTTTCGCCGGTCTGACGGGGCCGTCCTGGACGCCGACGGTCCTGAGAGTGGCGCTACTAGCGGATCGGGCGGAGCCCTTCCCGGATGACCGAGACCACGCGGTCCCGTGCGCTTGGATCTCCCGGCTCGGGTTCCCTGGCCAGGCATCCGGCGATGAGTGCCATCACGTCGGCGGTGCCGACATCAGGCCGGACCGCCCCGGCATGCTGGGCGCGCGCAAGCAGCTCACCCAGTACGCCGACGACATCGTGCCCGGGTCCGGAGGTGGCGGCCTTGATGTCAAAGCCGGCGCCGGTGAGCACATCGGCCAGCCCGCGGTTGGCGGCACCTTCGGCGACGATGGCGCCGAAGAAGTCGAAGAACGCCTCTCTGGCGTCTACCGCGTCCTTGAGCACGCGGGCCTTGCTGACCAGCCGTTCGACGCGGCTGATGAAGACCGCTTCGAACAGCGCCTCCTTCGTCGGGAAGTGGCGGCTCACGGTGCCGGTCCCGACGCCCGCGCGGCGGGCGATCTCATGCACCGGCACCGAGAGCCCTTCGGCGGCGAACGCGGCGAACGCGGTCTCGAGCACTCGCTCCCTGTTGCGCTGGGCATCAGCACGCAGGGGACGGTTCGGGCCGGCCCGACTGAACGGGGCGCGGCCCGCGCCAGCCCGCGCTGCGGAATTCTGCACCGGTTCAGACATTTCCATCCTCCCACCTTGACAAGCGGGACGCCCGTCCCGGAAGCTGGATAAGCGGGATATGTGTCCCGTTTATAGCTTACGATAACATCTGAGGAGGTCTTGCTCGTGAATGCGCGCATCTTCATGAGGGTCCTGGCGGTCTACTACGCCTTGGCGCTTGGCGTGGTCTGGCTCGCTGCCCCCCGAAGCGGGCTCGGCCACGACCACACCGCTAACGCCCTGTTCGCGGCACGCGTCCTCGGCGCGGACCTGGTGATCATCGGGATCATGAACTGGCTCATCAGCTCTCAGCCGATGGCGCTGGTGCGGAAAGCCATGTGGGCCAATGTCCTGATGAACCTCATCCCGGTAGCTCTGGGCACCGTAAACGTCATCAACAGCTCGTTCGGCGCGTCCGGCTGGGTCGGCGTCGCGGCCCACGCCATACCGCTCGCCGCCATCCTGCTCTACCTGACCGCTGCGCGGAGCGCCCGGCAGCCAGGCGCCCGCGGCGCTGCCGGGTCCCGCGCCGAGGTGCGGCAAACCCGCGCGAACTGACGGTGCGGCCCACGAGGCAAGGAACCGCAGGACGAACGGACATCCATCATCAAGGGTTCGCCCGCCAGGACGGCGCGGGAGCGCATCGGAATGGCCCGGTACTACAGTTCCGGTTTGTTATCTGCCGCCTGGTCATGCGGGAGGGGGCGGGTGTCGTGCCTGGTAGTGGTGCCATCGGGCGCGTGCCTGGCGTTCGCGGCGCCATCGTGACCAGGCGTGGCCTGATGCGCGGGCGGCGGCGGTCATGGGCGCGGTGGCCAGGCGCATCAGGCGGCGGGCTTCGGGGACGCTGACTTTGACCTGCCGATCTCGGCCGGGGACTTCTGGCGCGGGCTGGATGGCAGCGCTCCGGTGTCGGCCCAGTCTGCGGGCTGGGTGCCTGCGCTGGCCGGGCTGCCTTCCCGTCCTTCTCGCACGCCGCGCATGCGCGGACAGGCCGCTCATCACCACCAATGGCAGCGCCTGATAGGTCGCCGCCCGCTCGGCGTGAGCGTTATGTGAGCGACCCGTTGGGCGGGCGCGGAAGGTTGCGCAATGTGATCGCCTTCGCAGCTCGCCGCGTCATGCGGGCCACGGCGCTGGTTTCCGCTCCTGGTATTGGTGAGGATTGGCGGCAGGGCAGATCCGCCGCCGTGCTGGTGCAAACGGGCGGGCTGCCTGCTCCCGGGCATCCGAAGCCCTCACGGGGGCAGGCTCCGGCGTCGGCCGCGTCACCGAGGAACAGGAGAGTCCGGTCTGCCCCGGCTATGACAGTGCTTGCCGCCACTTCTGGCGCCGGCGGATCGGCGGGTGATCATTCCGCCACATCGCTGTCGGTCAGCCGGCGGCGGAGACGGTCTCGAGCACTTGCTCCCTGTTGTGCCCGGAGTCAGCACGCAAGAGCCGGCCTGGGCAGCGCGCGGGTAAGCCGGTGAGCGGACCGCTCACCGGAGGTTCGCGTCCAGCGCTGCAGGATGCCGCGCGGCAACTGTCCCGCTGGCGCTGACCGCCCCGCCAGGCTCGGCCGACACGGTAGGTGATGGGCGATTCCCGCGGCCGGTAAGGATGGTGCCGGCCGCGGTCCCGGCGAGGGCGAGACCCGCCGCGACGGCGAAGGCCGAGGTGAACCCGTGGCTGAACGCTGCGGGGGTGGCGTAACCTCCGGTCGCGGCGAACGCGGAGCCGAGGACCGCGACACCGAACGCGCCACCGAGCTGGCGCATCGTAGTGAACGCGGCGGATGCCGTGCCAATGTCGGCGGGCGGCACTGTGCTGGTGACCGACCTGGTGACTGCCGGGATGGCTATCGCGAACCCGACTCCGATGATAATCATCGGCGCGACCAGGGCGAGGTAGCCGGTACCGGGACCCGCTGCCGCAGCGATCCAGGCCACCCCAGCGGCCTGCAGCAGCGACCCGGTCACGACCAGGACGCGTTCCCCGACCCGGTCGGCCAGCGCGCCCGCCCGCGGGCCGACAAGGAGCGGTGCGATCCCCCAGGGGAGCAGCCGCAGCCCCGAGCCGAGCGGATCCTGCCCCGCAACCACCTGCTGGAACTGCGGC
>Ga0207684_10005140_pt1 | contig 12192 bp, 15 predicted proteins | sample KBSK5501metaG_FD_184342 | JGI IMG/M metagenome (GOLD analysis project Ga0207684, IMG submission 184342) | Corn, switchgrass and miscanthus rhizosphere microbial communities from Kellogg Biological Station, Michigan, USA - KBS K5-50-1 metaG... | ecosystem: Host-associated > Plants > Roots >... | reverse complement strand
ACTCGTATTTGCGTGCTGAGCCACTCGGTCCAGCACTCGCCACAGATACGCGCCTCTATGTCCGCGCCGAGCGAGCCGGGAAGCCCTACCTTCCCGGCACCCTCGCGCTCTTGTCCGCACCGCGCGCAAACAACGACCGCCATACGGTCATGTTAGAGAACGACATCACCAAAGCCAGCCGATTCGCCGGATCGGTCCATACCGGAAAACGGCACGGGCGAGAACGTTCGTGAGCGGCACCGGACCGAACGTCCGGCTGTCGGTGCTCGCTTCCGGGCGGTCGCCGACGATCATGCACGCGCCGTCGGCCACGGCTGCGACCCGCTTCAGCATCAGGTTCCCGGCATCCCGCGGGTCGCGGACGAGGACGATCTCCCCGACCCTGGGCGGCCGGGAGAGCGACGTAACCACGATCCAGTCGCCGGCGCGGAGCGCGGGTTCCATGCTCCGACCGGTCACCGCAAAGCGCTGAAGCACGACGGGCTACGCCTTGGCTGCGGCCGCCTTCGCGACTCGCGTCGCCTGGGGACCCCCGGCCTTGGTCCAGACGTCCGCGATCTTGTCGATCATGTCGAGGAGCGTCTTTGCTTCGGCGAGATCGAGCGAACCCTTGACCTTCGAGCACTGCTTCGCGGCCTTCCAGCAGAGCTCGGTGATCTCGGGGTACTTCTGGACGTGCTCGGGCTTGAAGTAATCGCTCCACAGGACGTCGATGTGGTGCTTGGCGAGTTCGGCCTGCTTCTCTTTGATGACGATGGCTCTGGTCTTGAACTGGTCGTCGCTCGACGCGTTGTACTTCTCGATGATCTTGTAACAGGACTCCGCCTCGATACGCGCCTGCTCGGGGTCATAGACGCCGCACGGTAGGTCGCAGTGTGCGGACGCCGTGACGGTCGGCTTCAGAAGACGGGTCAGGAACATGACGGTTTCCCCCATTCGTTGAGTGCGTGTCCGTTGTATCACGACTCAGGGATTGGCATCCTCGAGCACCGCGTCGTAATTGATGTAGCCATCGACGATGAGCTCACGCGCCGGCTGCGAGAGAAGATCGCCGCGCTCGCCGCGACGCGGCGCGAACACTTCTATCTGGTAGGTACCCGGCGGAACGACGATCTGGTAGCTGCCGCTGATATCCGTGTCGGTGCCGACGAGCGGACCATCGGCGTCATTGAGGTTGATCGTCGCGCCTTCGAGCGGCACGCCTCGTGTGTCGCGGATCACACCCGATACCCGCACACCTTTGCGCAGCGTGAGATCGAGCGTCCGATCCGCGGTGCCGAGCGAGACGTCGTTCGCATCGACCCACGTGCGCTTGCGAAGCCAGAACTCGCTGATGAGATCGCTGTCGGAGGGAGCGAGCACCTGGACCGTGTAGATCTGAGGCCGGGTCGTGACCGCGTACGAGCCGTCGCCCAAGGTCGCCCGGCAGATCCGGCTCGTCGGAAAACGCGTGTCGACGCACACGAAAGCGCCGCTGACCGGCGCGCCGTCGGTCGTGGTGACTCTGCCGCGCAGTTGTGGGCCCGGTTCGAGCGCGACGTCGATCTGCCGGTCGCGATCCATCGCGATGTCGGTGGTGTCGACGCCCTCGAGAACATCGTCGTACCACTGAGCGACGAGTCGAACGTTGTCGGGTGGGACGGTCCACATGAAGTAGCGGCCCGGCTCCATCAGCGCGAGGTACGAGCCCTTCTTGTTCGTACGGACGCAGTCCCACGGGAGCGGGGCCGCGAGGGTCCTCGTGCAGACCTGCGCGTCCTCGATCGGACCGGTCGGCCCGCGGACCACACCGGTGAGCAGTACGCCCCGCACCATCGTGACGCCGATGCCGTCCACGTCGGCGGAGCGGACGTCGACGAGGTCGGCGTCGCCGCTCGAAAGCCGTCCGCTCGCCCACTGCGCGATGAGCTTTCCGCCAGGCGGCCCGGTGACGTCCAGCTTGTAGACGTCCGAGCGAACGTCGATCGAGAACTTGCCTTCCCCGGCGCTGCGCGCGCAGGTCGGCGACACGAGTGCTTGCGGCGGGTGCGCGCACACCTCGGCGTCGGTGACGGCCGTGCCACGCTCGTCTTTGATGGTGCCGGTGATCTTCGAATGGGGATCGAGCTGAACGACGCTCGTCGCATCGGCATCGAGCACGTCCGCCCACGTCCGGCCCTCGGCGAGGCGCGTCGGGGAATGTGGGGTGACGACAACGGAATACGCGCCCGGCCGAACACCGAGCCGCGCCGTTCCCGACGCGCTCGTTTCGCCACAGCGCTCCTGCGCCCCGGCGACCGTGAAGGCGCAGACGTTGGCGCCGACGACCGGCGCCCCGGCAGCCATCGTCACGACGACCGCGAGCGTCCGGATCGCCCCGGGGACGGTCGGCGCCACCGCTGCCGGGGGCGCGCTCACCTGGCAGGCGACGATGATCGCGGCAATGAGCGCGAGGGGAAAGCGCTTCACCCTCCTATGTTCGCCCAGTGCCGGTGGCCGACTCCTCCCGTTGGGCCGCCGCGAAGGTTGCAAGGAGGTGGGAGATTTCGGCGAGCGGACCCGCGATCTCCTCGCCCTGCTCCCGGTCCATGAGGTCGCGCATCGCCTCGCGGATGGGCTTGCCCTCGCTCAGCACGAGGTGCGTCTGCTCGGTGATCGGCATCACGACGCCGCGCTTTCCCGCCGCGCGATAGGTGGCCTCGGCGGTCGACATGCCCTCGGCGACCTGGCCACCGAGGCGCTGGGTGATCTCACCGACGGGGACGCCTTTGGCAAGCATTTCGCCGACCGTGCGGTTGCGCGAGAACTTGCTCGTGCAGGTGGCGATGAGGTCCCCGAAGCCCGCCAGACCGGCGACGGTCAGCGGATTTGCCCCCTCGGCGAACCCGTAGCGGGCGATCTCCGCGAGCCCGCGCGTGACGAACCCGGCTTTGGCGTTCTCGCCGTACCCCATCCCGTCGATCGCGCCCGCCCCGAGCGCGATGATGTTCTTCAGCGCACCGCAGAGCTCGACCCCGACAACGTCGGCGTTCGTGTACACGCGGAACATCGGCGTACCGACGAGCGATTGGAAATGCTGGGCCGTCGCCGCATCGACCGACGCGATGACCGTGGGTGCGGGGAGACCGGCCGCGATCTCTCGGCTGATGTTCGGGCCCGAGAGGACCGCGATCCGCTCCGGGGCGAGCGCCTCGGCCCAGAGCTGGCTCATACGTCGGCCGTCATCGGCAAGCCCTTTCGTCGCCGAGAGAATGCGATGCTCCCTGCGGAGCTGTGCCGACACGCGGTCGCGGAGCTCGCGGACGCCTCGGCTAGGCGCCGCGACGATCAGGTCGTCGGACGCCATCGCGCGCTCGAGGTCGGACGTGACCTCGACGCGGTCGGGAACGCGGATCCCGGCGAGGTACTTGCGGTTCTCGCGCCGCGCCGCGATCTCTTTCGCCTGCGCCGCGTCTCGGACCCAGAGGACGACGTCCTTCCCGCCGTCGCGCGCGAGGATGGTCGCCAGCGTCGTGCCCCAGGACCCGGCCTGGAGCACGCTCACCGTCACGAGGTGCCGACGCGCGGCTCGACCCCGCGAACGATCCGCTCGATGTTCGCCTTGTGGCGGATGAAGACGACGGTGCCCGCAATGACGATGAATGCCAAGGTCCACCAGTTGAAGTGGAGCCACCCGGTGGCGCAGAAGAGCAGATAGCCGAGGAGCGCTCCGACGACCGAGGCCAGCGAGCTGACCGAGACCATCCGCGTCAACGCGAGGGCGATCGCAAAGAACGCGACCGCCGACGCCCACGCCGGGGTCGCCACAAACAGGAGCGCGCCGAATCCCGTCGCCACGCCGCGACCGCCGCGTCCGCGCAACGTGACCGGCCAGCAATGACCGCTGACCACGAAGACGGCCGCGACCGCTTCGGCCAGGGGACGTCCCGCATTCCCTTCGGGGAAGACGAGCTGCGCGAACACCACCGCAAGAGATCCCTTCAGGATGTCGAAGATCGCGACGAGCAACCCCGCCCCCGTGCCGAGCGTGCGGAACGTGTTCGTCGCGCCGGTGGAACCGGACCCGACCTTTCGCAGGTCGACGTTGCGGTAGATGCGACCGACGATGTACCCGCTCGAGATCGAGCCGACGAGGTATCCGACCAGACCCACGATGAGCAGGGCGATGGCAGATGCCGGTGAATCGATCAATCGCGTGCTCCGCGCAGCTCGATCTTGAGCGGCGTCCCGTGGAAGTCATAGCGCGCGCGGATCTGATTCTCCAGGTAGCGCGTGTACGAGAAGTGAACCGCCGCGGGCCGATCCACGAAGAACACGAACGTCGGCGCCGGGCCCTTCGCCTGGGTCACGTGATGAAAACGTACCTCCTTGCCATTCCGATCACTCGGAGGTGGATGCGCTGCCACGGCCTCGGTCAGGAGGCGATGGAGGTCGGCGGTGAGGATCCGCTTCTGGCGTTCGTCGACGACCGCGACCGCCGCGTTGAGCGCGTCCTCCACGCCGCGGCCGGTCTTGGCGGAAACAAGCCGGTGGTCCATCCACGGCGCGAACTGGAACTCTCGCGAAATTTCGCTCTCAACGGCGGCCGTCGTCTCCGGGCTGCGCGCGACGAGATCCCATTTGTTGACCGCGAGCACGAGGCCGATATACGCCTCGAGGGCATACCCCGCAATGTGGAGATCCTGGGCGGTGATCCCCTCCGTCGCGTCGGTGATGAGGATCGCGGCATCGGCCCTCTCTATCGCGCGCACCGTCCGCAGCAACGCGAACTTCTCTATGCCCTCATCGATGTGGCCGCGGCGCCTGATCCCAGCGGTGTCGATCAGGCGGATGCGCCGGCCTTCGCGCTCGATGACCGTGTCGATGGCGTCGCGCGTGGTGCCCGGGATCTCGCTGACGACGGCACGTTCCTCGCCGGCGAGGCGGTTCAAGAAGCTCGACTTCCCGACGTTCGGACGGCCGACGATGGCGATGCGCGCCTCGCCCGTATCGGGCTCGTCGTCGCTCGGCGGCGGAAGCTTCGCGACCACGGCGTCGAGGAGATCTCCCGTCCCGATGCCCTGGAGCGCGGAGACTGTGTGGAGCTCCCCGAGGCCGAGCTCGTAGAACTCGGCGGCCTGCGCTTCGGTCTTCCAGGACTCGGATTTGTTCGCGGCCATCACGACCGGCTTGCGGCTACGGCGGAGCCGGTCCGCGACGTCGTGCTCGACCGGAAGGATCCCCGCCTGCGCGTCTACGACGAACATGACGACGTCGGCCTCGTCGATCGCGGCCTCGGCCTGCCGGCGAACGCCTTCCTCGACCTCGCCCTTACCGTCGTCGAGACCGCCGGTATCGACCAGAGTGAACTCGCGTCCGCGCCACTCGACGGTCGCGTAGACGCGATCTCGGGTGGTGCCGGGCTCGTCCTCGACGATGGCGACGCGGTCACCGACCAATCGGTTGAAGAGAGTTGACTTGCCGACGTTCGGGCGGCCGACGACGGCGACGAGACCGCGGCTCACGGCGTAAGCCTAGGCTGCGAGCTTCTCCGCCCGCTCCTTGACTTCGAGAAGTGTGTCCATCGGCGTGGAGCATCCACCGATCAGGCCGACGCGCGCCTCGCCGCGGACCCACTCCGAGCGAAGCTCGTCCGCGTTTTCGATGTGATACGCGTTGCGGCCCTGCATCTTCGCGAGGTTGACGAGCTCGCGCGTGTTCGCCGAGTTCTTGCCGCCGACGACGATGATCGTGTTCACCTGCTCGGCGAGCTCGCTCGCGGCGTGCTGCCGCTTCACGGTGACCGGGCAGACTGTGTTGAAGACCTTGGTCTCCTGCGAGATCTCGGAGACGTGGGAGACGAGGTCCTTGAACGCCCAGGGCGGCTGGGTCGATTGCGAGACCACCCCCGCCTTCTTCATGCGCGGGAGCTTCTCCCACTCCTCCTTGGTCTCGACCACCGTCGCTTCTGGGGCGAAGCCGAGAAGGCCGATGACCTCGGGGTGCTCCGGCGTGCCCAGGATGATCACCTTGTAGCCCTCGTCCGCGAGCTGTTTCGTGAAGCGCTGCGCGCGCAGCACGAGAGAGCACGTCGCGTCGATGCACTCGAGGCCCTGCGCTTCGATCTTCGCCCGCATCTCCGGTGGGACGCCATGCGCGCGGATGACGACGATGCCCTCCGTGGCCTCCGAGGGATCCTTTATGACTTTCACGCCGAGCGCACCGAGTCGCTCGCTGATCTTCGGGTTGTGCACGACCTGCCCCAGGTTGTGGACGAGGCGGCCGGTCTCGGCCGCGGCCTCGGTCAGCTCGACCGCTTTCTTGACCCCGAAACAGAACCCGTTCTCGCGCGCGAGGAGCACTTCCACAACATCAAGTGTACGGGTCGTTTAACGGTACACACCCCGTTGCTCGGGAGGCATGAGCGCCGCGACGCGACGCATGATCGCGTCAGTGAGAGCCTGCTGATCGTCGGCCTTTGCCCCGAGGTCGGCGGCATGAAATGGCGTCCCCACCCTGATGACGATGTCGCGGCGCCAGAACTGTCCGAGGCGCGCGCCACGTGTCCCGCTGATTGCGAGCGGAACGATCGGGGCGCCCGAATGCTGGGCGACGTACGCGATTCCCGGCCGCCCGCGAATGAGCTGGCCCGACTCGCTGCGGTGTCCCTCCGCAAAGAAACCGACGGGCTGCCCCGCGGCGACGACGTTCAGCGCCATCTGCAGCGCACCGCGGTCGGCCTCGCCCCGCCGGACAGGGAACGCGCCGATGCCGCGTAACAGAAAGCCAATAACGGGCGTCTCGAAGAGCTCGCGCTTCCCCATGTAGCGGATGGCGCGACCGAACGCGAACTCGATCCACGGGGGATCTTTCCAATTGATGTGATTCGCGACGAGGATGTAGCCGCCGCTTCGTGGAATGTTCTCCGCGCCCTCGAGACGCCACGGCGCGAGGAATGCCGCGAGCGCGCGGACGGGCGGAAAACCGAGGCGCCAGACCCAGAGCTTTTCCTCCGGGAGCACCGGCGATCCCGCGAAGACCGTCACGAGCGCGTGACCCCAAGCACGCGGTCCAGCGCTTCCCCGACCGAGAGGCCGTCCGTCTCAACAAGGATGGCGTCGCTCGCGGCCTTCAGAGGCGCGACCGTGCGAGTGCTGTCGAGCTCGTCGCGGCGAAGGATCTCGGTGAGCAGGTCTTGGCGCGACCGTTTCTCACCGTGTGCCGCGAGCTCCTCTTCTCGTCGACGCGCGCGCTCCGCTGCGGACGCCGTGAGGAACACCTTGCGGTCCGCCTCGGGCAGCACGACCGTGCCGATGTCGCGGCCGACCATCACGATCCGCCCTCGTTTCGCGATCTCGCGCTGCTGCTCGACCATCGCGTCGCGGACCTTCGGGATGCGCGCGACCTGCGACACGATGCCGTCGACGTCGTCACCGCGAAGCGCCCACGTCACGTCCGCGCCATCGAGCAGGACCGTGTAGGCACGGCCGTCACGGACGGTTGGCGGTCCGATGGCGATACGGATCTCCTTGGCGAGCGCGGCGAGACGCTCGGCGTCGTCGGGATCGATCTTCCGACGCAGTGCGGCGAGGGCGACGGCGCGGTACATCGCGCCTGTGTCGAGGAAGAGGTAGCCCATGCGCTCAGCGACGAGCGCCCCGATCGTGCTCTTTCCCGCCCCGGCCGGCCCGTCGATGGCTACGGAGCGCGGCGTCGCCATCACGTCCCTCCGAGCGCGCGAACCTCGCGCGACGTGAGCTCGCGCCAGGTGCCCGGACGGAGCCGTCCGAGCTCGAGCGGGCCGAGCCGCACGCGTCGAAGTCGCAGGACGCGGAGCCCGACCGCGGCACACATGCGGCGCACCTGTCGCTTCCAACCGGTGTTGAGGACCATGCGTACGATCGAGCCGCGCGCTCCACCCGCCACCGACACCCGCGCCGCACGAGCCACTCCTTCCTCCAGCGCGATCCCGCGCCGGAGCGCGGCGATCGAGGCGGGCGGCACCGGCCCGGCGATGCTCACCTCGTACTCGCGTTCATGTCCATAACGCGGGTGCAGCACGCGCTCGGCCCAGGCGCCGTCATTCGTGAGAAGCACGAGGCCCTCGGAGTCTTCGTCGAGCCGGCCGACCGGGTAGATGCGCTCGCGCGCGCCGATCAGCTCGACGACCGTCGAACGCCCGCGCTCATCGCGCGCCGTGGAGACGATCCCGCGCGGCTTGTTGAGCACTACGTAGCGGTGCGGCGCGCGAGGCGCCACCGCGTGACCGTCAACCTCGATGCGCGCGTCGGGCGCGACCTTGCTGCCCATCTCGCGCACGACCTCGCCGGCGACACGCACGCGGCCTTCGCGCATGAGCTCCTCCGCCGCGCGCCGCGATGCCACCCCGCGATCGGCGAGCACCTTCTGCAGCCGGATCGTCCCAGCTCGCTCGTTGCGCTCCGCGCTCAGAGACCCCTGCCCCTGCCGCTCTCTTCCAGAACGAGCGCGCCCTCGGGGCTCAGCGCGCGCGGCAGCTCGTCGAGGCTTTGCAGGCCGAAGCATTCGAGGAACTCCCATGTGGTCCCGTACAGGATGGGCCGACCGGGGGCTTCTCTGCGACCCCGCTCCTCGATGAGCCGCCGCGAGGCGAGGGTGTAGAAGGTCTGGTCGCAATTCACGCCGCGGATCGCCTCGACCTCGGCCCGGGTCACCGGTTGCCGGTACGCCACAACTGAGAGAGTCTCGAGGGACGCCGGGGAAAGCCGGAGGCGGTCGGCGCCGAGGTATGACGCGACCTGAGGCGCATGCTGCGGCGCCGTCACGATCTGCCACTCGTCGCCCGACCGTTGCAGCCGTAGGCCCGTGCCCTCGTACGCGGCGGCGAGCTCCGCGAGGGCGTTCTCGACCGCGCGCGGCGTGCCGCCCGCGATGCGCCCGAGCTCGTTCCTCGTTACCGGCTTCTCTGCGACGAAGAGGATGGCTTCGATCGCGTTGGCTATCTCTGAGCGGATGTGGCTTCCCTCCTCGTGATCACGATGTCCGCGAAGAGCTCGTCCTGCGCCAGATCGATCACGCCGCGGCGATACAGATCGAGCAGCGCGATGAACGTAACGACCGCGAATCCGACGGTGGGCGCGTCGCCGAGGAGCGTAGCGAAGCTCACCCGCTCCTGTTCCGCCACGAGCGCTTCGATCTCGACGGTGCGCTGCTCCACCGAGTAGCGCTCGCCCGGGGCGACGATGTCCTCCTCGCGCTGGCGCGTGGCGAGCGCGAGGACCCGTCCAAATGCGAGGGCGAGCGCATCGACCTCACCGCCACGCGGCGGCAGCTCTACCGTTCCGCCTTCACGGTGGAACGCGCGCTCGCCCGCGCGAAGCCGTGCGCCCAGTGCGCTCGCCCGCTCGCGGACAACCGCGTATTCGAGGAGCCGGAGGCGCAGCTCCTCCTCCGATTCAACAACCTCTTCGGGTAGCGGTTCGAGCGAAGGCAGGAGGCTCCGCGCCTTCAAAAGGACCAGCCGCGATGCGAGGGCAAGAAACGCCGAAACCTCGTCGGCAGGCAGCGCGGACATGGCGCGGACGCGCGCGAGGTATGCGTCGGCGAGATCGCCGAGGCCCACCGTGAGGATGTCGAGCTTGCGCTCTTCGACGAGCTCGAGGAGGAGATCGAGCGGCCCGTCGAACCCCTCGACGGTCACGCGGGGCGCCTGCGACTCCATCACGGCAACGCCTCGCGGTCCGCGCGCGCGAGAAGCCGCTCGTCGTCGGTGAGCGGTCGCTGGTGGTGCCGCGCGATCAGACGCACGACGCGCTCGGACGCGCCGTCGTCGCGCGCGAGCTTCGCCCCGCGGCGCGCGTGATCGAGATAGCGCGCGAACGTCGAGTCTCCCGATGCAAGTCGCGCGCGGACCCGGGGGGTGAGCTCGAGAAGCACGCCGGCGACGCGATGCCAGAGGAGCGTGTTCGCGGGTTTCGCTGCGTCGTGCAGGATGCCGGCGACGATGACTTCCTCATCCGCTCCGAGCTGCCGAAGGATCCGCGCGGTCTCGCTGGCATGGCGATCGTCGGCGCCGCTCGCACCGAGGTAGCGGACGGTCTGCTGCACTCGGCGGAGCACTAGAAGTTGGGTCCTACGAACAGTCGCGCGAGGAAGAGCGCCGGCTGGAACACGATCGCGCTCAGGATCCGCGAGCCGAAGAAGAAGAGGCCGAGAAGCAGGATCGGACCGTACTGCTGGAACGTTCGCCAGGTGTATTTCTGCTGTGGCGGAAGGAGTCCGTACACGACGTTCGAGCCGTCGAGTGGCGGGATCGGGATCAGGTTGAAGATGGCCAGGATGCAGTTGTAAAAGACGATCTCCTGCAGGACGACCCCGTATGCCCCATCGAGCAACGCCGTGTCCGCAAAGCGCAGCGGGATCGCGCACACGAAGGCCAGGACGAGATTCGCGAACGGCCCGGCGAGCGCGACCGCACTGACGCCCAGGGCCGATCGGAGCCGTGATTCGTTGAACGGCACCGGCTTTCCATAGCCGAATCCAGCGAGGACGATCAGGAGCGTCCCGAACGGATCGAGGTGCGCCATCGGATTGAGGCTCAGGCGGCCGAGCAGGCGCGCGGTGTCGTCTCCGAGCCGTGTCGCGGTGTAGGCGTGCATGAATTCGTGCACGGTGATGCCGAGCAGGATCGCGATGATGAACCCGACGAATGCGATAGGGTCCTGCGCCGCACGTTGGATCGGCGGGACGAGGCCACCGGTGATGAACCCGTAGAGGAGCAGGAGAAGGCCGATGAGGAGGAGCGGGTTGATCGATCCGGGTCCTGACCCGCGCAGACCTCGAGCGACCACTCGCTCACGAGTCTAGGGTGTGCGCCGCCCGTTTCCTGAGAGAATCACGCCAGACGCTCCGCGATCGGGGCGTGGGGGCATCCGATGAGTCAAGCGGTGTGGACGGGCAGCATCAGCTTCGGGCTGGTGAACATCCCGGTGAAGCTTTATCCGGCCACCGAGCCCAAGGACGTCCGCTTTCATCTCTACGACCGCCGCACCGGCAGGCGCGTGCACTACCAACGGGTGACCAGAGAGATCGAAGCGCCGACATTCGAGCCGGAGCCGCCTGACGACTTGACTCCTCCGGAGGATCGGTACGTGCCGCAGACCGCGCGCGACAGCGGACCCGCGGCGTTCGTGGCGACCCCCGCCGCGCGCCCGGTCGAACGAGAGGACATGGTCCGCGGATTCGAGCTGCCGAGCGGCGACCTCGTGACGGTTACCGACGACGATCTTGTCTCGATCGCTCCGGAGCGAAGCAGAACGATCGAGATCGAGGAGTTCGTGGATCTCGCGGACATCGATCCGGTCTTCTACGAGAAGAGCTATCACGTCGGGCCGGTGCGTGGCATGGGTGCCGAGAAGCCGTACGCGCTCCTGCTTCGGGCGATGCACGGGGCGAGCATGGTCGGGATCGGCCGGTTCGTGCTACGAACGAAGCCGCACGTCGTCGCGATCCGCCCTCTCAAGGACGCGCTCGCGCTCGAGACCCTGTTTTTCGCCGATGAGGTGCGAAGCCCGGCCGAGCTGACCTCAGGTCTCTCCAGCCTTACGGTCTCCGAGCGCGAGGTGAAGACCGCCCGGCAGCTCATCACCGCGATGGCCACGGAATGGGTCCCCGAAAAGCACGCTGACGTTTACCGTGAGGAGCTGCTCGAGCTCTTGCGAAGCAAGCCCGCCGTGACGCCTGCTGAGCCATCGGGATCCGCCACCGAGACCCCGGTCGGCGACCTGATGACGGCGCTTCGCGCGAGCGTCGAAGCTGCAAAGCAAAAGGCAGCGAAGAAGAGGGCCGGCTCCAAGCGCGCCGGTTAGTCGTTAACGGCTGGCGATTCGCCCGAGAAGTAGCCGCCGTCGCGACACGCGACGCGCGCTCCAGCGGAACGCGCCGCGGATCATGGCGATACCGTCCGCGTCGGCGGGCTTCCCCGCCACGTGGACATCTGCGTAGGGCTGACCGCGCTCGACGCGATCCCCGACCTTCGCGCGCAGCACGATGCCCGTGCGGTGGTCGATCGGATCGCCCTTCTTCTCGCGGCCGGCGCCCAGGCGGACGGAGGCCATGCCGACCTCGTCGGCCGCGATCGCGGAGACATAGGCGGTGCGCGGCGCCCGCAGCAGCTCGATCATGGGGGCGCGGGGGAGCTTCGACGGATCGTCCAGCTGCGCGACATCGCCGCCCTGCGCCTCGACGAGCTCGCGG
>Ga0207684_10005138_pt1 | contig 12192 bp, 9 predicted proteins | sample KBSK5501metaG_FD_184342 | JGI IMG/M metagenome (GOLD analysis project Ga0207684, IMG submission 184342) | Corn, switchgrass and miscanthus rhizosphere microbial communities from Kellogg Biological Station, Michigan, USA - KBS K5-50-1 metaG... | ecosystem: Host-associated > Plants > Roots >... | reverse complement strand
CAAAACTGGCGCCATAACCCAAACGGTCCTGGGTGGCCAGCACCACCAGACGCAATTCGGGCATGGGGCTGCTTTCGGCTCTGAGATAGATTGGCTCGACGTACAGCAGCGACCGGCCGAGCGGAATCACCAGCATATGGCCGCGAACCACGCGTGAGCCTTGCTGATTCCAAAGGCTGAACTGCGCTGAAAGCTGTGCGTTTTGATCGATGCGGGCTTCAATTTGGAGCGGGCCATCAATCAGACGAGACTTGGGAAAGTCGTAAACCAGCAGCTTGCCATAGTTATCACCGTCACATCGGCCGGCCATCCAGCCAATCATGTTATTTCGGTTAGCGGGCGTGAACGGCAGTATTAGCGCAAATTCGGCTTTGATTTGTTCGCCGGGAAGTTGCATGAGGACATAGTAAGGCTCGATTGCCTGAACCTGCTTCTTGTCCTGATCATCCAGAACCACCTGCTGCGCCACGCTCCAGACGTCCTCCTGTTGAAAGAGCACCTTGGGGTTTTGGGTATGGTAAAGGCTAAAGACTTCGCCCTGTACGCGGAGCAACGTTTCCGGATAGCGGATGTGTCCACGGAGATCCGCCGGCATCTGGTTAGCCTCCAGAAACAAACCGGGGAAGATCCCCCGATATGCAGCGATCAAAGGATCATTGGGATCGAAAACGTAAAAGCGAGTCGTGCCGTTGTAAGCGTCGATTACCACCTTGACGCTGTTGCGAATGTAGTTGATCTCGTTGGTTTCGACTTTGTGGTGACGTGAATAGGGATAGGTAGAGGACTCGGTAAAGGCGTCGATCATCCAGTAGAGCCCGCCGTCATTGCCGGTAACAATGTAAGGGTCGCGATCATAAATCAGAAAGGGCGCGATGCCGTCGACTATCTCTCGGATGTTGCGGTGGATCATTACCCGACTATCAGACGAGACATCGTCCGAAAATGGTAGCTTAGCCAGATCGCCGACCGCCCAGGCTAGGAGTAATCGACGCAAACCGCCGCCGATACGGATGCCGCCGGTGCCTTCATAACTGGTATATGTGTTTGATTCGCCCTGCGGAAAATCAAACTCTTTCTGCCGCGTCTTAACATAGACGTCACTGTTGGTCTCTTGTCCAAAATAAATCTGCGGGCGGGTGACTTTTATCTCCGGCGCGGCCGATTCAATCGGCATGTTCGAGAGAATGAATCGCGGCATGCCTTCAGGCGTGAATCCGTTAGACGTATTCATCGTCACGCCGTAGCCGTGAGTGTAAATCAGCCGCTCGTTTATCCAGTTGCGCGAGGCTGCCGGCAGCTTAGTAAGGTTCAGTTCGCGCGCGGCAATCATCACCTGCCGGCCCTGGGCGCTGATCGGATAACGATCTACGTCGACGTCCGGAAAATCGTAGTAGGTGCGAATTGCCTGGATTTGCTTGAGCGTGTCCTGCAACGCGCGCCAGTCCCAAAGCCGAATGTTGTCGAGCGTGACGCGGTTATTCTGCAAATCGAAAGCTTCAACCGAATTTTCAGCCGCGAAATTTCGCTGCTCGATCCGGTCGACTGCGAACGCCCGGCGCGTCCAAACGATATTATGTTCGATGTATGGCGTTTCGCGGCCCAGCTCGTTGGGCTTGACGATGAAGGTAGTGACATACCACGGAACTATCACTGCCGCAATTATGTAAACAAGCACCGGAATGGCGACCCCGGCGATCAAGATTCGCAGGCGGCGAAGAAGGAAAGCGTTAAGTACCGCGATCAGTGCTGCGAGCATCAGCGAACCTGCCACCCAAGCGTAGCCCGGAAGCAGGTAATTCGCTTCCATATAGGTGACTCCGGAAAAAGTTTGATGGTCGTCCCAAAGATAGGGATAGCGCGAAAGCAAAAACCGCCAGGCGGAAATCAACAACAAAGCAGCCAGAGCGCAGGAAACAGCAGCGACGCTGGTGCGACGCGCGCGAGCAAAAACGCCGGTGCCGGCCAGTCCCTGTTGCGTAACCGCCAGCAGCGCGTAGACGACCGTAGCGCACAAAATGATAATCGCAAGATAAAGAAGCCAGCCGCTGACTGCGTCATAAAGCGGCAGCGTAAACAAATAGAAGGCGACTGGCTTATTAAAGATGGGATCAGTTAGCTCTGTCGGCACGCGATGAAAATAGAGAGCGAAGGTGCGCCAGATTTCGCGCATGCTCAAACCGAATACCAGACCCGCCAGGACGGCCAGTACCCAGGCTGCAGGTTTCAGTACTCGTGACGGCGAAAAGTTAACCGGTTGCTGGTTGACCAGGATGGTACGGCGATCCAGAGCGAATTGGGCAAAGGCCCGCTCGACCAGCCAGAATCCGCCTCGCAGAATCAAAACGGTAAGCACGAAGAAGATCGCAAACAGCTCGACCTTCAGCTTAAACATGTACCAGTAGACCGAAGAATAACCGAGCGAGCCAAACCAAAGCGCGGAAATGTAAATCGAAAGCCCACGAGAAGCGACGAAAAGCAGAGCGAGTATGGCCAGGAGAATGAACCATCGCCAACGCTTGCGGCGTGGTCTGATGGGACCGACGTCGATGATCTCGCCGTGCGGATCCAGAGAAATAGGGTGGCTCATGCGCGCCTAGCATACGCCGAAAGCGTCAAGGGTCAAAGACCATTCGCCCGTCTGGCTCGTCCAAAAGGAAGGGAACACCTATGCGACAAACGAGCGGCTTTTCCGTAGGAAAAAAAGAGATTGAACCCGTTGGCCTTGCGTTGCGTGCAATGATAGACTCGTCACTCATTCTGATCTAAAGAGTCCAACCAATGCTTTTCAGCAGACACAATTCTTCAGGCGCGATACCGAATTGTTCGCCAACTCGGGCAAGGCGGCATGGGCGCGGTTTACGAGGCGGTGGACGAACGGCTCGACACTATCGTGGCCCTGAAAGAAACCTTTTTACTGACGAACGGCTGCGCAAGCAGTTTGAGCGCGAGGCCCGACTGCTCGCGCGTCTCCATCACCAGGCCCTCCCTCGTGTCAGCGATCATTTCAACGAAGGCGACGGGCAATTCCTGGTAATGCAGTACATCGCTGGTGACGATCTTTTCGAAATGCTGGCGCGCAGAAAGACTCCTTTCCCGCAGGACGAAGTGTTGTTGTGGGCCGATCAGCTTTGCGACGCTCTCGACTATTTGCACACGCAAGACCCACAAATCATCCATCGCGATATCAAGCCGCAGAATCTGAAAATCACCGCGCGCGGGCAGGTGGTGCTGCTTGATTTTGGTCTGGCGAAAGGGTCGGCAGGGCAAATGTCGGTCGTGACAAGTTCGGCCAGCATCTTTGGCTATACGCCAAACTATGCGCCACTCGAACAAGTCCAGGGCCTGGGCACGGACGCGCGCAGCGACATTTATGCGTTGGCCGCGACGCTCTATCATTTGCTTACCAACGTTAAGCCGCCGGACGCGCTCAGTCGCGCCGGGGCCGTCGTCAACGGCCAGCCGGATCCGCTGATTCCGGCTAATGAGGTAGCCACGGTGAGCGGAGCCGCCGCCGCGGTGCTTGGCAAAGGCATGTCGCAAAAGCGAGATGATCGCTACGCCTCAGCGGTCGACATGCGCGAGGCTTTCCACGTCGCTTCGTCGCACCAGCCGGGTGAGGCAGCGACGATTATCGGAACTGAGGGCGCTGCGCTGGCTAATGCGAAGACGGTCCTGCTCGATCAGAAGACTAAGGTTGCCGGCTCTCCTACCACATCCGTAGCCAGTGAAGCGCAGACTCTGCTGGCCGGCGATGCTACCAGCGTTCGCGCCGCAAGCTCGTCGGCTGAAACCGCGACCGTTGTGCGACAGGCGGGCAATGGCAACCGCACGAAAGTATGGTTGGGCGCCACGCTTTTGTTGTTGGTGCTGGCCGGCGCTGCGGGCGGCTTTTACATTTATAAGGCGAGAAAGCAGGCGCAGCGGCAGGGGCTAGCGCCGACAACGCAAGCGCCCACTCAGCCTGCGGAATCGAATCAAACCGGAACTACGGCCACCGGGCCGACTCAGACGGAATTGACCAAGCCTGCCGACACCAAGGTAGACAAACCAAAAGTCGATACCACTCATCGCACGGCTACGTCAAAGCAAACCGTCGACAAGAAGACCGAAGCCAACAAGCCCAGGCAAACTCAGCCAAGCCAGCAGACGGCCGGGTCGCATGAGCGCGATCGAAATCAGGATCGTTCTAACCCTAACCCAAACGTGAGCCCTCCGCAGATTCCGCCCCTTGATCCTGCGCGTAATCCGCCGGGCCCCGGCCACCAGCCTAGGACGAATCAGACGCCGGGCATGCGGACGTTTCCGAACGGCGTGCGCATAGTGACCCAGCCGGATGGCACACGGATCATGATCATGCCGAATGGCACGACGCGGGTGATTCCGCCGGGTGAAAGGCCCAATCGTAGACGCCGCCCCTGACGACCCGGTGCCAAATGATTCCAGAGAGTCTTTGAATTGTTGACGCTATTCGGAAAATTACTCGTCAGCCAGCGATTACTGGCTCAGTTTGAGAAGTGGCACGGGCGTCCCGCCCGTGAATCACGCGCAGGATGCGCGTGCCACAGCAAGCTTCAGGAGTTTGAGAAATGATTAGAAGATTCAGCCTTCGTTCAGCGTCTGTATTGACGCTGGGTATTTTGCTTTCAGTACTCGCACTGCCTCTGGTTCAGGTTCAGGCCGGCCCGGGCGAGACAACAGTCCCTCCGGTGATTCGCCTTACGCCGCCGGCGCCGGTGTTCGACGAGGCCAGGCGCCAGGAAGAACTCGCGGCTCGCCGCAAACGCGTTGCCGAGGCAATCGGCCCCAAAGGACTGCTGATAATGTTCAGTGCTGAACCTCGCGTCTATACCAACGACGTCGATTACCAGTTTCGCCAGGAGAACAATCTTTATTATCTCACCAATCTAAACCAGAAGCGGGCGACGCTGGTGCTGATGCCGGGTAATGCGCAGTTGCCTGAGGTTCTGTTTCTTCCGCGGCGCAATGCGGCTGCTGAAACATGGACAGGGCATATGTACAGCCCGGAAGAAGCGGCAAAGCTTTCCGGCATCAGGGAAATCTGGGAAGCCGGCGAGTTGGGGGCGTTTGTGAATGCGCTCCGCAAACACGAGGCTTACCGGCCAAGGCCCGAGAATATTCTCATGTCGTCCGCGACGGTCAGCGCCGGCGGCTTTGAAAACCTCTTTAGCGCGGCGGCGAGCAATCAAGCTTCGCTTTACCTGCTACAGTTTCCTCCCGAAGGAGAAAGTCGCGAGTATCGGCAGGAGCAACGTTTCGCCGCGACCTGGACCAAAGAGTCAGGTTTCGTGATTCAGAACGCTTCGCCGATCTTTGCGCAGATGCGCGTGCGCAAATCGCCGATGGAACTTCAGTTGATGCAGCACGCGATCGATATCAGCATCGAAGCTCATCAGCGCGCCGAGGCGTTTGCCTCGCAGGCAAAGTGGGAATACGAAGTCGACGCGCAGGTTGCTTACACCTTCAAGCTGCGCAACGCGGACAACTGGGGTTATCCCGACATTGTCGGTTGTGGACCGAACGCTACGACCTTGCATTACGAAGAGTCTCAGGGCCCGGTAAAATCAGGTGAACTCATGTTGATGGACGTCGGCGCAGAGTACGGCCACTACTCTGCCGACGTGACGCGCACGTTTCCTGTCAGCGGCAAGTTCGGCAAAGAGCAGGCAGAGGTTTACCAGATCGTTTATGACGCACAGGAAGCCGGCGCGAAAGTGATCAAGCCCGGCGCGACGTTATCGCAGGTCCACAACGCCGCGACCGAAGTGATCAAGGACGGCCTCTTAAGACTGGGTTTGATTACAGATCGCGCTTCGGATTGGCAATACCGCATTTGGTTCATGCATGGCACGTCGCATTGGCTGGGGATGAATGTGCATGACGTCGGCGGCGGTGCGCAGTTTTTGCCCGGCATGGTCTTTACCAATGAACCGGGAATTTACATTCGGCCCGACGCGTTGGACAACTTGCCGAAAACCGCGGATTACGAAAAGTTTGTCGCGGCCGTGCGACCGGCCTTTGAGAAATACAAGGGCATCGGGGTGCGCATCGAAGATGACATGGTGGTAACTGAAGACGGCGTGAAGTGGATGACTGGGTCGCTGGCGCGCAGTATCCCCGATATCGAAGCGTTTATCGCCAAGGCGAGGCGATAGCAGTGAGGTTTTGTGGCTGTTTCGTGTGATTTCGTGGATCGTCCTCGCGCCTGGAATACGATCCACTAAATCACACGAAAAATCATGGAAGAATATGAGGACTGCTTTTCGAGACCCAGGTCTAGAGCGAATCTTTTGCTTCGGTTTCCAGAGTTTTGAAGAACCGCGACGCCATCATTTTCGCAGCGCCCTCGATCATTCGCTGGCCTATGCCGGCAATCGCTCCCCCGACCTGCATCTCGCCGGTGTACCGAATTAGCGTAGCGCCGCCCGTATCTTCCAAATCGAAATCTCCCGAACCTTTTACGAACCCGGGACCGCCCTTGCCGTCGACGACGATCCGGTAATGCTCGGGGGCGCGCATGTCTTCCAGGCGGACATTGCCTTCAAAAGTGCCCTTAATCGCGCCAATGCCGGTCTTGATGGTCACGGCGTAGACGTCATCGCCGGTTTTTTCGAGTGACTCGCAGCCGGGAATACAGCGTTGCAAAACTTGCGGATCAGTAAGCGCGGCGTACACGCGTTCGCGCGGTGCATGGAGTTCCTGTGTGCCTCCGATTTTCATTAGAAGACAATCCGCAGATTGCGCAGATTACACAGACAGGGAATTAGACAGAGAAGAGTTGGGCGACAGTCATCGCGCGACCAGCTTTTTTACGTGTCCTGCTTATCTGTGTAATCTGCGGATTTGCTTATCCCGCGCGTTCGATTGCGGTCGCGATTGCTCGCTTCACATACACTTCAGCAAGATGGCGTCGATACTCCGCTGACGCGAACAGATCGCCATTCGCGTCCACCCCATCAGTGGCATGCGATGCCGCGCTCGCGATCGTTTGCTCATCCAGTTTTGAGCCGTTCAACCCTGCTTCCGCGGTTGCTGCGCGATAGGCTTTGGAAGAGACGCCGGTAATGCCGATGTTCGCCTTCTGACAACTCCCGTCCGCGTCGAGCGAGAGGTTTGCTGCGACACCCACCACGGCGAAACCCGATGCAGGATGATGCATCTTCGCGTAGGCCTGGCCGGTGCGGCCGCTCGACCTGTTGATGCGAATCTCCCGCAGAATCTCATCGGGCTCTAATGCGGTGGTCAAAAGGTCGACAAAGAAATCATCCGCCTTGATTGTGCGCTCGCCGTTTTTGCTGGCGGCGATGATCTCAGCGTTCAGCGCAATTATCGCGGCCGGCCAGTCGCCGGCTGGATCGGAGTGAGCCAGACTGCCGCCGATCGTTCCCTTGTTTCGCACCTGTACGTCCCCAATGGCCGCGGCGCACTGCGGCAGGAGCGGACAGATCCGCTTCAGCAAGTCTGAGGACTCGATTTGATAATGCGTCGTCATGGCGCCGATGCGAATCTGCCCGCCATCTTCACGCACATACGCGAGGTCGCTGATGCGCCCGATGTCTATGAGTAAAGGCGGCTGCGCCAAACGAAGCTTCATCGCCGGAATCAGGCTGTGCCCGCCAGCGAGAATTTTGGCGTCTTCGTTTTGCGCCAGCAACGACAGTGCTTCATCCAGCGTTTTGGCGCGAAGGTAATCGAATTGTGCTGAAATCATTTCTTGCTTTCCTTTCGCATGGTCGTGAGCTCTTTTGGAATACTGCGCTTGACGCCCTTAGGATGCTCGCCTTGATGTCTTCATGTAGTGATGTTCGTTCCTGACTCAGGCGACTTCGCGATTCTGTTCCATCCATGCAGGCGTGAGCCCGCGGTAAAGCACGTCTGGATCGATGTCGGCCCCGTTATCCCATACAATTGTTCCTGACCCTTCATCGACGTGAACAGTCCGAAATGCGGCTGGGTCCTTACGCAATGACTCGAAAACTTGGCCGTGCAGGTAAGGCTCCAAGTCGATCTCCTTGTTCGTTCCGTCAGTGAACTCGAGACGCACGTTGAACTCGTCTAGAACCTCGACGCCGCGAATTCTAACCAATTCTTCTTTCATGTTCTTTAGTCCAAGGGTTCGATCTCTCTCAGGTCTGAGCCGGCCCTTGCACGATGCCAGTCATCGATCAATTCCGTTCGATGCAAGTCAGCCCATTCGATTACAAGATTGTGCGCTCGCCGTGGAAGGCCACCGCGGTAAATGCGGAGACTATCGATCTCATAGAGCCTCCGAGCCTGCATATAGAGCATGAAAGTGCGGAGGCGAATGGTCGTTGTAATACATATAAATCGAAATCCCGAAAAACTGACAAATGCAGGGCATAGACTCAGAGTCAACTTTCGTTCTACTGCTTAATGATTTTCCAAACGACCTCCGGTCTGACCGGCATATCCAGATGCTTCACTCCGTACGGCGACAGCGCATCGACGATCGCATTGACGATTGCCGGGGTCGCACCGATCGTGCCTGCTTCGCCTACGCCTTTGACGCCCAGTGGATTCACGGGCGAAGGTGTTTCGGTGCGATCGAGTTCGAACCAGGGAAGTTGCGAAGCTCTCGGTATCGCATAGTCCATCAACTCGCCGGTGACCAACTGGCCCTGGTCGTCATAGACGACTTCTTCGTAAAGCGCCTGCCCGATTGATTGCACGATGCCGCCATGTATCTGGCCATCGACGAGCAGGGGATTGATCACTTTGCCGCAGTCGTCGACCGCAATGTAGCGCAGGAACTTTGTTTCGCCCGTGTCTTTATCGATTTCCACGACGCAGATGTGCGTGCCGAACGGAAAGGTAAAGTTCTTCGGCTCGAAAAAGTATGTGGCTGACAAGCCCGGCTCAGTATCAGGAGGCAGTTCCTTGGCGATGTGCGCCGCCAGAGCGATTTCCTGAATCGTCAGACTCGTTCGACCTTCAGTCTTCGGTTCGGGCAACGCTCCCGCCGGCGCTTCACCAACTGCCACGATCGGTTCGGAGATCGGGATTGTAGCTGCGGCCGCGGCCGGCAAATAATATCGTCCGCCTTCAAAGGCGAGTCGCGAAGCATCAGCCTGCAGGATGTGGGCGGCGATCTTCGCGGCCTTCTCTTTCAGTTTTTGGATCGCGATCAGCATTGCGGTGCCGCCGACGGCGGTCGCGCGGCTGCCGAACGTGCCAATGCCGTATTGAACGACTCCGGTGTCGCCGTGAATCACGGTCACGTCATTGAGATCCACGCCCAGTTCGTCCGCCGCGATTTGTGCGAACGAGGTTTCCTGACCCTGTCCATGCGGTGAGGCTCCCGTCATCACCGTCACTTTTCCAGTTGGTTCGATCCGGACAGTGGCGCTTTCCCAACCGCCTGCCGGCATGGCTTGGGAAGGACCGAGCGCGCAGATTTCCACGTAACTGGACATGCCGATGCCGATCAGCTTGCCCTCAGACCGCGCCTGCTTTTGTTCGTCGCGCAGTTTTTGATAGCCAGAGATATCAAGCGCTTTGCTTAACGCGCCTTCATAATCTCCGCTGTCGTAATCCAAGCCTGTTGCGGTGTGAAATGGAAACTCATTGGCTGCGGGAAAGTTCCTGCGGCGCACGTCGACTGGATCCATTTTCAGTTCAGCCGCGACTATGTCCATCGCTCGTTCGACCACGTAAGTTGCTTCCGGCCTGCCGGCGCCACGATAGGCATCGGTGGACATCTTATTGGTAAAGACGCCGGTGACATTCATTTGAATCGCCGGAATCTTGTACGCTCCGGACAGCATCAGGCCCGTCAGCGTCGGAATCGCCGGCGTCAGCAACTGATGATAAGCGCCGAGATCGGCGAAGACGTTGTAACGCAGCCCGGTTAGCGTGCCGTCATTTTTACAACCGACCTCGACCGTGCCGACTTGTGCGCGTCCATGAATCGTAGCCTGCACATTTTCGCGCCTCGCCTCGATCCATTTAACTGGCTTGCCAAGCTGCATTGAAATCCAGCCAAGCAAAGCTTCTTCCGCATAGACATTTAGTTTCGAGCCGAAGCCGCCGCCGACTTCCGGCGTGATCACGCGCAGCTTGTTTTCCGGAATGCCGATCATCAGAGCGAGTTGAGTTCGCAACAAGTGAGGAATCTGTGTCGATGACCAGACAGTTAGTTCTTCTTCACCGGGAAAATACCGAGCTAGCACGCCACGCGGTTCCATGGCGATTGGCGCCAGCCTTTGATGAACCATCTTCTGAGTGACGATCCGATCTGCCGATTTCATCGCCGCCTCAATATCGCCTTCGCCGGACGTCAGTTTGTAAGCGATGTTGTCGCCAAAGCTTTCATGAATAACTGTTCCACCTGCCGCCGCTTGTTCGACATCGACAACCGCCGGCAGTTCTTCGTAGTCCACGGAAATAAGATCGGCAGCATCCGCGGCGGCGTAGCGATCCTTCGCCACGATGGCGACGATGGGGTGCCCGACAAATAGTGCTTTACTGGTCGCGAGCACGCGGTAATCGGGAACCTTCAAATCGGGCAGAGCACCCGCGCAAGGCACGGGGCCAACCGCCGTGGCGACATCTTTTCCGGTGTAGACAGCAACCACCCCGGGAGCCTTCAACGCCTCGCTGGCGTCGATGCCGTTGATACGTGCATGTGCGTACATCGAACGCACGAAGGCGACATGTAGCGTGTCGGGTAAGCGGATGTCATCGACGTAATGCGCCAGCCCCTTAATCAGCCGCGGGTCTTCTGTTCGCTTGATTCTTTTTCCGACGTATTTATCAGCCATGATGTCTCCGCAAAAAGAGATTCGAACTTCGATCTTTGGTCTTTGATCTTTGGCTTCTGGGCCTGGAACTGGGATTCCCTGAACTAAAGCAAATCAAAGATCGAAGTTCAAAGACCAAAGATCAAAGAACAGCTTTCTTCTTAGCCGCATACTCGACCGCTTCGACAATATGCTGATAGCCGGTGCAGCGGCAGAGATTTCCTTCCAGGCCGTGACGAATTTCATCGCGCGACGGATTCGGATTGCGATCGACGATCTGGGTGCCGGTCATGATCATCCCCGGCGTGCAATAGCCGCATTGCAAACCGTGCTTTTCCCAGAAACCTTCCTGCATCGGATGCAAGTTGCCGTTGGCTGCCAGCCCTTCGATGGTGGTGATATTCGCGCCATCCGCCTGGAGCGCAAACATCGTGCAGGACTTCACGGCCTGGCCGTCGATTAGCACGGTGCAGGCTCCGCAAATCGAAGTCTCGCACCCGACGTGCGTACCGGTTAGCGTCAACACCTCGCGCAAATAATGGACGAGCAAAAGCCGCGGTTCGACCTCATCGTGATGGTCGACGCCATTCACATTGATACTGATAGCCTGCTTCATGAGCTACCTCTTTCATCTCAAAAATGTCTGGAAGGCTTTAGTTTGCGGGAGATTTTCTATGCCAGTTTGTGACGAAAGTCAATGGCGATTGCGAAGCGACTCACCGGCACGTTCGTGAGACGTGTTGACACCGCATCAATGTGAGGGGCCTTGACTACCCGCTGATGCCGAAAGGCGTTGAGCGCCGCGGCTTTTTGCCGCGCAAGTATTTGCCTTTTGTGCTCAACGCCTTTCGGCATCATGGGAATTCTCACAGAACAAGGACGATTAAGATCACAGCGAGCATTCTGTGCTCAACGCCTTTCGGCATCATGGGAATTCTCACGCCCGCTGCCAGGCCAGGATCATCACGCGGATCTTTTGTGCTCAACGCCTTTCGGCATCATGGGAATTCTCACGGGTAAAAACGGCGACCGTGCGCCATCTGCGAAAGGTGCTCAACGCCTTTCGGCATCATGGGAATTCTCACCCAGCCAGGACGCTGGTGGCTACTTGCGCATCAGTGTGCTCAACGCCTTTCGGCATCATGGGAATTCTCACCGACGAATCCGACTCCCGACACCGGCATCGCTATGACGTGCTCAACGCCTTTCGGCATCATGGGAATTCTCACGTTGCGCTCGCCGGTCTGCTGACGATCGGCCTGAAAGTGCTCAACGCCTTTCGGCATCATGGGAATTCTCACGGTCTCGTTATCGTGCCAAACAACCACTGATGCCTGTGCTCAACGCCTTTCGGCATCATGGGAATTCTCACAGCGCCTTCTTTTGTTCTGCAGTTAACTTAATCTTGTGCTCA
>Ga0207684_10005137_pt1 | contig 12193 bp, 12 predicted proteins | sample KBSK5501metaG_FD_184342 | JGI IMG/M metagenome (GOLD analysis project Ga0207684, IMG submission 184342) | Corn, switchgrass and miscanthus rhizosphere microbial communities from Kellogg Biological Station, Michigan, USA - KBS K5-50-1 metaG... | ecosystem: Host-associated > Plants > Roots >... | reverse complement strand
GTGAGCTCGATGTTGCTGGTGCGGGTGTATGCGTTAGGCATGAGGCATCTCCAAGGATGCCTCAACCTATGCAGATTCTGTGCCTATGAATTAACGGGACGGAACACTAGGCCGAGCGCATCAGCGCATCAGCGCTTCACTCGGCGAGCAAGTGCCACTTGCCGTCCTTCAAGGTCATCAGCTCGCGGCCGCGGCGATCGAAGCCGGAGTGATCGGCCGGCGACATGTTGTAGACCCCTTGCGTGCCGACCAGCTCCTGGGTCAATTCGAGCGCATCGCGCAGCGCCGCGCGGAATTCGGGCGTACCGGGCTTCGCCTTCTTCGCGGCCTCGGGCACCGCGCGCTGCAGCAGCAGCCCGGCGTCGTAGACGTTCGCGCCGAAGGTCGCCGGCTTCGCGTTGTAGACCTTCTCGTACGCGGCGATGTAGTCGAGCGCAAGCTTCTTCGACGGATGGCTGTCGGGCACTTGGTCGAGCACCAGCATCAGGCTCGCGGCCATGATCGTGCCTTCGGCGGCCTTGCCGCTCAGCCGCACGAAATCGGGCGTCGCGGCGCCGTGGGTCTGGTAGATCTGACCCTTGTAGCCGCGGTCGAACAGCGTGGTCTGCGGCAGCGCGGTCGGCCCGCCGGCGGCGCCGACCAGGATGGCCTCGGGATTGGCGGCGATCAGCTTCGCGACCTGGCCGATCACGCTCTGGTCGGTGCGCTGGAAGCGCTCGTTCGCGATGATCTTGATGTTCGCCTTCTCGGCCATCGCCGAGAACGTGCGCCACCACGATTCGCCGTACGCGTCGCCCTGGCCGATGAAGCCGACGGTCTTGACGCCCTTCTTGACCATGTGCGCGACCAGCGCCTCGCAGATCAGCCCGTCGTTCTGCGTGGTCTTGAAGACCCAGCGCTTCTGGTCGTCCATCGGCAGCACGACCGCGGTCGTGCCGACCGGCGCGAGCATCGGCGTCTTCGCCTCGCTGATGAACTGCAAGGTGCCCATCGCGTTGGGCGAGCCCGAGGGGCCGATGATCGCGTCGACCTTTTCCTCGGTCAGCAGCCGCTTGACCTGCGCGACGGTGGTCGTCGAGTCGGAGCCGTCGTCGAGCACGATGTAATCGACGTCGATCGCACCGATCTTCTTCGGCAGCAGCACCGCGCTGTTCTTCTGCGGGATGCCGACCGCGGCGGTCGGGCCGGTGGCCGACGCGATCACGCCAACCTTCATCTGCGCCTGCACGGCCAGCGGCAGCGCCAGCGTTGCGAGCAAGACGGCTGCGAGCGCGCCACGCCTGAAGGACACCATCATCGTTGACTTCTCCGACGGATTGAATCGTGATCGAACGAGCCGCGCATCCCGCGGCGGGCCGCTCAGCGCTTGGGCGGCGGCGTGAACCCCGGCATGCCCGGGAACAGTGCGCCGGCCTGCTTGGCCATCTGCTCCTGCATCTGCATGAACATCTGGCGCGACTGTTCGAGGTAGTTGCCCATCAGGCCTTGCACGATCGGTGCCTGCCCGTTCAGGAACTGCGTCCACATCTCGGGGCTCTGCTTGGCCGGGTCGTACAGGCCCTTGCCCTGCTCGGCCAGGCGGCTCTGGATGTCGGTGAAGGTCTGCAGATTCTTCTCGAGGTACGAGCCCATCATGCCCTGCATCGCGTGGCCGTAGAAACGGATGATCTGCGCGAGCATCTGCGCCGAGAAGATCGGCACGCCGCCGGTTTCTTCCTCGAGGATGATCTGCAAGAGGATGCTGCGCGTCAGGTCATCACCGGTCTTCGCGTCGCGCACCTCGAAGTTCTCGCCCGAGAGCACCATCGTCTTGACGTCGGCCAGCGTGATGTAGGTCGAGAGCTGCGTGTCGTAGAGCCGGCGGTTCGGGTACTTCTTGAGGATGCGGGGCCCGCTGGTCGACGATGACTCGTCGTGGGGTTTGGGCTTGGATTCCGGAGCGCTTTCGCGTCGGGCTGAAGGCATTCAACGACTCCTTGGCGTCTCGGCTATGTGCGACTGCACAAAAAGATTCTAGGAGGCGTGCGGCAATGCGCCCGAAGGGGTTTTCCCCGTGCGCCCCACCCCGTTGGAGAGAACCAGGCGCGTCAGGCCTTCTTCGCCACCAACGTCAGGATGTCGTAGCTCGCGACGAGCTCGCCGTCCTGGTTCGACACCTCGACGTCCCACGCGACCACGCCCTGCCCGCGGCCGTTCGTGTCCTTCTTGCGGCGGTCGATCTTGCGCTTGCAGGTGAGCCGCGCGCGTATCGTGTCGCCGATCGCCACCGGCTTGACGAAGCGCAGCGTGTCCAGCCCGTAGTTCGCGAGCACCGGCCCCGGCGCCGGCGACACGAACAGCCCGGCCGCGGCCGACAGCACGAAGTAGCCGTGCGCGATGCGCTGGCCGAACGGACTCTCCTTCGCGGCGATCTCGTCGAAGTGCATGTAGAAGTAGTCGCCCGAGATGCCGCCGAACGCGACGATGTCGGCCTCGCCGACCGTGCGCCGGTGCGTCAGCAGCGAGTCGCCGATCTGCAGTTCCTCGAAGTGCTTGCGGAACGGGTGCACGTCGCCCTCGCGCACGGCCGCGCCGCGCACGTACTCGCCGGTCACCGCCGCGAGCATCGTCGGCGAGCCCTGCACCGCGCTGCGCTGCAGGTAGTGTTTGACGGCACGCAGCCCGCCGAGCTCTTCGCCGCCGCCGGCGCGGCCCGGGCCGCCGTGCTTCAACTGCGGCAGCGGCGAGCCGTGGCCGGTCGACTCGGCGGCGGCTTCGCGGTCGAGCACGAGCAGCCGGCCGTGCAGCGCCGCGGCCGCGGGAATGACCTTCGCGGCGGTCGCGGGATCGTGCGTGACCAGCGTCGCGACCAGGCTGCCCCGGCCGCGCGCGGCCAGCGCGACCGCCTCGTCGATCTCGTCGTACGGCATCAGCGTGCTGACCGGGCCGAACGCCTCGACGTCGTGCACCGCGTCGTTGCGCGCACCGTCGCGGCACAGCAGCAGCGTCGGCGAGAAGAACGCGCCGTCGGCGACGCCGTCGCCGACGAGCTTCAGCGCGTCGCTGCCGAACACGATCTCGTTGCCCTTCGCGAGCAGCGCGACGCGCTCGGCGACATCGCGCTGCTGCGCCTTCGACGCGAGCGCACCCATCTTGACGCCCTCGACCGCGGGGTCGCCGATGCTGACCTTCGCGAGCCGATCGCGCAGCTTCGCGGCGAGCGCATCGAGGTGCCGGCGCGGCACGATCGCACGGCGGATCGCGGTGCACTTCTGTCCCGCCTTCACGGTCATCTCGCGCGCGACCTCCTTGACGAACAGGTCGAACTCCTCGTCGTCGGGCGTCACGTCGGGCGCGAGGATCGCGCAGTTCAGCGAATCGGCCTCGGCGTTGAACGGAATCGATTTCGCGACGACATTCGGGTGCGTGCGCAGTTTGGCCGCCGTGTCGGCCGAGCCGGTGAAGGTGACGACGTCCTGCCCGTCGAGCCGGTCCAGCAGGTCGCCGGTGCCGCCGATCACGAGCTGCAGGCTGCCCGCCGGCAGCAGCTTCGATTCGACGATCAGCCGCACCAGCGCCTCGGTCAGGTAACTGGTCGCGGTCGCCGGCTTCGCGATGCACGGCATGCCGGCGAGAAAGCTGGGCGCGAACTTCTCGAGCAACCCCCAGACCGGGAAGTTGAACGCGTTGATGTGCACCGCCACGCCGCCGCGCGGCACCAGGATGTGGGTGCCGGCGAACGTGCCCTTCTTGCCCAGCGGCACGACCGGCCCTTCATGGACCAGGTTGCCCGACGGCAGCTCGTTGCCGCCGACCGACGAATACGCGTACAGCGTGCCGGTGCCGCCTTCGATGTCGATCCAGCTGTCGATGCGCGTCGCGCCGGTGTGGGCTGACACCGCGTAGAGCTGCTCCTTGCGCTCGTTCAGGTAGGCGGCGAGCGCCTTCAGCCGCGCGGCGCGCTGCTGGAAGTCCAGCGCGAGCAGGGCCGGCACGCCGACCCGGCGCGCATGCTGCACCGCCTCGCCGAAGTCGATCGCCTCGGCATGCGTGTGATGGATCAGCGCGCCGTTGACCGCGCTGTGCAGCGGCGCGCCGGTCGCGGAGCCGAGCCAGCGCTCGGCGATCAGGCTTTGCAGGGTGGTCGGGGGCTGATTCATCGTCGTCGCGTCCTGGTCAGGGTTGGTACTTCCACGTCCCGTTCTCGATCTTGACCATCACGCGGCCGCGTTGGTCCAGGCCGAGGTGGTCGGTGGTCGACATGTTGAAGATGCCGTGCGCACCGGCGACGTCGCGGCTGCTCTCGAGCGCATCGCGCAGCGCGGCGCGGAACTCGGGCGTGCCCGGCTGCGCCTTCTTCAGCGCGACCGGCAGCGCGGCCTGCAGCAGCTTGCCGGCGTCCCACGCGTGCGCGCCGAAGGTCGAGGCCGAACCCTTGCCGTACGCGGCTTCGTACTTGGCCACGTACTCCAGCGCGCTCTTCTTGATCGGGTTGTCGCTGGGCAGCTGCGCCGCGACCAGCACCGGCCCGGCCGGCAGCAGCGTGCCGTCGACGTCCTTGCCGCCGACGCGCAGGAAGTCGTTGTTCGCGACGCCGTGGGTCTGGTAGTACCTGCCGGTGTAGCCGCGCTCCTTCAGCGCGCGCTGCGGCAGCACCGCCGGCGTGCCCGACGCGCCGATCAGGATTGCATCGGGCTTGGCCGCGACGAGCTTGAGCACCTGCCCGGTCACCGACGTGTCGGTGCGCGCATAGCGCTCGTTCGCGACGATCGTCAGCCCCTTCAGGCCGGCGGCCTTGCCGAACTCCTGGTACCAGCCTTCGCCGTAGGCGTCGGAGAAACCGATGTAGCCGACTGTCTTGATCCCCGCGTTGGCCATGCTGGTCGCGATCGCGAGCGACATCATGATGTCGTTCTGCGGTGTCTTGAAGATCCACTTGCGCTTCGCGTCGACCGGCTCGACGATGCGCGCCGACGCGGCCAGCGAGATCATCGGCGTCTGTGCCTCGGATGCGACATCGATCATCGCGAGCGAGTTCGGCGTGACGGTCGATCCGATCACGACGTCGACCTTGTTCTCGGTGATCAGCTTGCGCGTGTTCGACACCGCCGTCGTCGTGTCGGAGGCGTCGTCGAGCACGATGTAGTTGATCTTCTGGCCGGCGATCGTCGTCGGCATCAGCGCGATCGTGTTCTTCTCCGGAATGCCCAGCGATGCCGCCGGCCCGGTGGCCGACAGGGTCACGCCGACGTTCACGTCGGCGTGCGCGAACGCGGCCGCGACGAGCATCGCCATGGCCACGAGGCTTTTCTTCTTCATCTTCTTCAAATTCATCATGTCTCCGCGATGAGGGTCAGGGGGAAGGCGATTGTTGTCATGCCGCTCGCACCTTGGCCTTGGGACGAGCCCGTACCTGAACCGCCGGCAGGCCGCCGAAGAACAGGTCGGCGACGACCGGCGCCATCGCCTTGTGCGTCAGCGGCCCGCCGGGCTGCAGCCAGGTGAACATCCAGTTCATCATGCCGAACAGCAGCATCGTCAACGGCTTGAGCAGGTCGGTGCGGCGCAGCTCCGGCCGCACCGCGGCGACCGCCTCCGCGAACGCCGCGACGACGTCGCGCTGCACGCCGAGCACGCGTTCGCGGTCCGCGTCGGTCAGGAACTTCACGTCCTCGGTCAGCACGCGATGCGCGGCCTGCGAGTCGGCATAGATGTCGAGAAAGGCCTCGATCAGGCGGCGCAGCCGCGCCTCGGGCTCGAGCGGCCGCTGCTGCACCTGCGCGACCAGTGCGGCAAGCCGCAGCACATGGCCCTCGGCGATCTCGAACAGCAGCTCGTCCTTGTCGCGCACGTAGTGGTACAGCGACGGCTTGGACACGCCGCAGGCCTGCGCCACCTGGTTCATCGAGGTCGCGCTGTAGCCCTGGCGCGCAAACAGCTCGGCCGCGCGCGCGAGGATCTGCTCGCGCTGCGTGTCGTAGCCGGGGGCGCGTCCGCGGGGCATGGTGGGCTTCTGGGTTCTAGCGCTCGTCGAAGGACAGCACGACGCGTTCGGTCAGCGGGTGCGACTGACAGGTCAGCACGAAGCCGGCCTCGACCTCGTGCTTCTCGAGCGCGAAGTTGCGCTCCATGCGCACCTTGCCTTCGAGCAGCTTCGCACGGCAGGTGCAGCACACGCCGGACTTGCACGAGAACGGCACTTCGAGCCCGGCATCGGCCGCGGCGTCGAGGATGCTCGGGTGCTCGGCGCGGAACTCGAACTCGCGCGTGATGCCGTCGCGCTGGATCGCGATGTGCGCCTGCGCGGCGTCACCCGCGCGCATCACCGGGCGAGCCGGCACACTGCCGGCCGGCATCGGGATGCCGAAGCGCTCGATGTGGATGCGGTCGGCCGGCACGCCGGCCGCAAGCAGTGCGGCCTGGCCTTCGTCGTTGACGCCGTGCGGCCCGCAAACGAACGCATGGTCGATGGATTTCGCATCGACCAGATGCTCGAGGAACTCGCCGATCTTCTCGCGCCCGATGCGCCCGCTGTTCAGCGCCGAATCCATCTGCTCCTGCGAGAACACCAGGTGCAGCACCAGGCGCGTCAGGTAGCGGTTCTTCAGGTCTTCGAGCTCTTCCTTGAACATCGTCGACTTCTGGCGCCGGTTGCCGTAGATCAGCGTGAAGCGCGAATGCGGCTCGCGTGCGAGCACCGTCTTCATGATCGACAGGATGGGCGTGATGCCGCTGCCGCCCGCGATGCCGAGGTAGTGGCGCGACGCCGCCGGATCCAGCGGCACGAAGAAGCGGCCCTCGGGTGCCATCACGTCGATCGTGCGGCCCGGCTGCAGCTGCTCGTGGACCCAGCTCGAGAACAGGCCTCCGGGCACCTTGCGGATGCCGACGCGCAGCTCGCCGTCGTCGACGCCGGCGCAGATCGAGTAGGAGCGGCGCTGCTCGGCGCCGGCGATCTGCTCGCGCAGGGTCAGGTGCTGGCCTTGCGTGAAGTGGAAGGTGTCGGCGAGCTCGTCGGGGACGTCGAACGAGACGATCACGGCCTCGTCGGTGTCGGGGACGACGGTTTTCACGCGCAGGGGGTGGAAGTGCAGACTCATGACTGCGTCCATCTCAAATCGGCTTGAAGTGCTCAAACGGCTCACCACACGCGCGGCAGCGGTACAGCGCCTTGCAGGCCGTGGAGCCGTAGGCCGAGAGTCGTTCGGTGTTCAGGCTGTCGCAGCGCGGGCACGCGAGCGGCGCTTCGCGGCGCATGAGCCGGATCGGCACGCCCTGCCCTGCGCTCGCGGGCCCCGGTGGCGCGATGCCGTACTCGCGCAGCTTGCGCCGCCCTTCGGCGCTGATCCAATCGGTCGTCCACGCCGGCGCACGCTGCAGCCGGACGGCGACACGCTCGAAGCCCGCGCCGGCCAGCGCCTCGCGCACCGACTGCTCGATCACCTCGGTCGCCGGGCACCCGGAGTAGGTCGGCGTCAGCACGACCGCGAGACCGCCATCGCCTTCTTCGACGACTTCGCGCACGATCCCGAGGTCGACCACCGACACCACCGGCACCTCGGGGTCCGGCACACGCTCGAGCACGTGCCAGGCCTTCACGGCGCGCGCGGTCGCGTCGACCGCCGCGGCGTCCGACATCGTCACCATGTCGCCCCCGGAAACGTGCGCTGCAGATGCTGCATCTCGGCGAGGATGTAGCCCATGTGTTCGCTGTGCCGGCCCTGCGTGCCGGTGCTGCGGAAGGCGCGTTCGGCCGGCGGGCTCAGGCGCGCCGCCGACAGCACCGGCAGCACTTCGGCGCGCCACCCGTCTTGCAATTCCGCGCGGCTGGGGCCGAGGCCGCAGCGCACCGCATCGGCGTCGATCTCGTCGGCGTCGAACATCTCGGCGACATAGGGCCACAGCTGCTCGAGCGCCGCGCGCAGCCGCGCCGCGGATTCGTCGGTGCCGTCGCCCAGCCGCAGCATCCAGTCGGCCGCATGCTGCTGGTGATAGCGCGCCTCCTTGACCGCCTTCGCGGCGATGCCGGCGACTTCGGCATCGCTCGAGCGCTCGAGCCGCTGCCACAGCGGCTTCAGCCAGCTCGCCATCACGAAGTTGCGCAGCACGGTCACGGCGAAATCCCCCTCTCTCGGCCCACCCGGCAACTCGACCAGCGTCAGGTTCAGGTAGTCGCGTTCGTCGCGCAGGTAGGCGAGCTGGTCCTCGTCGCGGGCGATGCCGCCGGCGCGGCCTTCGAGCTCGCCGGCGCGCGTCAGCACCGCGCGGGCCTGGCCGACGAGGTCCAGCGCCATGTTGGTCAGCGCGATGTCTTCCTCGAGGACCGGCCCGTGGCCGCACCATTCGGCCAGGCGCTGCGCGAGGATCAGGCAGGTGTCGGCAATGCGCAGCAGGTAGCGCACGTCGGGCGCGTTCGAGATCGTGATCGAGGCGGTCATCGTGTGGTCTGCGCTCGCATCACATGTGGTCGACGGCCTTGGGCAGCGCGTAGAACGTCGGGTGCCGGTAGACCTTGTCTTCCATCGGGTCGAAGTAGCTGCCTTTCTCGCCCGGATCGCTCGCGACGATCTGGTCCGAGCGCACGACCCAGATGCTCGTGCCCTCCTGGCGCCGCGTGTAGACGTCGCGCGCGAGCTGGATCGCCATCTTCGGATCGGCCGCGTGCAGGCTGCCGCAGTGCTTGTGGTCCAGGCCGGACTTGGCCCGCACGAACACTTCCCACAACGGCCATTCTTGTTCGGTCGGATGGGTCACGCTGCCTCCTGCATCGATTGTTTGCGCGCATGCGCGAGCGCCGCGTCGCGCACCCAGGCGCCGTCGTCCCAGGCCTTCACGCGCGCGGCGAGGCGCTCGCGGTTGCACGGGCCGTCGCCGCCGACGACCTGCCAGAACTCCTGCCAGTCGATCGGCCCGAAGTCGTAGTGCTGGCGCTCTTCGTTCCAGCGCAGCTCCGGGTCGGGCATCGTCACGCCCAGCACCTTGGCCTGCTCGACGGTCGCATCGACGAACTTCTGGCGCAGCTCGTCGTTGCTGATGCGCTTGATGCCCCAGCGCATGCTCTGCTCGGAATGCTGCGACTCGCTGTCGGGCGGGCCGAACATCATCAGGCTCGGCCACCACCAGCGGTTCACCGCGTCCTGCACCATCGCGCGCTGCGCGTCGGTGCCGCGGGTCATCATCGTCAGCAGGCTTTCGAAGCCCTGGCGCTGGTGGAAGCTCTCTTCGCGGCAGATGCGCACCATCGCGCGCGCATACGGCGCGTACGAGCAGCGGCACAGCGGCACCTGGTTCATGATCGCCGCGCCGTCGACCAGCCAGCCGATCACGCCCATGTCGGCCCAGCTCAGCGTCGGGTAGTTGAAGATCGAGCTGTACTTGGCCTTGCCCGAGTGCAGCGCGTCGTAGAGCTGGTCGCGCGAGGTGCCGAGCGTCTCGGCGGCCGCGTAGAGGTACAGGCCGTGGCCCGCTTCGTCCTGCACCTTCGCGAGCAGGATGGCCTTGCGCTTGAGCGTCGGTGCGCGCGTGATCCAGTTGCCCTCGGGCAGCATGCCGACGATCTCCGAGTGCGCGTGCTGGCTGATCTGCCGCACCAGCGTCTTGCGATAGTGCTCGGGCATCCAGTCCTTCGCCTCGATGAAGTCGCCGGCGTCGATGCGCGCATCGAACGCGGCTTCGAGCGCGAGCTCCTCGGCCGGGCGCAGTGTCGGCTTCGCGATGCCGGCCTCGTCCTGGCCGTCCTTGCCCATCGTGTCCATTGCCTGGGTGTACATGGTTCAGGTCCTCATTTCTTGCGCTGGTCGATCACGCGGCGCGCCTTGCCGACCAGCGTGCGCTCGATCGAGTCGGGCGGGCCGACGCTCACCGTCGTCGTGATGCCGATCATGGTCTTGATGCGGTCGCGCAGCCACGCGGCGATCGCGTCGCGTTCGGCCGTCACGCCCGTCAGCACCTCGCAGCGCACCTCGACCGCATCGAGGTTGCCCTCGCGCGTGACGACGAGCTGGTACTGGCCCGACAGCTGGCCGTGCGTCAGCACGATCTCCTCGATCTGCGTCGGGAACAGGTTGACGCCGCGGATGATCAGCATGTCGTCGCTGCGGCCGACGATCTTGCCCATGCGGCGCATGCTGCGCGCCGTCGGCGGCAGCAGCCGTGTCAGGTCGCGCGTGCGGTAGCGGATCACCGGCAGCGCTTCCTTCGTCAGCGTCGTGAAGACGAGCTCGCCTTCTTCGCCGTCGGGCAGCACCCGGCCAGTGTCCGGGTCGATGATTTCCGGATAGAAGTGGTCTTCCCAGATCACCGGGCCGTCCTGCGTCTCGACGCATTCGCTCGCGACGCCCGGACCCATCACCTCCGACAGGCCGTAGATGTCGACCGCCTTGATGCCGGCGTTGCGCTCGATCTCGGCCCGCATCGCCTCGGTCCACGGCTCGGCGCCGAAGATGCCGACTTCGAGGCTGGTGCTGCGCGGGTCTATCCCCTGGCGCGCCATCTCCTCGATCAGCACCTGCATGTACGACGGCGTGACCATGATGATCTGCGGCTTGAAGTCGCAGATCAGCTGCACCTGCTTCTCGGTCTGCCCGCCCGACATCGGCACCACCGTGCAGCCCAGGCGCTCGGCGCCGTAGTGCGCGCCCAGCCCGCCGGTGAACAGGCCGTAGCCGTACGCGATGTGCACCATGTCGCCGGCACGCCCGCCGGCCGCGCGGATCGAGCGTGCGACGAGGTCGGCCCAGTTCAGGATGTCCTGCGCGGTGTAGCCCACCACCGTCGGCTTGCCGGTCGTGCCCGACGACGCGTGGATGCGCACGACCCGCTCGCGCGGCACCGCGAACATGCCGAACGGGTAGTTCTCGCGCAGATCGTGCTTGCTCGTGAACGGGAACTTCGCCAGGTCTTCGAGCGAGCTCAGGTCGCGCGGATGCACGCCGCGCGCGTCGAACGCCTGGCGGTAGTGCGGCACGTGGTCGTAGGCGTGCTGCAGGCTCCATTGCAGCCGCGTGAGCTGCAGCGCGCTCAGCTCGTCGCGGCTCGCGCGCTCGATCGGATCGAGGTCGCCGGGCAGCGGGGTCTTGATGGTCATCTCGTGTCTCTCAGTGGCGTCGCGCCGCTCACGTCGTGGCTCAGCGCGTCGGCAGGGGTTCGGGCGCGAAGCACGCGTCGTCGAGTGCAACGGCTTCGCGACCCCTCAGCGCATGCGAGCGGCCGCGCACCATCGCGACACGCTCGCCGCGCTGGTTCGTCACGGCGATGTCGTACAGGCCGTTGCGGCCGGCGAGATGCACTTCGCTCGCATGCGCCGTCAGCACGTCGCCGCCATGGGCCGACGCGATGAATTCGACGTCCAGCCCGGCCGCGACCGTCAGCGCGTTGCGCGAGTTGCAGGCGAACGCAAACGCCGAATCGGCCAGCAGCGTGATGAAGCCGCCGTGGCAGATGTCGAAGCCGTTGAGCATGTCGTCGCGCACGGTCATCGTCAGCGTCGCGCTGCCGGGCGCGATCGCCGTGACCACCATCCCGAGCGCGCGCGACGCGCGGTCGTTTGCGTACATGCCCTCGCCGACCGCGTCGGCGATGTGTTGGGCCTCGACCGCGTCGGCGATGCGTTGCGGATCGAGATCGCGCTCAGCCATGGAACCCCGCCTTCGCGAAATGCTTCGCCGCGAGCAGCGGCGAGCGGCGATAACGCGCGTCGCCGTAATGCGCCTGCAGGTTCGCGAGCACCTGCACGACGCGCGCCACGCCGATCGCATCGGCCCACGCGAGCGGCCCGATCGGGTACGCGGTGCCCAGGCGCATCGCGACATCGATGTCGACCGCGGTCGTGCCGGTCCAGGTCATCACGTCGGCCGCTTCGTTCGCCAGGCAGGCGACGGTGCGCATCAGCACGAGCCCGGCCACGTCGGCCAGCGCGATCACCTCGATCTGCGCCGGCCGCAGCACCGCGGCGAGCTGTGCGAGCGCCTCCTCGGGGCCGGTCGCGCCTATCGTGTGGGTCGTCGAATAGTCGCGCGCCAGGTCGAGCAGTAGCATCGGCGCCGCGGTCTCGGCGCGGCGCTCGGCGAGCGTGCGCCCGTCGGTCAGCGCGACGACGATCTCGCCGATGCACAGCGTCTCGTTCGCGAGCGAGCGATCGGTCTCGATCGCGACGTCGGCAAAGCGCAGCCTCTCGACCAGCAGCGACAACAGCGCACCCGACTGCTCGCCCGCG
>Ga0207684_10005136_pt1 | contig 12193 bp, 11 predicted proteins | sample KBSK5501metaG_FD_184342 | JGI IMG/M metagenome (GOLD analysis project Ga0207684, IMG submission 184342) | Corn, switchgrass and miscanthus rhizosphere microbial communities from Kellogg Biological Station, Michigan, USA - KBS K5-50-1 metaG... | ecosystem: Host-associated > Plants > Roots >... | reverse complement strand
GCCCCGATGCACGCCGCGATGACGCAGATCCGGCGCACCCAGGAACTGTACGGCCGCCGGAGGATGGGGATGGTCAGGCCAGCCCGATCTCTGGCGCGACGAGCTGCAGCCCTTCGATCCCGAGCTCGATGAACTGGTCGAGCTCCAAGCCGATCTCCGTGCACGCGTGGATCTCGTCTCGATTCACGCCCGGCGCGAAGGACTTCTCTTTGAGCTTCTTCTTCACCGAGGAGACCTTCATCCCGACCGCTTTCTCAGGCCGCGGCAGGGCGGCGGCCACCAGCAGGCCGGCCACCGCGTCGGCGGCCACGATCGAGCGAGACATCAGGTCTGTCTGGAACTGGGGATGGGCGTGTGCGAGCACGCCGTTCACCACCACGTCCTCTTCGCCGGCTTCTCGGAGCCACTCGGCGGCGAGGTAGGCGTGACGCTCGGCGTCTCCGGCCGTTTGATCTTGGTCTAGGTCGTGGAACAAGCCGGTACGACCCCATGTCTCTTCATCCTCACCGAAGTGCTGGGCGAGGCGTCGCATCACGCCCTCGACGGAAACGAGGTGACGGACGGTGATGTCCTTGTCGGTCTTGTCGCGCACGAGTGCGATCGCAGCGTCTCTTTCCATCTCATTCTCCGATGATCTTGATGATCACTCGCTTGGGGCGGCGTCCGTCGAACTCGGCATAGAAGACCTGCTGCCAGGGCCCTAGATCGAGTTCTCCGTTCGTTATCGGGAGGACCACTTGGTGGCCGACCAGGATGTTCTTCAGGTGGGCGTCACCGTTGTCCTCTCCCGTCTTGTGGTGCTCGTAGTCAGCGCCCGACGGAGCGACCTCTTCGAGCATCGCCATCAGGTCCGAGCGGAACCCCGGCTCGTCGTCGTTCACGTAGACCCCGGCCGTGATGTGCATCGCAGAGACGAGGCAGAGGCCCTCTTGCACCTCGCTCGCGCCGACCGCGCGCGCGACGTCCTCCGTGATGCGGACGATCTCGCGCTCTTTGCGGGTGTTCATGGTCAGGTAGTCGGTGTGCGCGCGCATAACCCTCCGCAATCTCGTACGACCCGGCGATGATAGCCCTCTGGATGATTCGCAGCCCGGGGTCTGCTCGGGCGATGATGGCGTCATGAGGACGGCGGCCGTACGCAGCACATGGGTGCACTAAAGCGCTTGATCCTCGGCCGCCCGTTGGCGAGCGAGGAAGCCCACCACCAGCTCCTGCCGAAGATCCTCGCTCTTCCCGTCTTTGCCTCGGATGCATTGTCTTCGGTCGCGTACGCGACAGAAGAGATCATGCGCGTCCTGATCCTCGCGGGCGTGGGCGCACTCTTTAAGTCCATCCCGATCTCTATCGCCGTCGGGATATTGATGACGATCGTTGTTATCTCGTATCGGCAGACGGTGCGCGCATATCCGAACGGCGGCGGCGCATACATCGTGACCCATGAGAACCTGGGCGTGCTGCCCGGCTTGATCGCAGCCGCCGCGCTCCTGACCGACTACATCCTCACCGTCGCAGTGAGCATCGCAGCCGGCGCCTTCGCAGTCGCCTCGCTCTTGCCGCACGTCCAGATAAGCCGCGTGGCACTCTCGATGGGATTCATCGCTCTCATCGCGATCGCGAATCTGCGAGGAACGAAAGAGTCCGGGGCTCTCTTCGCGATTCCAACGTATGCATTCGTTCTTTCGATCATGGTCATGCTGGCGATCGGTGTAAGCCGGTGCGCGTTTGCAACCTGTCCGCTCGCTGTCGCACCCAACCCCATCCCAACCGGCGTCCAGGCGGTGGGCTTGTTCTTGATCTTGCGCGCTTTCGCGTCCGGTTCGACTGCGTTGACCGGCGTCGAGGCGATCGCAAACGGCGTGCCGGCCTTCCGAGGACGCAGACCGAGCGAACAAGCGCATAACGCGGCGACGACGCTTGGATTCCTCGGCGTGATCGCGGTGACGATGTTCATCGGCATCACTTACCTCGCCCATGCGACGCACGCTCGCCCATCAGAGGCGAAGTCGATCGTCGCGCAAGTCGCCGACGCCGTGTTCCACGGCGGATTCGGTTTCGTGTTCGTTCAGATCGCCACAGCCCTCGTCCTCGTCCTCGCGGCGAACACTGCGTACCAGGACTTCCCGAGACTCGCGTCGATCCTGGCAAAGGATCGCTTCATGCCCCGCCAGTTCATCAACCGCGGAGACCGATTGGTCTTCTCGAATGGGATCTTCGTCCTGACGGCCATCGCCGCCGCCCTCATCCTCATCTATCGGGCCGACGTCACCAAGCTGATCCAGTTGTATGTCCTCGGTGTGTTCACCAGCTTCACCCTGTCGCAAACCGGCATGGTCCGTCGATGGCGACGGCTGAAGCCGCCCGGCTGGAAAAAGAACGCGATCCTGAACGGCGTCGGTGCCGTCGCAACGTTCATCGTTCTGATCGTCGTCGCGATCACGAAGTTCGCCCACGGCGCTTACATCGTGATCATCGCGGTGCCGATCATCGTCCTTCTATTCAAGTCGATCAACCGACACTACGTGTCGGTGGCCGGGCAGCTTCGCCTCCCGGAGGGACGGCCGCGCCAGCTCCGCGGCACGCGCGCGCTCGTGCTCGTCAAGGCCGTCGACGAGGTGACGATGCGCGCGCTCGGCTATGCAAAGTCACTGCGGCCGAGCGAGATGCGCGCCATCCATGTTGGTAGCGGCGAGGAAGCGCGATTGGTGGCGGCGGCGTGGGAAGAGCGCCATCTGACGACCCCGCTGGAGGTCCTTCCTGGGAACTCGCGCGACCTCGTGGATCCGATCCGTGCATACGTCCGCGGCATGAACGTCGCCGAGGACGAAGTCATCACCGTTGTGATGCCCGAGGTGTACGAAGGGACGGGAAGACGCGAGATGGTGCGCCGGCGGCGCGCGCTCCTTCTCAAAGCGGCCCTGCTCTTCGAGCGACGAGTCGTGGTTACCGACGTTCCTTTTCTCGCGACCGAGAGCACGCCTGCACCGCGGGGACCCATCATCCCAACTCGCGTTATCGCCCTCGTGATGGTGTCGGCGGTCCACAATGCGACGTTGCGCGCGCTCGAGTACGCGCGTTCCCTGAGCCCGACCGACCTGCGCGCGGTGGTGTTCAACGTCGATACCGACGAGACGATGCGGGTCCTCAACGATTGGGCGACGGCCGTGGACGACGTGCCGCTCGAAGCGGTCGACTCTCCCTACCGCGAGGTGACGAGGCCGCTCGTCAAGTACGCGCGCCAGCTCCGCGCTGCGTCCCCCGACTCGGTCGTATCGGTGATCGTCCCCGAGTTCGTCGTGCGGCGCTGGTGGCACCAGTTCTTGCACAACCAGACGGCGCTCGGCATCAAGTACGCGCTCATCTTCGAGCCCGGCATCGTCGTGACCAGCGTGCCTTACCACCTGGACTAGCCGACTTTGCCGATTTGCAGGCAGCAAGCGCGGCTGTAGTCTTGACCTTCATGCACGTCGTCATCGGAGGTTGTGGGCGCGTCGGCAGCCAGCTGACCGTGAACCTCGCGCGCCACGGCCACACGATCTCGATCATCGACAAGAAGCCCAACGCGTTCGAGCGGCTTCCCCCAGGGTTCGAAGGTCAGACCCTGGTCGGGATGGTCTTCGACCGGGAGACGCTCGAACAGGCCGGGATCCGCGACGCCGGCGCGTTCATCGCCGTCACGAACGGAGACAACTCCAACATCGTGTCGGCGCGGATCGCCAAAGAGCACTACAACATCGAGCGCGTGGTCGCGCGCATCTACGACCCCCGGCGGGCCGAGATCTACCAGCGGCTTGGGATCAAGACGGTGGCGACGGTCCGGTGGGCATCCGCCGAGATCTACGACGTCTTGTTCCACGGCATCGAGCACACCGAGCTCGCGATCGGATCCGGCGACATCGTCCTGTTGCGGATCGAGGTCGCCGCGCACATGGCGGGCCAGATGGTCGCCTCGCTCAACGAGGGCGGCAAGTCGCTGGTCGTCGCCGTCGACCGGATGGGAACGCCGGTGATCCCGGGCCCCGATGCGTGCTTCCAGGAAGGCGACGTTGCGCACATCGTCGTCGCGCGCGATGCGATCGACCAGCTCCGAGCCAAGCTCGAGGAGCAGCACTGATGCGGGTCGTCATCGCGGGCGCCGGAAACGTCGGGAGCTACCTCGCCGAGGACCTCACCAACCGGCATCACCAAGTCGTTGTGATCGAGCAGCTTTCGGAGCTCGCCGCGCGCGCGAAGAGCGCGATCAGCGGCGCGACCGTGATCCATGGAGACGCGTGCGAGCCGTGGGTACTCGAGCGCGCGGAGGCTGCGCGCGCAGACGTGGTCGTGGCTGCAACCGGTGACGACGAAGACAACCTCGTGATCTCGTTGCTCGCCAAGCAAGAATTCGCCGTGCCTCGTGTGATCGCGCGCGTCAACCACCCGAAGAACCAGTGGCTCTTCACCGAAAGCTGGGGCGTCGACGTCGCGATGAGCCCGCCGCACATCCTGGGCGCGCTCATCGAAGAGGCGGTATCGGTCGGAGACCTGGTCAAGCTATTCCGGCTCGAGCACGGACGCGTCGCACTGGTTGAAGTGACCTTGCCGGGCGACTCGCCCGTTGTCGGCAAACACATCTTCGACCTTCGCCTCCCGCACGACTGCGCGCTGGTCGCGGTGATACGCGACGGTCACGTGATCATCCCGGAGCCCGAGACGCCGCTGGTGGCTGGGGACGAGGTCCTCGCGATCGCGACGACGGAGACCGAGGAGCTGTTCCGCACGACGATCACCGGCGGGTAGCTATCTAACGATTGTCTTGCGGGGCGAACTCCGTCTTCGGGTTCATCATCTGCAAGCGCATCTGGTCTCCCGCGAGTCGCCCTTCGACCACTACGCGCGCGCCCAGCGTTAGCCCAGAGATCTGCCTTCGTCCGAGCCAGACCGCGGTTACTTGACCGGTACCGTCTTGGATGACGGCTTCGATCGCGGGAACCCCCTCGCGCGGCCGAACGCGCAGACCTTCGACGACGCCGGCGACGCGCGCAACGTCACGGGTCTTCGCTTCAGCGATCGGCGTTGTGCCGGGCACCGTGGACGCCCACGCGCGGATGTTCTCTGCACGCCGTTCCGACTCGTCCTGGCGTAACCGCTTGAAGAACCTGGCCATCCATCCCCCGCAGCAGCGCGCGTTCCGCGCGCCGCGTCACCGCTTCGTCGTCGATCTGCTCTTTGCCGTTGATTTCGTCGACGAGGGCTTCGGAGCAGCGATCGGCGGCGCTGCCTCCATCGGCACGGGTGGAAGCTCGGCGACCATATCGTCCTCGGGTCGTTGTTTCTTCGAGTATGCGATCGAAAGCGCAAGGATCGTGATACCGACGAGGACGATCGCGGTTCGCGCGCCGATGTTGTGTTCCAGCTGCACAACCAGCGGAACCATCAACAGCGAGACCAGGTTCATGACCTTGATGAGCGGGTTCAGCGCCGGTCCCGCCGTGTCTTTGAACGGGTCCCCGACGGTGTCGCCGATGACGGTTGCCTTGTGGGCGTCCGACCCCTTGCCGCCGTAGTTCCCTTCCTCAACGAACTTCTTGGCGTTGTCCCACGCACCGCCGGCATTCGAGAGCATGACAGCGAGGAGCTGCCCGGTCAGGATGACGCCGGCAAGGTAGGCCCCGAGCGCCTCCGCCTTCAGCGCGAAACCGACGATGACGGGCGTCGAGATCGCGAGCAGCCCGGGCGTCAGCAGCTCACGAAGCGACCGCTTCGTGCAGATGTCCACGACCTGCGCGTAATCCGGCTTCACGGTGCCTTCCATAACGCCCGGGATACGGAACTGTTGCCGCACGACCTGCACGATCTGTCCTGCTGCTCGCCCGACGGCGCGGATCGCAAGCGAAGCGAACAGGAAGGAGACCGCACCACCGATCAAAAGGCCGACGAGCACATCGGGGTGGTCGATCCTGATCGGGAAGTCCAAGACCGCCTTCCCGGCCTTACTGAGCTCTCCGATCACGATCTCGCGGAACGATCCGAACAGAGACGTGGCGGCGATGACAGCGGTCGCGATCGCCATACCCTTCGTGATCGCCTTCGTCGTGTTCCCTACGGCATCGAGACCGGCCATGATCTCGTCGGCCCGCTCGCCGAGCCCGCCGGACATCTCGGCGATCCCGTGTGCGTTGTCTGAGATCGGGCCGTATGTGTCCATCGACACGATGACGCCGACGGTTGTCAGCATGCCCATGCCGCTCAATGCTATGTAGTAGAGCTTCTCGTCGATATTGTGGCCGAGGAGGAAGGCTCCCATGATGGCCGCTGCGACTGCGAGGAGCGCCCACACCGTCGACTCCATCCCGACAGAGAACCCGGAGAGGATCGTGGTTGCGGCACCGGTGTTCGACGATTTCGCGATCTCTTGCACGGGCGCGCGCGTCGTGTCCGTGAAGTGCTGCGTGAGTACCTGGATGACGGCCGACAGCGCCAACCCGATAAGTACCGCGTAGAACATGCGGACGTTGTGCGCGTACCACTGCGCAACGACGTAAACGGCGACGGCCGAAAGCGCAGCCGACACGAAGAACCCGCGGTTGATCGCGCGCATCCCGTGCTCGGTCTCCGACCGAGGCGAAACCATGTAGATGCCGATGATCGACGTGATGACGCCGATCGCGCGGACGAAGAGCGGGAAGGTAACACCGATGATCGCCGCTGTCGGACCCTTCGCGATGAACGCGGCAGCGCCCAGGATGATCGCGGCGACCAGCGTTACCTCATACGACTCGAACAGGTCTGCGGCCATCCCCGCGCAGTCACCGACGTTGTCGCCGACGTTGTCCGCGATCGTCGCTGCGTTCCGTGGATCGTCCTCAGGGATGTCTTGCTCGACCTTGCCGACGAGGTCGGCGCCGACGTCGGCGGCCTTCGTAAAGATGCCTCCTCCGACGCGCATGAACATCGCGAGTAACGCGCCGCCGAACCCGAACCCGACGAGGACGTCCGGCGCGTCCTCCTTGAACAGCAGCAAGATCGCAACGGCACCGAGCAGACCGAGACCGACGGTGAACATCCCGGCGACGCCGCCGGCGCGGAACGCGATCGTGAGCGCACGGCGTAGGCCGGACTCGCGAGCGGCGTTGGCGACGCGCACATTCGCGCGCACCGCGAGCGACATGCCGGCGAAGCCGGTCAACGCGCTGAATCCGGCGCCCAGAACGAACGCAAGCGAGCGGCCGAGACGAATGATCCAGGCCGCGTGCAAGATCGTTCCTCCGACGCATTTTCCGCCGACCAGTGGGATCAACTTCGCTGCGGCTCCCGTACCTTGGATACACGCGAGCGGCGCAGGAAGGATGAAGAACAGCAAGATCCCGAGCGCGACGACGAACGCGCCCACCGTCATGAACTGGCGCCGGAGGTACGCCGCGCTGCCTTCCTGGATCGCCTTTGCGATCTCGATCATCTTGGGCGTGCCTTGCGGTGCGCTCATCACCTGCTTGGCGAGGAAGTACGCCACGACGAGAGCTACGAGGGATATCCCGAGGATGATCCACAGCGCATTGGTCTCTAGGCTGCGGAAAGCAACGGGGATCTTCCCGCCCTCGGCCGCAAGAATGCCGCTCATCGAACCTCCTGTTGGGACGCCGTTGACATAAGTGGGGTGCCGCGCGCACGGGATGCTATCTTGACCCCTCTAGCCCTGCAAAGCGCGTGGAACATCTCGCCGGAATGTTCGGATCGGCCTCTCGGAGCTGTACGACTAGGCCGTGATGCCGCCGCAGGAGGGGGTCAGGGGCCCCATCCGCATGACGACGCGGGCATCACAGGTCTCGTTCCTCCCGACGAAGCTCGATCACCCCGACGACGGCGGCAACGCAAGCGACGCAAAGCGCAGCGACAGGGTCGATCCATTTCGGGGTGGACCCTGAGCTCAGGGCGGCTCCTGTCACTGCGATAACTGCGAGGGCGGCGCCTGTTCCGGACAGCCAGCCATCTGCTCGCAATGCATTACTCGACAACGTCCGAGCGATGCGCCATTTCGCCACCGCAAGCAAGGCGAGAACTACCGCCGACGCACCTGCGAGTCCGACCCCAACGGGCGAGCCGTGCCCAACATGGTTCGTGATCAGCCTGCGTGTGCTCTCGGCGATCGTGGAGACCCCGATCGCGATGAGCCCGACGCTTACAACTCGTAGCGCGATCCGCTCACGACGGGACGATACGAGGTTGCTCACTATCGCATGACGGAAGTGCAAAACGAGTGTGAGCGACCCTGCGCCGTCCAGTAGTCCCGTCACGCCAAAAGCGATCAGGACAAGGCTTCCGTCGACCGCTCCGGCAACGACCGCGGCCGAACACACGGTGACGCTCCAGATGACGGAGACGAGCGAAACGCGCAGCCCGGCGCGGAGGTCTGTTCGGATTGGAGTGCTCACGGATCCTCCGAGGGTCGGCTTAATGGTCGCCGACCAGTCTTCCCGGCACTCCGAAAGGAACCCTACCAGAGTGAATCCACGTAAGAGACACCCCGGTGCTGCATAACCATGCTCGTTGCGCAGGGGTAGGGCGGTTAGTACCCTCTCGACGTCCATGCGGCAACCAACTTTTTCCCGGCGTCGAACCCGCCAGCAAAGACTCCTTCGAACGGGGATAGGAGTCGTTGTCATCGTCGTACTCGCCGCTTTGATCGCGAATCTTGCCGGCGGTAAGAAGAAGCCGGGCACCACCCCGCCGCCCGGCGTCGCTCAAGTGGCCTTCGTGGCTTCATTGAAGGGGGCGGCTAATACGAAGTCGGCTCCCTCCGGCGCAGTAACGACGGAGGGACGGCAGATCGTTTCGCTGCTCAATGACTGGTACGAGCAGGCCTTCGTCAATACGGACAAGTTCGGAGACGGCTCCTTCCCCGATATCGCGAAGAGCTTCACCGCCGGCGCGCACACATCCTTCAGCAAGGATCTCGCGACGCTCACGATCGGCGACGCGCGCACCGAGGTGAAGCGCGTTGATCCGACGACGCAGACGGCCAAAGTGACCGTGTACTTCAATAACGGCAAGCCGACCTACGCGATCGCTGCCGTGCATTTCGTCGCGACCGCGACCATGAAACAGTCGGGCGCCTATCCGCTCAAGATCGATCAGACGGTGACGTACAACTTCTCGAAGACCGCTGAGGGGTGGGTCGTGACCTACTACACCGCCAAGCAAACGCAGAACTCCGTCGTCCCTTCACCGAGCCCGTCCGCATCATGAGCTCTCGGCGGAAGCTTCTCTTGTTCCCCGTCGCGGGCCTCGTTGCTGCGCTCCTGTGGACGACGCTCGGTTCGTTCACGGTCGCGTCCGGGCAGACACCGAAGACGGTGATCGCGCGCGCGCACGCCGGCGAGTTCGCACCGAGCTACACGCAACCGATCTTCATCCTGATGCTCGGCGGAGACGCGCGATCGGGAAACTCGGCCCAGGTCCGCACCGACTCGATACACATCGTGGCGATCGTTCCGGGCACGCTGCATGTGTCGATCCTCGGGATCCCCCGCGACTCGTACGTGCCCATCCCCGGGAACGGTTCGAACAAGATCAACGCGGCCGAGTACTTGGGCGGTCCCTCACTGGCGATCCAGACGGTGGAGAATCTAACCGGTTGTCATTTCTCCTATTACACGCTCACATCGTTCCAAGGATTCACGCAGGTCGTCGACCAATTCGGTGGGATCGACCTCAGGGTCACTGAACACACTCCGCCGGACCACTTCTCGCATTACAACTTCATCGGTGGCCGGCAATACCACCTAACGGGAACCCAGGCTCTCGCCTTCGCGCGCGATCGCCACACGCGACCGGCGGGAGACTTCGATCGCTCTTTGGCTCAGGGGACGCTGATCGCTGCTGCTCTTGCACAGCAGCAGGCAAACATGAAGAAGGACCCGGGGACGCTGCTCCGCGCGATGGGAGCGATGTATCGCAACATCCGAGTGAACATCCCCATTACAGAGGCGCTCAAGCTCGGCTTGTTCGTCCTCAAGATCAAACCGGCGAACGTGACGAATGAAGTGATGAAGGGCGGGCTCGGCAGCGCCGGGGGCGCAAGCATCGTTACGGTGGGAGCTCCTGCGCGTAATCAGTTCGTCGACATCTGCAGCGACGGCCAGCTCGGCAGCTAGTCCGGCTAATCTCCGCGCCGGTGGGATCCACCCGGCCTCATAAAGGTGTGCCGTATCGCGTGCAAGATCCCTCGCCGGTTTTCGCGCTCCTTCACGACCAGCATGACGAACAACCCGAGGTATGCGAAAGCGAAGCCGTACCGAACGGTCGTGCTCTGGAAGCCGAACTGCGCAAGGAAGAGAACCAGTAGTCCGGAGGCTTCGAGGCGCGACAGAGTCATATTCGCCAGCACCGAAATCGCGAACAGCGACTGAGCAGCCGTCAGCAGAACCTCTTCCGTCTGTTGCGCGTCGAGCACCATCGGACCCGCCGACCGGTGCGCAATCGCATAGACGAGAGGCACCGTGCCGACCAGCAGTGTCCACTGGTTGACCTTTGACGACACCAGGGTCCCGAGTCCCTTTTCGGGCTTCGACCGGAGAACGAAGAGGACCGCGATGATCATCTCCGGAGCTTCCGACGCCAGCGGGGCGAGCCATTGGACGAGCAGGAACTTGTTGATGTGGAAGCGATCGCCCGTCGCGACGAGGCCCTCGGCGAAGGGCTCAGCGCTGGCAAGGATCATGGCGGCGGCGAAAACGAACATCGCGACAGTGATCGTGCGTCGCGCGCGCACGGACAGCTTCGAGATCGCCAACGGGGGACCAACCAGCTCCGGCTCTTCGGATTCTTCCTTCGCCGCGTGCCAGATATAGAGCACGAACATGAACCCGAATACGGCCGTGTCGAATAGGTCGATGTGCCCCAGGATCACGATCTTCATCGCCCATACAGTCGCGACGAAGAGGAATCCGAGGTCGGTGCGCCGGGACCAGGGAAGCACGATCCCCTTGTTCTTTGATCGCCAGTACCAAACTAGGACGACGGTGGCCCAGCCGAGCCCGATCAACAGTCGGTTCGATCCGGTCATGTTTGCGATCGCGAGGTGGCGGCACGGCTCGTTTCCGCACAAGGCCATTCCCGTCCGATCCTGGGTCCCCGCTTTCCAAGAGAAGACCAAGTCGACCGCGTACTCAGGCAGCACGGCGACGAACGCGAGGAAGGCGATCGCCAGACCTTGTGAGATGTCCATCTGAGCGACTTCGGCGCCCCACGACAACAAGAAGGCTGCTCCGAGGATGGCAACGCCGAAGAGAAGGGTTTCGAGCGGTGGCGCGTTGTGAACCTGGCCGAAGACACCCAGGCGCATAAGTGCCGCGGGTGCCGTCAGGAGGACCGCACCCGCGATATACAGCCACTGCTTGCGCGGGTGAGCTAGCTCGTCGGGGGCTCGTTCGTCCGGCACTGGGGCGGAACCCTACCAAAGCGTGCAGCGCGCTCAGCGTTGCGTGTCGGATCCGCGCGCTAGCATCGCGACGTGGATGCGGAAAGCGTTCTTGCCGGTCTTGCGGCGGGTGAGCACACCGAGTCACTTGTTCACGTCGAGCACATCCCCGCGCGCGAACCACCCGATGCGGACCCGCTCGACATCCCTCCCGAGCTCTCCGTCCGGTTGCGGCGAGCCGGCATCGAGCGTCTTTGGTCGCATCAAGCCGACGGCCTTCGAGCGGTACGCGCAAAGAACAACGTCGCGGTCGCCACCGGGACTGCAAGCGGCAAGAGCCTCGTGTATCAGCTTGCAACGTTCGAGCGGCTGCTGGCAGACCCGCGCGCGACCGCGATGTACCTCTTCCCGACCAAGGCGCTCGCCCAGGATCAGCTTCGGCAGATCCGGTCCTTCGCGTTCCCTGCGGCGCGCGCGACCGTGTACGACGGAGACACGCCCTCGGCCGAGCGCGCGTGGGCGCGCCGAACGGCGAACGTCATCGTCACCAATCCCGACATGCTCCACGTCGGGATCCTTCCGACACACGACCGGTGGTCGCTCTTCTTCAAGAACTTGAGCGTCGTCGTCGTGGATGAGATGCACACGTTCCGTGGCGTGTTCGGCTCACATGTGGCGAATGTCTTGCGACGCCTCCGCCGGGTCGCCGCACACTACGGTGCCTCTCCGTTATTCGTGACGGCGAGCGCAACGATCGGCAACCCCGCGGCGCTCGCGAAGGGTCTGACCGGCTTGCCG
>Ga0207684_10005135_pt1 | contig 12195 bp, 10 predicted proteins | sample KBSK5501metaG_FD_184342 | JGI IMG/M metagenome (GOLD analysis project Ga0207684, IMG submission 184342) | Corn, switchgrass and miscanthus rhizosphere microbial communities from Kellogg Biological Station, Michigan, USA - KBS K5-50-1 metaG... | ecosystem: Host-associated > Plants > Roots >... | reverse complement strand
CTTCTGCCTCTGCGTACACAGCCTCGACAAGGTCCGGCCGATCATCGCCGGGAAGATTCGGATCTACTGAACGCCCAATGCTATGTAGCGTGTAGCAGAGGAACCGGTAGGACGGACGATACCTCTCAAGCTCGTCCCGGTTGATCGTCAAATGATCAGAGGGATTCACCGGGGCAAGTGAGAAATCCTCCTTATTATAATTATAAGGTACTGGTTGCCTACTCCATATCCGACAAGAGCAGACAGCCAGGCCAGCAGTGCGGGGCGAGTGCGCACAGTAGTGAGCCGCTACTGAACCGGACCATGCCAAGCAAGAAGATGCGTTTGCGCCCGTACTGGTCGGCCAAACGGCCAAATGTCACCAGCAGGACCGCGAAGGTCAGGCTGTATGCATTCAGGACCCAGATCGCCGTGCGGGCATCGGTGTGCAGCCGGGTCTGGATGCCGGTGAAGGCAATATTCACAATCGTCAGTCAGAATGAGGCAAAAAGCAAAAGCTTAGGTGGTTCTAGAAGGGTTTTCCCTGTTGTTTAATACTACCCAAAAAAATAGGAATTAGAGCACTTTTGTCCTAGAATTTTGTCTCATAAATGCACTGCTTGAGAGGACAAAAGCGATTTTACCATGCTTCTCATGTTTTTCTTACGCCTGTTCTTGCGTTCTCAGATGTTATCTGAGTTGACTTGAGAAGCGTGGTTACAATGCTAATTCCTATTTTTTACTTATCTTAGAGCTACCCGAGACCTATTTCATCCAGGGCTAGTGCCATTGTCTAGCCCTGCAGTGGTTTTTCGCGCAGTTGGCTTTGCTCGTGAGCGTGATTTCTTGTTGTCTGAAGCCATAACCTGCTGCACTGTCGGCTTAGCGGCTGTTGCTAGAGCCTGCTGCAGATACTCGTTAGCCTGCTCTAGCTCCAGGTTTCTCTTTTGCAATTCAAGGGACTTCCGTTCTAGCACCTCCATGCTCCTGCTATGGGCCTGGTCTTCCATTTCCATACGCTGCTCTAGCTCCAGGTTTCTCTTTTCCTCAGAGGCTAGACGCATCTCCAACGAGGTGCGCATGTCGACGATGGTGTTGTGCAATTCGGCGTTACTTTTTTGCAGTTGCTCCTTTTCTTTTGCCAGCTTGCGGTAGGCTGCCTGTGATCTGAGAGCAATGATGGTTCCTAGAACGATCGCTAGAGCCGCAATAACCGACGATACGAATGAGAAGACTTGCCAATTCATCAAAATATCACTGTGTCCTTTTCTAAGGCTAGCTGAGCCAGCTCAACAACCTACGATAAAATATCCTTACTTTACCGCACTATTCAGAACGTGCCTTACAGGTGCGTTCATGGCATTGACCGCAAATTGCGCCTACCGCGATGTTACAGGCGATACATTGCCTTTGCGTTTGGCCTATCAGAGCAATTTTGACGGAAAAGTACCACGTGACATTACAAATTGCCTTAGCCATTATCATGAAAAGCGGAAGATGAGGGAAGAGAGAAAAGGTGATGATCTGGTTAAGGTTTAGTTATGGTTTTATGATGTAAGTCGATGCACGTTTCCCTTACGACCAGGGTCGGAGAGATAGGCTCTTAGGAGGGCTTTTCTGTGGGTGTTTCTTCATTTTCCTTTGGCCAGCGGGGGAGGAGCATACGAAGCGCCAGGCCCTGGCCGAGCAGCGTTACCAGCACGACACCGTAGACAATATCTGCTATGAAGTTTCGCTGGGCAATGGTATCTGGCAAGCTGAGTACCAGGACGATGGAGAGTGCACCGCGTAGACCAGAGAGGACAAGCAGCGGACGCCATGTCCTGGGGATGGGACGGGGTACAGGTAAAAAATGAGGCAGCTTATCCCTGCGACGTTCCAACCTGCGAGCTAGCGCGTCCTGCAAGGGTATGAGCGTGTAGACCATCAGTACCCGGCCAACCACAACTCCGAGCAGTGCCCACAAGATACCGGGGAAAGCTTGTGCCAGGTTGGTTGAGCCAATTTCTATGCCAAGCAGGAGAAAGAGTAAGGAGTTGGCAAGGTAGGCGATGAATTCCCAGACATCATGAGCGGCCTCTTGTGCTCGCTGGGACAGGCCCGTCCGGCGTCCATAGCTACCTATTACAAGCCCTGCCCCCACCACTGCCAATAAACCTGAGGTGCGCAAAGCGGTTGCAGCAAGGTACACGCCGTAAGCCACGCTGAAGGTCACGGTAATTTCAATCAGGTGATCATCAACGTGGCGTAAAAGGCGAGCCGTCACCCATCCGACGATAAGACCGAGAGCCAGGCCGCCGAACATCAGCCAGATGGTATCTATCACAACCGCCCACCACGAGATATTGCTCCCTAATACAGTCTCACCCAGGGAGGGCATCAGGAGTAGCAGGAAAATCTCGAAGGCAGCAACCCCAACGCCGTCGTTGAACAGGCTTTCCCCCTCCACGATGGTCCGCAGGCGATCCGCTATGCCAAGCTGGTCCATCAAAGAGAGGACCGCGACAGGGTCTGTGGGTGAGACCATCGCTCCCAATAGGAGCGCCAGCAGCCATGCGAGGCCGGTACTCCAGTGTACTATAGCCGCCACGATTGCTAAAGAGATAACGATGCCAGGAATCGCTAGCAATACTACTGGAAGCCAATCTGCCGCCAGTTTCTCAACCTCGACGTTCCATGCCCCCTCAAAGAGGAGCGCTGGCAGGAAGAGAAACAGGACCACGTTGGGGTCTAGATGCACCTGTGAGAGAAAAGGCAGGAATCCGATCAAGAGGCCAACAACCACAAGTACCAGTGTGTATACCAGCTGTAAGCGTCGTGAGATCAACGCTACGATGAGCGTTATCACTAACAAGATAAGGACGGTTTGGACTTGTGCGAAGGCACTTGCTTCGCTGGTTGTATTGCGCAACAGGCTGGATAGTATCATTATGCTCGACTTCCTTATTCTTTGTATAGAAGATGATAATTCACCGGTGACATCGTTACAAGCCTGCTCTCAGATATTGACGTTCATGTTTTCGCTATCTATAATGCCCTTGATTGCCGTTCAATCAGAAAGGATTTCAGCAATGGCGACAGACCTCTTATGGAAAGTTAAAGAAGGCACCAAAGTCAAACTGAAGGACTATGACCCGGGCTACATAGATGATATGACCGATCGTGCCTTAGCCGCTACGCTGCTAGAGAAACTGGATGATGAGCTGAATGAGCTGCAAGAAATGATGGCGGCGGCACAGCACCAGGCGCTCCTCGTGATTCTACAGGGTATGGATACGAGCGGTAAAGATGGTACCATTCGTCATGTCCTCAGCCGTGTCAATCCCCAGGGATGTATCGTGCATGCGTTTAAGGAACCGACCCAGGAGGAGTTGGCACACGATTTTTTGTGGCGCATTCACAAGGCCGTACCGGCCGGGGGCGTGTTGGGCGTTTTCAATCGTTCTCAATACGAAGATGTGCTGGTTGTGCGTGTGCACAATCTTGTGCCCAAAGATGTCTGGAGCCGCCGCTACAAAGAGATTAATAACTTTGAAAAGTCGCTTGCTAGCAATAGTACGATTATACTCAAGTTCTTTCTCTATATCAGCAAGGACGAGCAAGAACGGCGCTTACTGGCCCGCGAGCAGGATAAGGATAAGGCCTGGAAAATTGACGCGAGCGATTGGGTAGAACGGCAGTATTGGGATGATTACCAGCAAGCCTATGAAGATGCGCTTACCAATTGCAGCACTGAAGAGGCTCCCTGGTACATCGTGCCTGCGAACCACAAGTGGTACAGGAATTTAGCCATAGCGCAAACACTCGTGGACACGATGCGCCAGTACAAGAGTGAGTGGAAGGCGCAACTGGAGGAGCGTGGCAAGAAGCAGCTTGAAGCTCTGAGGAAGATGAGAGAAGCGAAATAGGCCGCGGACGGCCTATTTCGCTTCTCTGCTAGATATCCAGTGCCGCTAGTCCATACATACCAAGCGAGTAGGACAGTTCACCGCCGTGATGGAGATCATGTTCGATGACGTGCCAGATGATCCACTGGCGCGAATCCTTATATTCTTCTCCCTGGTATGTGTCCTGGAAGATATACTCTAGATCAGCTGTAGTCCAGCGAGCAAGGGCGTCCTGGATCATCTGCCAGGTTGTCTCAAGCCCACTGACCAACTCGGCTGCGCTGCGTACAGGTTGGCCACTGCGGTCCCAGGTTCCTATTTGAGCGAGTTCTGCATCGCCCTCGCCCATCAGATTGTGAAACCACCTGGCACGCACGGCGATGAGGTGTGTAGCAATCATGCCGATTGAGCGCAGATTTGGTGCGGCGCGCAGGGTAAGCTGGTCAGGCGAAAGTGGGGTGATAGCGTTGACCAGCAGCAGCTGGTAGGCATCCCAGCCTTTGTAGACGGTTGCCAGCGAGGTATGATCTCCGGCCATAGACATTTCTCCTCTCATTAAAGAAGGTGACTGAATGTTCTTTACCGCATCTGTTTGGTCACTCTTATAAGTCTACCATTAAAAGCGGTGAGAATCAGCCCTCATTAAGAGGAAAAGTATAACCGTACAATGCACAGTTATAGATGCTTCTCAAACCATGTTTTTATATGCCCCAGGCGCTCCAGGCGCGATTTGGGGTGCCCGCTGCGCGAGAGGCCGTGATTCTGGCCTTCGAAGCGCACGAACAGCACCTCACGATCCAGGTATTTCAGGGCGGCAAAAAGCTGCTCAGACTGCTCTATGTTGCAGCGCAGGTCGCTTTCGCTGTGAATGATCAGCAGCGGGGTGTGTATGTGCTTCACATAGGTGATAGGAGACATGCGCATATAGCGTTCGGGGTCATCCCAGGGCGGCGTCTCCATGTCATCGTCGGTGAAGTCCCAGCCGATGTCGCTGCTGCCAAAGAAGGAGAAGCGATTGATCACACTGCGGTCCGCTACCGCTGCTTTGAAGCGATCCGTGTGACCGACCAGCCAGCTGGTCATAAAGCCGCCGTAGCTGCCACCAATCACACCCATACGCTGCTCGTCGATGTTGCCTTTTTGTAGCAGGGCATCCACACCGGCCATAATATCCAGCGAATCTTTTACCGCCCAGGCGCCGCGCACGGCCAGCGCGAAATCTCGCCCGTAGCCGAGACTGCCACGCGGGTTGGTGTAGAGCACAACGTAGCCGGCCGCAGCAAGCACCTGCATTTCGTGCATGAAGCCGTAGCCATACTGGGTGTTTGGGCCGCCGTGGATTTCTACAACCAGCGGATATTTCCGCCCCGCATCGAAGTCTCGTGGTTTGAGAATCCAACCGTCCATCGGCCAACCATCTGCGCCGGTGTAGGGCATATACTCGGGTGCCGCTAATGCCAACTCGTCGAGCAGAGCGTCGTTAAAACTGGTAAGCTGGCGTAACTCGCCCGGCGCTGCTGCCGGGCACACGAAGATCTCAGCCAAGTGTGTAGAGTCTTCGATGAGTATTGCAATGGTGCTCTTAGCGCGATCGGTGCTGAAATCCATCGCGTGCACATTACCTGGTGTGAGTACTGGCGGCTGCTTTCCCGCGCCTTCGCTGGAGATGGCGTACACGCGCGTGGCCCCTCTTTGTGACGCGAGTATATAGAGCATCTTGCTGTCTGATGACCATTGGGGCGCAGGCAGCAACTGCTCATTGGTCATATCGCTGTTCGTCCAATCGGAGCAACTGCCTTCAAACTCGCTCGTCAAACAGCGGACCGCACCTGGCTTTGACCCGGCAGCGATGGTGAAAAGTTCGGTATGGTTGGCCGAGCGCAGCTTGGGTTTAGCTATAAACGCAATTGTTTTGCCGTCGGGCGACCATGATGGCGAATAACACGAACGCGTTCCATCAGTCAGGCATTGCAGCTCGCCTGCCTGGTTGTTCTGTATGGGCAGTGTGTAGATATCTGGACAAGGCAGCCGCCAGCGGTCTTCGCCCCGGCTCGAGGTGAAAGCGATACGTGTCCCATCTGGAGACCATGCAGGGTCTTTGTCGTCCCAATCTCCATCTGTAAGTTGTTGGGGTTCACCACCGGCAAGATCAACCAGGAACAGGTGTTGACGCTTATCATGAATAAAACCGACACCGTCGAGCCGGTAGAGCAGTCTATCGATTACTCGCACCCTGGGCAGAGGTTTGCCGTCCCCGGCCTCTTCATCCAGTGGGCCAACTGCTGCGCTAAACACCAGTCGCTGGCTATCCGGTGACCAGGTAGGATTAGAGGCTCCATGCGGCATGAAGGTGAGTTGATGAGCTTCGCCTCCATCGCCTGGGATAAGCCACACCTGCGGTTTGCCCTTGCCATGCTCTCTAGCGTTTTTGCCGGTGGACTCGCCTTCGCGATCGGATACAAAGGCTAGCCAGCGTCCATCAGGGGACCAGGCCGGGCTATGCGCGTTGGCGGGGCCACTTGTGAAGCGTCTCGCTTCACCACCCCCGGTTGGGGCTACACAGATCGATGCATGATAGGCATGCTTACGCTCGTCTATAGCTGTGGCGACGAAAGCGACGCGCTGACCATCCGGCGAGACGCGTGGCCTGCTGAGAAATTTGATTTTATAGAGGTCTTCGATTGTGATTGAACGTGACAATGTATACTACTCCAAAAATTTAGATTGGGGTCAGGGCGACGCAAGCGTCCCCACCCCCTTCCACACCGCCCCCGCCCCTACGGGAGAACTCCTTCGCTTGTTTCTTGAATCAACTGATCTACCACCGCATGCAGGTCACCTGTCCGATTGAAGGTGGCCAGCTGGCGGTCGGCGCTCGAGCCTTCCTGCAGGATGCGGTAGACGTACTCTATTTCGTGCCGGCTGCCCAGTTCATCTATGACATCGCCGATGAACCACTCGATTAACTCGCGAATCAGGTCACGGGCCGGTAACTCCTGCTGCTTGCCGAAGTCGATCAACTTTCCGTCCAGGCCGTAGCGCACGGCACGCCACTTGTTCTCTTCGATCAGCTCAGCAGGGTAGATGCGGAAGGTCAGATTGTCGCGGCGCAGCTTCCAGAGCTTGGCTATAATGGCCTGGAAAATGGCTGCTATGCACACCGCTTCATCCACGCGCGTGCAGACATCGCAGATGCGGAATTCCAGCGTGGGATACGACCAGTTCGGGCGTACATCCCACCAGATTTTGCTTCCATCAGGGATGGTATTTGTACGCACCAGCGTCTCCACCAGGTAGGCGAAGTCCTCCCAGGACTGGAACGTGCGTGGAACACCGCTGCGGGGGAAGTTGCGGAAGATGATGCTGCGGTAAGACTTTAAGCCGGTGTTGCGTCCCATCCAGAATGGCGAACTGCCGGACAGGCAGAGCACGTGGGGCAGCAGGTAACGGACGACATTCATGGCATCGATGAGAAACTCGCGGTCTTCAATACCCACATGTACATGCGTGCCGAAGATCAACAAGCGCTGGGCGAGCTCCTGCATGTCCTGCTTCACTCCCATATAGCGCTCCTGAGGTGTGATTTCCTGGGTCAACCACGAGGAAAAAGGATGGGTGCCCGCTGCGACGATCTTCAGGCCGTTCTTCCCAGCCAGCCCCATGATGGCGCCCCGCAGCCGTATCAGTTCGTTGCGCAGTTCAGCCGGTGTCTGGCAGACCGAGGAACCGATCTCGACCATGGCCTGGTGTAGCTCGGGCTTGACCTGCTCGCGCAAGATGAGCCGGCCCTCCTCCAGAATCTGGGTGATATAGGATCGCAGTTCCCGTGTCTGCGGGTCGACGATCTGGTATTCTTCCTCGATGCCGATGGTGAGTGAAGGTGCTTTCATACCGTCTCCTCCCGGTTTAACGCTTTTCCACTACAAATGTTGCTACGGCAGAGCCTGAGCCGGCTGTGACGTTCAACAACGCCTGGGTTGAGAGGCGCGAGAGGCAGCCGTCCATGTAGTCGCCGTAGAAGACGAATGGGTTGGTATCCAGCATCCGGTCAATCAACTCAAGGTGGCCATCGATCACGCTGGGGTAAGGTTCGCTGGGGATGGTCACCCGCTCCTGTACAATATAAGGTTCGGTCAACGCTATCTGCAGTGCCTGCGCCCAGCCGCTGGAGTCGGTCTCCCAGCCCAGGATGATCCCCTTGCCGCCGTACTCATCGTTCGGTTTGAGCACCAGGCGCTCGCGGTGCTCGAGAATAAACGGGACCAGGTCAACCGCCTGCCCATGATAGCTGGCATAGCGCTCCTCGACGCGGCATGTCCAGGGGATGTGGGCTTCAATGGCCTCAAGCTCTTCTTCAGTGAAAAGGTTGGCGTTGCGCTCATCGCACAGGACGGCCAGGCTGGCCTTCTTATGCAAAATTTTACAGCGGAATGGGTTGACCATACAAGCGGCACCGTCGAGCACTGCTTGTACGATCGGTTGATCGATGCCGCCGTGTTCGATCAGTTCACTGATGAGCACGCGTTTATAGATCAATGTGATGTGGAAATCACCGGTAACAAGTTTTCCATTGCGGTATTCTACTTCGCGCGGGTCGGCGATGATACACTCCAGGCCTTGCGATTTGAAGTAGTCCGCGAACATCACGAATTCGCTGTAGCTCGGCACCTCGCGCCAGTCGAGGATGGCGATACGTGGTGCTTCCCGGTGTCCAGCCCATTGCTTGTAGGCATCGAGGAGTGTAGAGAGGACGCTGTGGCGGGCGGGCAAGGTACGCACCTCGTAGTTGCGCAGGAACTCGCGCATCACCGGCAAGCCCAGAAATACCTCTGCCAGCATATCATTGTAGGCCGGGCTTGCGGGTGTCTCAGCATTGTACTCTGTCAGGCGCAGCCCGCCGCGACCCGCGACGAAGAACGTATCCACACGGGAGGTCGGACTGGGAGCACGAAAGCCGGGGTCGTGCCGCAGAAGCTGCTCCTCCCAGTCGAGCAGGCCGAACTGGGCACGAAAGTTTGCATCTTCCAAGGCGACATGATAAACCTTATCCAAGGTGTGCAGCAGCAGTCGCACCCGCGTCTGCAGGAAGCGATACTGTTCAGGTGTCATGAAACGTGGCCGCAGTACGGTGCACAGCGGCCGTTGATTGAAGAAGAGTCCACGCCGCTGCTGCTGGTCATCAAGCTGGGCCTGGGACGCCCCGGCTAACTCATCGGTTAGCAGGTCGTGATAGCTTTCAATCGCTTCTCGCAGTGACATAAGATATACCTCCAGTTTGCGGGTGTAGCCGCTCTCTGCTCTTTCATATGCGTCGCCGCGGGTGGTGAGCAAGGGCTACGCTCCCTGCACTCCCTTTGCTTTGCGTGGACGTGCTGGCGATGAAGCCATAGCTTCTGAATTTGGGAGGTCTGCACCTACATCGCGGTTTGCAGTCAGAAAGGTGTCCCAGCGCAAGTCGCGTTGTTGGGGACGTGGCTGTTTGGCTAAACGAATAGCCATATCAGCCATGCGCTTGACCACCCAATCGAAATAAAATGGAGTCAGCGAGTAGATATCCATGTCGGGCGCGGGATTCATGAAATCGATGGCATAGGGAATGCCATCGCGTACAGCCCACTCGAGAGAATTCATATCGTAACCCAGCGCACGCACGAGCTTGAGCGTGTCGTCCACGATGCGACGGCCGAGTTCGGGGCTGAGATGCTCGTGTTCAACATAATATTTGCGCTCGCCCGGGTTGTACTTGATGGGCATGACTTCTTCCTGCCCCAGGGCGATGCAGCGGACGTACTGTTCCCACTCGATGAATTCCTGGACGATTGTTGTGCGCAGGCCAAACTGGTTATAGTGAAAAAGCAATTCTTCCAGGGAGTGGCAGATGAACACGTCCTTCCCGCCACCTCCCAGGGCATCTTTCAGCACGCAAGGGAGGCCAACATAGTTAATGATGCCATGCCAGTCCAGCGGGTAGACCAGGTTGCGCAAGCTCTCCTCGTGGACGATACCGGGAACGTACTCTTTGTTTGGCAGGACGACGGTTTTTGGACTGGCGACACCCAGCTTTGTGGCCAGGGATGCCTCGAAGAACTTGTCGTCCGCGGTCCACATGAAAGGATTATTGACCACCGTCACACCTTGCAGGACGGCGTACTTGAGATAGAGGCGATAATATGGCACCTCTTGTGAGATACGGTCGATAATGACTGCATAAGGACACGGTTCGTCCATGCGCGTGCCGCCGAGCTTGACGAACTCGGCGACGACGCCTTCATCGCGACGGTTAACTTCTTCAATGAAGGCGGGAGGAAAAGACCATTCCCGCCCGACCAACAAGCCGACCTTCAAAGTCATAACAATGCTCCCCTCTCAATTGTGACCACCGATGTACATACGGATCATCTGTTTCCAATACGGCCAGTCGTGAACCCAGCCATCCCAGATACGCAGGGCATGCCAGATTTGCTTGCTCCATAGGATGCTCGAAAAGTACTCGTTATTAGAGCACGAGATGTCATCACGGCCAACGGCAAGGATAATGTCTATGTGCCGCAGGGCCTCCAGGCGGCCCAGATCATGCTCGTTCTTGATGAACTCACAGGGATTATTAAAGTAGACATTGTCGTCTGAATAGCTATTCGTAAATCTGTTGATATCGTAGGAGCCGCTCAGCCCGATAACCCGGTCAACCAGTTCGGGATGGCGGAAAGCAAAATTGACGGCGTGGTAAGCGCCCAAGCTTGTGCCGGTAGAAATCAGGAAAGGATTGGAGTTAAGCTGCCTGGTGAACGGCAGGACTTCGTTCAGCAGGTACTGATCATACTGCACCTGTCTCCTTGCCCGTTCAGCCGGTGGCTTCCATTTAGCGTACCAACTCTCTTCATCGACGCTATCCACACAAAACAGCTGAATCCAGCCACGTTCCAAATGCTCACTAAGCTCTGCGACCATGCCTGTGTCTTCCCATTGGAAGAAACGGCCCATTGAAGTCGGAAAAACTAGTACCCTGGCGCCTGCATGGCCGAAAACCAACAACTCCATGTCACGCTCCAGGGAAGGACTAAACCAATGATGATACTGACGATTCATTAGACTGCACACTCACTTCCGGCCCAGGTTGGACCGGTTACATATTTTGCGGGACGGCTATGGCCGCGCACTAACCAGATCACGCGACCTCGGGCGATCGGGGATAATAAATTGAACAGAAAGACATGACAATAGAACAGCCCATTGTCGTGGTGAAATCATATCATGCGAGTTGTAATCCTGTCAACGTAATGCTTCTCTGCGCGTGTATGCATCCACCTTTGATTCAGTTGGTGTGTGTGTCATCGTCGATCATCTGGAGCGCAGGCGTAATATCCGCTGCCGGATAGCCTAACTTGAGCAGAAGATAGCCATCATCCATGTCCACAACACCGTAATCGCCACGCTGCAAGGTTGCTTTCGCCACCGTGGAGAAGGTGCGATAGTCCTTGAAAGGATAGGTGTAGCCAGTGGCATCCAGCAGGATATAATCGGCCTGGCCAACCGCGTAGGGGAAGAGGTAGATGCTCTTACGTTGGCTCAGGTGGGGCACCAGACCGGTCTGGGTCGAGACGGAGGCATCAGCCGGGATCTCGGCAAGAAAATGGGAAGCCAGCCTGTTGTGCGGTGTCACCTTGGGCCAAATGAAGCCGTGGGCGTAGGGCATCGCGCTGTAGACGTTGTATTGGGTCGTGCTGTTGAAGACGTTTGCCAGCGTATAGCAGACGACCAGCGCGAGAACGCCAACCAGCACGAGCTGCACAGGCGAAAGCACGGGTGCCCGCCGAGGGATTGGTCCGGTGCTCGGCTCCGGCTCCCAGCTCTCGTGCTGCACGCTCATGCTCGCTAGAAACTGGCGCACCATCCAGACAATCAGCACCGTCGCCTCGATGCTGGCGAAAATCAGGATGGGGACGATCTCTGCGTTATACTGGAAGTCGCCACTATACATATTGGGCGTGGAACTGAGCAGGTTCAGGGCGAACGTTGGCGTAGCCAGCACCAGCACCCAGGGAGCCAGCAGCGGCAGATAGCCCGCCGGTGCCAGGAGCTTGCGCAGGTACAGCATATGGCTCGGCTCTAGCACGTGCCCCTTGATGATACTGAGTGGGTGCATAAGGATGGTGAGGGCGGCCTGCACGGGGCTGTTCCCCAGATAGGCGTAGCGCGAGGCGAGCGGGGAGTGCCCTATGGGACTGGAGAAGTGAACCACGAGCAAGCCGATGCCGGTCCAGCCGGCGGCCAGCGCGATCATCGCCAGGCCAAGGCGCCAACGTCCCTGCAGAAGTAGCGTCCAGAGGCC
>Ga0207684_10005130_pt1 | contig 12200 bp, 13 predicted proteins | sample KBSK5501metaG_FD_184342 | JGI IMG/M metagenome (GOLD analysis project Ga0207684, IMG submission 184342) | Corn, switchgrass and miscanthus rhizosphere microbial communities from Kellogg Biological Station, Michigan, USA - KBS K5-50-1 metaG... | ecosystem: Host-associated > Plants > Roots >... | reverse complement strand
CAACGCGCAGGTGCAGCAGTGGAATGCGCGCGGCGGCGCGCCGCCCGAGGTGCAGGGCAGTCTGGAGGCCGAACGCAGCCGGCTCGAGGCGATGCGGCGGCAGCTCGAGAATGACCGGGCCGCGCTCGAGGAGTTCGGCGCCACCGTGAAATCGCTCGCGGAGAAGGGCAATGCCATCGCGGAGGCCCACAACCGCACGGTCACGACGTTCAACTCGTCCTACGGCGCGCCACGGCAGTTTCACAAGGGCGAGTTCGATGGCCGGGAGATCACCGTGTTCGAATTCCACGATGTGCGGGACCTCACCCTCGTGCTCGCGCACGAGCTCGGCCACGCCCTCGGCCTCGGGCACGTCAACGATCCAACCGCTGTCATGAACGCCGTCGGAGGCGAGCAGCCCATCGAGCCGCTCAGCCTGGCGGCAGCCGACCTGGCGGCGCTGAAGACACTCTGCGGGCGCCGCTGATCGGGAGCCCGGCCGGGCCGGCGACGTGCCCGGGTGCCGTGAGGGCTCCGTCTATCCGACTGCTATAATCCTCGGAACGATGGCCGCGCGGCCCGGCACCGAATGAGGCGCTTCTGGAGCGCGGAGGGCGCGCTGGTTGCGGCGCTCGTCCTGCTCCTCATCGCCGGCATCCTCTACCCGCTGCTCCAGGTCCTGTCGGTCGCGCTGCTCGAGAACGGCTGGCCCACGCCGGGGCCGCTCCTCGCCTTCTTCGCCCGCCCTCTCTATCGCGAGGCGCTGCTGAACACCTTGCTCGCGGGCGTGCTGGCCGTGCTGTTCGGCAGTCTCATCGGAGTGCCGCTGGCGCTGCTCACGGTCCGCTACCGGTTTCCCGGCCGTGGCGTGCTCGCCGTGCTGGCCGTGCTGTTCGGCAGTCTCATCGGAGTGCCGCTGGCGCTGCTCACGGTCCGCTACCGGTTTCCCGGCCGTGGCGTGCTCGCCGTGCTGGCCGTGCTGCCGCTCGTGATCCCGCCCTTCGTGGGCGCCATCGGGTTCCAGCAAATTTTCGGGCGGGCCGGCGCCGTCAATGCCGTCCTGCTCGAGCGCCTTGGATTCGCGGTGCCCTTCATGGAGGGGCTCGCGGGAGTGGTGCTGGTTCAGACGCTGCACTATTTCCCCTTCATCTTCCTCAATACCGCGGCCGCGCTGTCCGGGCTCGACCGCTCGCTCGAGGAGGCCGCTCAGAGCCTGGGAGCCTCGGGCGCCCGTCTCTTCCGGCGCGTCCTCCTGCCGCTGGCGCTGCCGGGCTACGCCGTCGGCGCCCTGCTCACCTTCATCCGCGCCATCGACGATCTCGGCACGCCATTGATGCTCAACTACACGAACCTGCTGGCGCCCCAAGCCTATGTGCGCGTGACCACGGCGGGTCTCGCCGACGCGGACGCCTACGTCGTCTGCGTGATCCTGCTGGCGCTGTCGCTGGGAGCGCTCTGGGCCTCCAGGGCCAGCCTGGCGCGAGACGACTTCGCCGCCCTCGGGCGGGGCAGGGAGGCCTCCGGCATCGCGCTCGGGCCCAGAGGCGCCGCGCTGGCCTGGCTCGTGGCGGTCGCGCTGCTGAGCCCGGCGCTGCTGCCCCACCTCGGCCTCGCCTTGCTCTCGGTGTCCCAGGTCTGGACCCTCACGCCGCTGCCCACCGTCTACACGGCGGGGAACTATGGCGAGATCCTCTTCCGATCGCCCCAGTTCATCTGGAACACGCTGCGGTACGCGCTGCTGGCGGCGGCGGCCGACATTGTCCTCGGCGGCGTGATCGGCTGGCTGCTGCTCCGCGGCCGGACACGCGGGCGGCAATGGCTCGACACGATTGCGACGATGCCGCTGGCCATTCCGGGCGTCGTCATCGCCGTGGGCTATCTGCGCGTCTTCCACGGCTGGAGCGTGCCCGGACTGGGCGAGCCGCTCACCGCCACCTGGCTGATTCTCGTGATCGTCTACGCCATGCGGCGCCTGCCCTACACGGTTCACGGCGCCTATGGAGCGCTCCAGCAACTGCCGCTCGCCCTCGAGGAAGCGGGCCAGAGCCTCGGCGCCAACCGGGCCCGCACGTTCTGGAAGATCACGCTGCCGCTGATGGGACGCGGGCTGCTGGCCGGAGGGCTGCTGGTCTTCGTCGCCGCGGCGGTGGATTTCTCCTCGACCATCCTCCTGGTCCCGCGCGCGGAGCTCGGGCCACTCTCCTACGGCATCTATCTGTATATGCAGTCGGTGGCGGGTAAGGGTGCCGGGGCTGCTTTGGGCATGGCGGCGATCGCCCTGATGGCTGCGGGCGCTTGGGCCGCGACGCGGCTGGCGGGCCGGTCCGCCGGCGACTCCATCTTCCGCGCGTGACCACGGCGCGCGCGCGAGGGGATTGGGTCCTGCCGGGCTCGATGTTCATCGGGACCTTTGCGTGGTCCTTCGTTTACGTGAGCCTGCCCTTCTACATCCAGAACATCTCGCCGCTGGATGCCGCGGCGACGCTGCGCTGGACCGGCTGGATCCTGGGCATCAGCCCGCTGATCACCGTCATCACGGCGCCCATCTCGGGCCAGCTCGGAGAGAGAATCGATCCCAAGCGGGGCTTCATCACCGTCCAGGCCTGCCAGGGCGTGGGCTTCTTTCTGATGGCGGTGGCGCGGAGCCTGCCCGAGCTCTTCTTCGCCCGCCTCCTGCTCGGGCTGATGGGGGCCGTCTCGACTTTCGCCTTCATCATGGTCGGCCGCTCCGGTGGGGACGTGCGCCGCGGCGTCTCGGGAATCCAGTCGGGGATGACGCTCGGCCAGGTGCTCGGGCCGGCCGCCGGCGCGGTGGTTGCCTCGCGCGTTGGGTTCAAGCTCTCGTTCTTCCTCGCCGGGCTCATGCTCCTGGGCTGCTCCGCCATGGTGGCATGGGGCGTTCCGCGCCAGGGGGCGGCGCGGGCGGTGGAACGCCCGGAAGGAACGGCATCACTTCGGGAGGTCGGCACGGTGTGTCTGCTGGTGCTGGCGGGCTCGACCCAGGTATTCTTCCTGACGGCCATCCTCCCCCAGGTCCTGCCGCAGCTCGGCGTGGCGCCGGGCGCGATGCTGGAAGTGGGGGGCCTCATCCTCTTCGCGAGCGGCATGGCGGCGGCGCTTGGCTCGCTGGCCGCCCCGCGGCTGGGTGAGCTGATCGGCGATCGGCGCGCGGTGCCCTGGTTCCTGGTGGGCTCGTCGCTGCTCCTCGCCGCCCTGGCGCTGGCCCACGACGTGTGGAGCTTCAGCGTGCTGCGCTTCCTGCAGGTGCTGTTCATCGCGCCGATCTTCCCACTGTCGGTGGCGGCCATCGCCCACCGCGCATCGGGCGGCGCGATCGGCTTCGTCAACTCGGGACGGATCGGCGCGGCCTTCGTCGGACCGGTGGCGGCCACGACTCTGCTCGCGTGGCTGCCGCCCGCCGCCGTCTACCTGGTGCTGGCCGCGCTGGGGCTGGGCCTGCTGCCGCTGGTGCTCGGCCTGGCCCCGCCCCACACCGCTCGGGAGGGAATCGCCCCGTGATCGAAGAGAGCGTGATCCGGCTGTCGGAACTGAAGCTCGAGGGTGTCGGCAAGCGATACGGCGAGACATGGGCCGTGCGCGACGTCTCGCTCTCCGTACGCCCCGGCGAGTTCTACACGCTGCTGGGCCCCTCGGGCTGCGGCAAGACCACGCTGTTGAGGATGGTGGCGGGCTTCGTCACCCCGGACACGGGCCGCATCCTCGTGGACGGCGAGGTGGTCGATGCCGTCCCGCCCTGGAAGCGCAACCTCGGCATGGTGTTCCAGCACTACGCTCTCTGGCCGCACATGACGGTGTTCGAGAACGTGGCCTTCGGGCTGCGCCAGCGCGGTCTCTCGGGGGAGGCGCTGAGCCGAAAGGTCGAGGTCGCTCTGACACAGATGGGGCTCCAGGGCTTCGAGGGCCGCCGGCCGTCCCAGCTTGCGGGCGGCCAGCAGCAGCGCGTGGCCCTGGCGCGCGCGCTGGTGGTCCAGCCGCGGCTGCTCCTGCTGGACGAGCCCCTGTCCAATCTGGACGCCGTGCTGCGGGCCCAAATGCGCGTGGAGCTGGAGCGGCTGCACCGCGACATCGGCATCACGACGATCTACGTCACCCACGATCAAGCGGAGGCCTTGGCGCTCTCGACGCGAATCGCCGTGCTTTCGGGCGGCCGCCTGATCCAGGAAGGCCGGCCCGAGGACATCTACTGGCGGCCGCGGAACCGGTTCGTGGCCGAGTTCGTGGGCGCGGCGAATCTGGTGCCCGTGCGCGTGACCGAAGTACGCGACTTGGGCGTCCTCGTGGAGACGGGCGGCGGCTCGAGGCTCCCCGTGGCGTCGGGTGGACATGCCTGGACGGTGGGTGTCCGCGGGCTGCTCTGTCTCCGGCCCGAGGCCCTACAGCTCGAGGAGGCCGAGCGCGCCGCTGGGGGAATCCGGGGCACGGTCGTCGCCCATTCGTTCGAAGGCCCGCGCCAATTCTATGACGTCGCGATCGTCGGCGGGTTGCTGCGGGTGGAGATGATCACCTCGGCGCTGAGGGGTCGAACCTTCAATGCCGGCGACAACGTCAAGGTCGAGGTGTCCCCCGAGACCTCCGTGCTGCTGCCCGAGGAACCGAACCGCGGCCCGGACATATAATGACGGCCGATGGTATCGTTGGCGGCCAGGAGGGCTAGCGCCATGCCGGAGGACATCTCGCCGCAGGAGCTCAAGGGGCGGCTCGAACGGAAGGAGCCGGTGGTGCTCCTCGACGTGCGCGAGGGCTGGGAAACCGCGCTCTGCCAGCTGGAGAATTCCGTCCACATCCCCGTCGAGGAGCTCGAGTACCGGCTCGAGGAGCTCAATGCGGAGGACGAGATCGTCGTCTACTGCCATCACGGAATCCGCAGCGCGGCCGTCGCCAGCTTCCTGCGCGGGCAGGGCTTCGCCAAAGCCGTGAACCTGGCCGGCGGGCTCGACCTCTGGGCTCAGTCCGTCGACCGCGCTATGCGACGATACTAGATCATGGCCGTGCAGGACTTCGTCCGCGTCGACACGCGCGGCGGCTGCGCGTGGGTGACGCTCGATCGGCCGCCGCTCAACCTGATCGTGCCCGAGATGGTGCAGGGGATCACGGCCGCCTTCAACCGCCTCCGCGCCGACGCGTCGGTGCGCGCCGCGGTCATCACCGGCAGCGGGCGGCTCATGACCGGCGGCATGCAGCTCCAAGTGCTCCGGGACCTGACGCCCGCCTCCGCCAAGGCGTTCATCACCACCCTGCACGAAGCCATTCACGCCGTCCACGAGGCGCCGTTTCCCACCGTGTGCATGATCAACGGCCACTGTTTGGGCGGAGGCTTCGAGCTGGCGCTGGCCTGCGACATGCGGACGGCGGCGGCGGACGCCCTGATGGGGCTGCCCGAGATCCGCGTGGGGATCCCCTCGGTGATCGAGGCGGCGCTCCTGCCGGCTCTGATCGGGCCCGGCCGGGCCGCCGAGTTCCTGCTGACGGGCGAGAGCATCACCGCCGGGCAGGCGCTCGACTGGGGGCTCCTCAATCGCGTGACGCCCCGCGAGAGGCTGGAGGCGGCGACGGCCGGAATCGTGGATCGCATTCTGGAGTGCGCGCCCGGCGCCGTGAGGCTTCAGAAAGAGCTGATCATCCGCTGGCGCAATACAGACCAGCGGACGGCCATCGAGTACGGCGTCAATGCCCTGGCGCAGGCTTTTGCCACCCAAGAGCCCCGCGAGGCGATGCAGGCCTTCCTCGAGAAGCGGAAGCCCCGCTTCGAGTAGCGGCGTGAAGCCGATCCGCGCGGTGACGTTCGACTTCTGGGAGACGCTCGTCACGGACTCGACGGAGAATCTCCGGGCGCAGCGTGACCTGCGCATTCAGGCGCTCCGACGCGCGCTCGACCTGGCCGGAGCGCCGTGCGCGGAGGCCGGGGTAGCCGAGGCGCACGACCGTTCGGCTGCGGTGCTCCGGGAGCGCTTCTGGAGCCGCCATCGGGATCCGAGCTACCCGGAACAGGTGCGCCTCGTGCTCGACTGCGCGGCGCCCGGCGCGGCCGAGCGCCTGCCGCAGCCGTTTTTCGAGGAGCTGGTGGAGGCCTATATCTCGCCGGTCCTGCGATACCCGCCGGCGCTCACTGCCGGCGCGGCCGAGACCGTGCGGGCCCTGGCGGCACGCGGCGTGCGCGTGGGCATCATCTCCAATACGGGCCGGACGCCCGGTGTGATCCTGCGGCGGTTCCTCGAGAGCCACGACCTGCTTCGCCACTTCGCGGTGATTTCCTATTCCGACGAGGTGGGATATCGGAAGCCAGACGCCGAGATCTTCTTACAAACGCTCAGGCTGGTCGATGCGGCGCCGGCCGAGGCCGTGCACGTGGGCGACAACCCACTCGACGACGTGACCGGGGCGCAGGGCGTCGGGATGCGTGGGGTGCACTACGCTGCCGATGGACGCGTTCCCGCCGCCCATGCCGACCTCCACGTCACCGATCTGCGCGTCCTCCTGGCGAGTCTCGAGCGCCTGTGAGCGAGCGCCCGACGCTTGCGTTCCCGCTCGCGCCGATGTCGCCGTTTATCGTCGTGCTCACCGGCATCGTCTTGGCCGTGCCCGGAGTGCTCGGCTTGGCCGCGGTGTGGAGCGGGCAGCCGGCGATGCTCGGCGTAGCAGGCGCCGTAGCGGGGCTCTGCGCCACGGTGTGGCTCTGGGCCCGGCCGAATCGCTTCGAGGTGTCGGCCGGCGGTCTCGCCGTGGTGTGGCCGCTTCGCCGGCGCTTCATCCCGCGCGACCGGATCGCCGCCGTTCGCCTCGTTGACCGCAGCGATCTGCGGCGGGAGATGGGTTGGGGAGCGCGCGTCGGCGTCGGAGGGCTGTGGGGGCAATTCGGATGGGCCTGGACCGCGCGGCGAGGCTGGGTGGACACCTATGTCTCGCGGCTGGACGGATTCGTTTGGGTGGACCTCCGCGAGGGCCGCCCGCTGCTCATCACACCGACGAATCCCGAGGGTGTCTCGCGCGCCCTGCAGCAGCCGTGAAGTGAGGTCCATTCGTCTCCTCCTCACGGCCGGGCTTTTTCGTATTGCGTCATGAGGCCGGGAGCGAGTACCATCTGAGGCGGCGATGGAGCTGGCCGAGCTCAGAGCAAAGATTCGGGATATCAAGGACTTCCCGAGCGAGGGGATACTCTTCAAGGACATTACGACCTTGCTCAAGGACGGCCCGGCCTGGGCGTCGGTCATCGACCACCTGGCGTCCAAGTACCACACGTCGCTGATTGACATCGTGGTCGGTGTGGAGTCGCGCGGCTTCATCTTCGGCGGCGCGCTGGCACATCAGCTCAAGGCCGGCTTCGTCCCCGTCCGCAAGCGGGGCAAGCTCCCGGCGCGGACTATTGAGGAGGAGTACGAGCTGGAGTACGGACGGGACGTGCTCGCCGTACACGAAGACGCCATCCGCCGGGGTCAGCGCGTGCTGGTGGTGGACGATCTGCTGGCCACGGGCGGGACGATGGCCGCCACGCTGCGCCTGGTGGAGCGGCTGGGCGGAGTAATCGTGGGCGCGGCGTTTCTCATCGAGCTGGCGTTTCTCAAGGGGCGGGAGCGCTTGAAGGGCTATACGCTCGAGTCCCTGATCGTGTATGACTAGAAGCGGGGGGAGCGAGGGACCATGGAGCGGAGCGGAGCGATGGGCCGGCTGCTGATCGGGGGCGGGATCCTGATCGGCTATCTGTTAGGCGGCACGCTGACGGCCGCAGCTGAAGAGGTGCGCCAGCAGCTCAACGCGCCGATGATCCTGAAGCTGCTCGCGCGCCCGAGCGAAGCGCCCGACGCGGCGATGAAGGAGACGCTCAGGCGGGACGCGGCCACGCCCGCGCTGAAGAGCCCCACCGAGTGGGAGACGCTGCCCGATGGCTCTGCCCGTCACACGGGCACCGGGGTTACCGTGATCGTGCGGAACCCGTGCCCGCCCGGAGATTTCGCGCACGAAGCGGCGCAGCTACGGGCGCTTCCCGGCCGCCGCCGCTAAACCGAACCCCTCGGCCGCAGTCGCGTTCCAACTCCACGTCAGAAAACTGGAGGGCTAGCAATCGCATGGCCATCAGAAATGTCGGAGTGATCGGCTGCGGTCTCATGGGCTCGGGCATCGCCCAAGTCTCGGCCCAGGCCGGATTTCCCACGCTGGTGATCGAGGCCAACCGCGAGCTGCTCGACAAGGGGCTGGGCAGCATCCGCAAGAGCCTCGAGGCGCTCGTCGCCAAGGCCAAGATAGACGAGCGCGCGATGCAGGACGCGCTGGCCCGGCTCAAGGGGGGCACCCAGCTCGAAGAGCTCAAGGACTGCGACCTGGTCATCGAGGCCATCACCGAGAACCAGCCGCTCAAGAACGACACGTTCGCCAGGCTCGATCGGATCTGCCCGCCTCACGCGCTGCTCGCGTCCAATACTTCCTCGTGCAATATCACCGCGATGGCCGCGGCGACCAAGCGGCCCGGGCAGGTGTTGGGGCTGCACTTCTTCAATCCGGTGCCGCTGATGAAGCTGGTCGAGGTGGTGCAGACCATCCTCACCGACGAGAAAAGCGTGCTCCAGGCCTATGAGTGGGTCCAGGCCGTGGGCAAAGCGCCGGTGCGGACCAAGGACTCCACCGCCTTCATCGTCAACCGGCTGCTGGTGCCGTATCTCCTCGACGCGATCCGCGTCTACGAGAGCGGGCTCGCGTCCCTGGAAGATATCGATGCGGCCATGAAGCTGGGCTGCGGCTATCCCATGGGACCGTTCACGTTGCTGGATCTGGTCGGGCTGGACACGACGATGTTCGTCGCGGAGGTCATGTTCGAGGAGTTCCGCGAGCCGCGCTACGCGCCGCCCCCCTTGCTGAAGCGCATGGTGATGGCCGGGCAGCTGGGCCGCAAGACGGGCAAGGGCTTCTACGACTACAGCGGCAAAAAGGCCTAGGGCATACCTGCTCATGAGTGTAGGCGCCGAGACGGGTGGGTGGTGCCGCGGGCTGTCCCGCGCGGCCGAGCGAAGTGGGACCCCCGAGTCCCGTCCGCAGATTTTGGATGGCTCGCCTCGGACGGCGGGGCCCCAGCCCCGCGACGTCCTGCGGCTCGCACCGCAGGAGCTGCGTTCGGGCGAGCGGGTGACGGAGCCGGCCGCGTGGGGCGGCCGCGGCGACAGGCCCCGCCCGTCTCGAAGAGATAGGCGCGAGGCGTGAACCAGCTCTACTACCTCACCGACGAGCAGCGGGCCATCCGCGATCTTGCCCGGGAGATCGCCCGGGAGCGCATCGCGCCCCTGGCGACCCATGTGGACGAGACGGGGGAGTACCCGCACGAGCAGCTCAAGCTGCTCGCCCAGCAGGGGCTGATGGGGCTGCACGTTCCCGAGGCGTATGGCGGCGCGGCCGCCGGCTCGCTGGCCTTCTGCCTGGCGGCCGAGGAGGTTGCCTGGGCCTGCGCCGCGACCGCCACGATCTTCCTCGTGCAGAACCTGGGCGGATATCCCATCGTCTTCGCGGGCACCGAAGCCCAGAAGCGCCGCTACCTCCCGCGAATCGCCTCGGGTGAGATCACCGCCGCCTTCTCGCTGTCCGAGTCCGGCTCGGGCTCCGACGCCGCGGGGATGCAGTGCGCGGCGGTGCGCAAGGGGGATCGCTACGTCGTCAACGGCTCCAAGATGTGGGTGACCAACGGCTCTCACGCCGGAGTCATCACGGTGTTCGTCACGACCAATCGGTCGCAGCGGGCCAAAGGCGTCACCGCCCTGCTGATCGAGCCGGGGCTGAAGGGCTTCAGCGTCGGCAAGAACGAGCGGAAGCTCGGCATTCACGGCTCGCCCACCGTGGCGCTGCACTTCTCCGACTGCGAGATTCCGGTCGAGAACCGACTCGGGGAGGAGGGCGAGGGCTTCAAGATCGCGATGCGAACGCTCGAGCACTCTCGCCCGACGATCGGCGCCCAGGCCGTGGGCATCGGCCAGGCCGCCCTCGATGCGGCCACCGCCTACGCCAAGGAGCGCCGCGCCTTCGAGCAGCCCATCGCCGCCTTCCAGGGCATCCAGTTCATGCTGGCCGACATGGCCATGGCGGTGCACGCCTCGCGGCTCGTGGTTCACCACGCGGCATCCCTGATCGATCACGGAGTGCCCAGCGCAGCCATGGAGTCCTCGATCGCCAAGTGCATGGCGTCGGATACCGCGATGAAGGTGGCCACCGACGCCGTCCAGATCCTCGGCGGCTACGGCTACACGCGGGAGTTTCCGGTGGAGCGCTACATGCGCGACGCCAAGATCACGCAGATCTACGAGGGCACCAACCAGATCCAGCGCCTGGTCATCGCCCAGCAGCTCCTCGGAAAGCTCTGATCCCTACATCACCCAACGGAGGGTCGTGATGAGCGAGCCCAAGGCAGCGACGCGACTGCACCGCCGCAGCTTTCTCAAGGCCACCGGGGTGGCGGCCGGCGCCGCGGTGCTGGGGTTCCCGGCGGTGCTCCGCGCCCAGCCGAAGATGTTCAAGATCGGCGTGATCCATCCGGTGACGGGCCCGTTGGCCGAGCCTGGCCAAGCCTGCCGGCACGGCGCCCAGATGGCCGCCGACGCCATCAATGCCGCCGGCGGCATCAAGTCCAAAGGCGGAGTGCGATTCGAGCTGATCCTGGGCGACACACAAACCAAACCTGAGGGCGGCCGCATCGAGGCCGAGCGGGTGGTGAACCAGGGCGCCCAGATGCTCATGGGGTCCTTCGACTCGGGCAGCACCAATGCGATGGTGTCGGTCGCCCAGCAGCACCGCGTGCCGTTCCTCGTCGACATCGGGGCCGCCGACCCGATCACGGCCAATGTCGCGAAGTCGGTCAAGGAAGGGCAGCAGAAGGTCCAGTACGTTTACCGCAACTTCCCGACTGGATCGGGCTTCGGCCGGAAGGCGGTGCAGTATTTCACGGAGATTTTCAAGGAGGCCGGCGTCACGCCGAAGCGCGTCGTGCTCATGCACGCCAACGACCTGTTCGGCCAGAATCAATCCCGCGGGTTCCAGGCGGCCCACAAAGCCGCGGCGCCGTCGTGGGACATCGTCGAGGTGATCCCATGGCCCGAGCCCCCCTCCGACCTTTCCACAGAGGTGTCCAGGCTCAAAGCCGCCAAGCCCGACGTCATCGCGCCGATTACCCGGCCGGCCTCCGCGCAGCTCCTGTTGCCGGAGATCAGAAAGCAGCGGGTCGAGTCCATGGGAGTCGTGGGCCCGGGGAGCCCCGGTCTCTACGAGGCCGGTCAGCTCGCGGTGCTCAAGGAGGACCTCGAGTACGTCTTGACGAGCGTGCCCTGGCCGAACTTCAAGAACCCGCGGACCAAGGCGGTCGCGGAGGAGTACCTGAAGCGATCGGGCGGGAAGACCTTCGATACGAACTCGGGGTACTCCTACGACGGGATGTTCGTCATCGCGGACATCCTCGAGCGCGCGGCGAAGCTCGATGATCCCGACGCCATCGTGGAGGCGATGAAGAAGACGAACTACACCGGTGGCCTCATGCAGTACGGCGGCCCGATCCACTTCAACGAGCTCGGCGACAATCCCAACGCCATCCCGACGATGATCCAGATCCTCGGCCAGAAGCCGGTCGCCGTCTGGCCGAAGGACGCGGCGCTCCAGAAATTCGCCTTCCCCCGGCCGAAGGCCTGATCCCGCGGGGGCGAGGGCGACCTCGCCCCTTCCGTTCCATGGATCCGGCCCTCGTCGCTCAGGGGTTGTTGTCCGGCCTGCTGTTCGGCGGCGTCTACAGTCTTATGGCCGTCGGGCTCACCCTGATCTTCGGCGTCATGCGTGTGGTGAACTTCGCCCACGGCGACATGATGGTGTGGGGCATGTACCTGGCCTGGCTGCTGTCCACCCGGCTGGGGCTGGACCCCTACGTGAGCTTCGCGGCGTGCGCCGCCGGCTTGTTCGTGCTGGGGCTCGGGCTGCAGCGGTGGCTCGTGGACCGGATCGTCGACGCGCCTCACGAGATGCAGATTCTCCTGATGCTCGGCGTGGCGCTGATCCTCGAGAACGTCGCCCTCATGGCCTTCGGCCCCGATCCGCAGCGCGTCGCCTCGCCGCTCGGCCGCGCGACGCTCTGGCTCGGGCCGGTCTTCGTCGACATCGCGCGGCTGGTGACCTTCGCGGTGGCCCTGGCGCTCACCCTCGTCTTGTTTCTCTTCCTTACCCGCACTGATCTGGGACGCTTGATGCGC
>Ga0207684_10005128_pt1 | contig 12201 bp, 14 predicted proteins | sample KBSK5501metaG_FD_184342 | JGI IMG/M metagenome (GOLD analysis project Ga0207684, IMG submission 184342) | Corn, switchgrass and miscanthus rhizosphere microbial communities from Kellogg Biological Station, Michigan, USA - KBS K5-50-1 metaG... | ecosystem: Host-associated > Plants > Roots >... | reverse complement strand
AGTCCACGACCATGACTGGCCAGTCCTCAAGAACTCGCAGCAGATGAAACAGCGCCACCAAGGTGAAGATTATCCCGGCCACCAGAAAATATGTTTTCCGATCCATGAGCATGCCACCTACATCAAAGATCGAACCCCTAATTTACGGTAGTGCTTGAAGACTAAAAGAGTTGGCTAGCTCCGTCTGCAGACTAACTCATAATGGAAGGCCATTTGAAGGGGGCCTTGTGTCCCCTTGAAAGCATACAAGCGAACTTTGCCTGTAGCTCGGTCAATTTCATTTGTACGTCATCATCAAATGTGAAAGGCATCCGCATCGTAATAGCGTCCTGCTCGGTAGGAGGGATCTCCCGGCGAACACCAGGCGAACGATCTGGCGACGAAAATAGTCACCAACTCGGGACCACCGGCCCGATATTGAACGGGATCGAAAGGTACGTGTGGCCGATTTTTCCAATATAAAGACTGCAGACAAATTTCGAGTGCGGTGCTTCCCGGACCGATTTGGGAGGTTTCGAATTGTGGGCTAAGTGAACGCTTGGCATGCGAGGCAACCCAGTTCAAGAACAGGAATATCAGCGCGACCATCGTGGCCCGACGTTAAGAGATTCTCTCACCAGATCAATACGGGTGAAGTTTTCGATACACACAGGTCTTCATCACCAATATTGCAGAGTCTGACTTTTTGGTACCCACAGGGCAACGCCTGCCCTCCTATTTCAACATCGATCGGGACATTCCCGATCTTCACCTGCCAACCGAGTCCGAGACCAAACGGATTTTTGAGCAACGAAAGCTGAATTGCTCATTTCATCTTCTTGCCGTCCGGTCCGAACTGCTCGAGGAAGCTCCACAAATCTTCGGCCTCCTTCTCGTCCTTAATCCCCGGAAACACCATTTTAGTGCCCGGAATCTTCGCCTTGGGATCTTTGATGTATTCCTTGAAGGTCGCTTCGTCCCAGACGATCCCGGAATTTTTGTTCGCATCCGAGTAATTGTAGCCTGGCACCGTGCCTGACTTGCGTCCTTTCAGGCCGTTTTGGATTGGACCGATCGAGGGTCTGGCGCCTTCGCCTATGTTATGGCAGGGTATACATTTCTTGAACGTTTTTTCTCCCGCGGCGATATCTCCAGCAACGGCCGCTCCCGCCGAGGACGCGAGCGCGACAATCGCAATCGAAACCCTCTTCATCATTCTGCATGATCCTTATTCTGCTTGACCCGTTACTCTTAGCTTTGACTCTGAGACTCTCTCGAAAACTAATAAGACCTGAGCCGAGCACCTTGTGCGGGCGTGGACCATGCGTCTCGAAGTGCCGCGAGCCGATAACGCCGAAGCGCGACGTGAAGGGGCCACGAACCATATTGCTGGTGGCGGCAGCTCAAACAACTTTGACAGCTTTTCAGCGACGAAATACACGATTTCCGGCGAATTTCATAGCCGATCGGGCGGAGGAGGATGACGGAGGAGAGGCATTCCAACATTCTTCGGGTTGTTGAAGGCCCGGCTCCAGCCCCCGCCCCTCTCGGCTCATGCACGGCGGCGGCGTATCGAAAAGCGTCCCAATATTGCGAAGACAATCCCCGGCCGCCGCGCTACACTGCGCTCAACAGGTCGCGGCTCCCGCGTGGCCGGCGCCGGAAGCGGCAACATAAATAGCGCCACCTCGAGTCTGGCGACCGTTCGAAGAACGGCTGAGGGAGGCTCGCTATCCTAAATCTCCATGTCCTCACCGGTGCGGGCGAGAGCCCGACTTATCCAATCATCCGGAAGATCGGGTTTGCGGATCTGAAGGACGCGGCAGCGAAAGGCGTCGACGACTTCTGGGTGATGCCGACCCACGTCATTTTCCTCGCCATCATCTATCCCATTTTCGGCCTGTTTCTGGCCTGCATGACATTTGGCTACGACGTGATGCCGCTCCTCTTCCCGCTCGCGGCGGGCTTCGCGCTGATCGGCCCCTTCGCGGCCATCGGCCTCTACGAACTGAGCCGGCAGCGCGAAAAAGGTGTCGATGTTTCGTGGAAGCACGCCTTCGGAGTGCTGCGATGCCGTTCCCTCGACGGCATCACCGCCCTCGGAATGGTCTTGATGATCGTGTTCCTGATCTGGCTCATGACCGCACAGTGGCTCTACCAGTCGCTGTTCGGCTATGGGTCGCCGGAATCGATCGGGCAGTTCCTCAGCGACATCTTAACCACCTCCGAAGGCTGGATCCTCATCATCGCCGGAAACGGCATCGGCTTTCTGTTCGCTGTCTTGGTACTGACGATCAGCGTCGTTTCCTTCCCGCTGCTGCTGGATCGGGATGTCGGCGCGATGGTCGCGATGCACACGTCGGTCAGAGCGGTTCTTCGCAATCCGCTGATGATGGCGGCCTGGGGGCTCTTCGTCGCCGTCACCCTGGTGATCGGTTCGTTGGCGTTCTTCGTTGGGCTCGCGCTGGTGTTGCCTGTGCTCGCCCATTCGACTTGGCATCTCTACCGCAAGGTCGTGGAACCGGACCCGAGCCCGCGACAGGACCGCTGGCCGTGACCGGAAAGGACGGCGCTATGCCGCAGATTTCCTAGCCGTTCTCTTTCCCTGGACCCACGAGGATGGGCCATAGAAAGCGTAATCTGGGGGGACTTGCGATGTCGGTCAGAAACCCGGCGCCTGAGTGGCATCGACACCGACGCTGGATTTAGCTGATCTTCTGAGGCCGCGATCGACTTTGTGTTCGGCGTGAACGCGCTCGCTAGCTAGGTCCCCGCCCCAAAAAATATAATCCGAGTGAAAAGCGTGTAGTTCGATTCGAACACCATGATGCCCACAAACACCAACACCAACACTGGCGGGACCAGAATGGCATACATCAGGGCCAGCCGCTCCCAGGCCATATGCATGAAGACCGCGACAATCAAGCCTGCCTTCAAAATCATGAACAGGAGGATGAGAGACCATCTGAGGTGTCCATGGATACCGAAGTAGTCGACGAGATAAGAGAAAGTGCTGAGGACAAACAGCCATCCCCAGACCACGAGATAAAGCTTAATCGGGTGTTGTTGCCCTTCGACGTGTGCGACTGCTGCCTGTGCCATGGTCACCTCACCAAAGATAGAAAAGGGCAAAGATGAACACCCACACCAGATCGACGAAGTGCCAGTACAGACCCATGATTTCGACGATCTCGTAGTGCCCCTTCCGGCTGGTGAAAAAGCCTCGCGCTTCGCGGTCGAAGTCTCCACGCAACACTTTTCGCGAAATGATGATCAGGAAGATCACTCCGAACGTCACATGGGTGCCGTGGAAGCCCGTAATCATGAAAAAGCTGGAGCCAAACTGGTCCGCGCCCCACGGGTTGCCCCAAGGCCGCACCCCTTCCATGATCAGCTTGGTCCACTCGAAACCCTGCATTCCGACGAATGTGGCGCCAAATGCCGCGGTCACCAGCATCAACGCCGCGCTTTTGACGCGATCGTGGCGGTAGCCGAAATTGACGGCCATGGCCATCGTTCCGCTGCTGCTGATCAAGATGAAGGTCATGATGGCGATCAGGATGAGGGGGATGGTCGTGTCGCCGATCGTCAAAGCGAAGACTTCACTCGGATTGGGCCAGGGTACGGTCGTCGACATCCGCACGGTCATGTACGACAGCAGAAAACAGCTGAAAATGAAGGTGTCGCTCAGGAGGAAGATCCACATCATGGCCTTCCCCCAGGAGACATTCTTGAACGCTCGCTGGTCGGAGGACCAGTCGGCGGCGATGCCTTGCCAGCCTGAAGGCCGCGTGGGGGCTGCACCCGTATTTGCCAGCGCTGCGTCTGTCATTTGCTCTTAGTCCTCCTCAGCTCAGCAACTGGCGACAGATGACGGCGAAATCGCCTACCCACGGCGTCAGCAGAGTGAATAGAACAAGCCAGAGCAAGAGCAAATAGTGCCAGTAGATGGCGCACAACTTCACGCTCAAGCGCACCTGGGGAAGCTCAAAGCCTCGCCACACTTTGTCAATCGTCAGGACCAAGGCCACCAGGCCGCCCAGCAAGTGCAGCCCGTGCAGCCCGGTGAGCAGATAAAAGAAGGCGTTGGCTGGGTTGGTCGCCAAGAAGTAGCCGGCGGCGTTGAGCTGTTGCCACGCAAAGAGCTGCCCGACCAGGAATGTGAAGGCGAACAGGCCTCCCACAATCAGGCCGTCTCCGACGCCTTCCATCCGTCCCCTGCGTGCCGCAACCTGCGCGTATTGCAGCGCGACACTGCTCAAGATCAGCACGCCCGTGTTGAACCACAGCACCTTCGGCGCGGGCATTTGCGCCCAGTCCGCCACCTGCATTCGCATGAAATAGGCGCTGATGAAGAGCGCAAACAACGAGCTGACGACGGCGAGAAACACACCCAATCCGATCGTCGCTGCAGGCAAGGACAATGCGCCGGTGCCGGGGACCTCGCCGATCGCGCCGACCTCCAACCAGGGCTTGGCCGTCAACCTTTGCTGCGATAGCCACCATGCGATGATGGCGCCGATGGGAACCAGGACGAATAGTATCGTGATGCTCACCGCCCGGGTTTCCCTAAGCTGCTCGTGGGACTGGCGGCTGGTTTTGGGGCACGAAATCCTCCTTGGCGCCTGGCACGCTGTAATCGTAAGCCCAGCGGTAGACCACTGGTAACTCCTTGCCCCAGTTGCCATGCCCCGGCGGGGTTTCGGGTGTTTGCCACTCCAGCGTGGTGGCCCGCCAGGGATTGCTGCCGGCCGGCTTGCCCTTGGACAGGCTCCAGATCATGTTGAACAGGAACACCATCTGGGCGAAGCCCACGATCAATGCCGCCATGGTGATGAAGCCATTCAGCGTCGTGGCCGATTGCGGAACAAAAGCCATATCGCCCATCTCGAAATACCGGCGCGGCACACCCAGCAGGCCTATATAGTGCATGGGGAAGTAAATCGCATAGGCCCCGAGGAACGTGACCCAGAAGTGAAACTTGCCGAGCGGCTCGTTCAGCATTCGCCCGGTGACCTTCGGGTACCAGTGGTAGATCGCACCGAAAATCACGAAAATGGGCGCCATGCCCATCACCATGTGAAAGTGGGCGACAACAAACATGGTGTCGGACAGCGGAACATCCACGACTGGGTTGCCGAGGAACAGCCCGGTCAGTCCCCCGTTCACAAACGTGACGATGAAGGAGAGGGCGAACAGCATCGGGACCGTGAGGTGAATGTCGCCGCGCCACAAAGTGAGCACCCAGTTGTAGACCTTGATGGCCGTTGGGATGGCGATGATGAGCGTGGTGGCGGCGAAGAAGAACCCGAAATACGGGTTCATGCCGCTCACATACATGTGGTGCGCCCATACGACGAAGCTGAGGGCACCGATGACGACGATCGCCCACACCATCATGCGATAGCCGAAGATGTTTTTTCTCGCATGGGTGGCGATCAGGTCGGAGACAATGCCGAAGGCCGGCACGGCGACGATGTAGACCTCGGGATGGCCGAAGAACCAGAACAGGTGCTGAAACAATAGCGGACTGCCGCCGCGGTATTTCAAGTGTTCTCCCATCTCGACAACGGCCGGCATGAAAAAGCTGGTCCCCAGGATCCTGTCGAACAGCAGCATCACGCAGCCGACGAACAAGGCGGGGAAGGCCAGCAACGCGAGGACGGTGGCCGTGAAAATCCCCCATACCGTCAGGGGCATGCGCATCAGCGTCATCCCCCGCGTGCGCGCCTGCAACACCGTCACCACATAGTTCAATCCGCCCATGGTGAAGCCGATGATGAACAGGATCAGGGAGGCGGCCATCAGAATGATGCCCCAGTCCCGCCCCGGAGTGCCGGAGAGGATGGCTTGGGGCGGGTACAAGGTCCAGCCGGAGCCCGTGGGACCTCCCGGCATGAAGAAGCTCGCCACCAGGACCAGCACCGCGAGCAGATAGACCCAGTAGCTCACCATGTTCACGTAGGGAAAAACCATGTCCCGGGCGCCCACCATCAGCGGGATCAGGTAGTTCCCGAAGCCCCCCAGGAACAGCGCGGTGAGCAGATAGATCACCATGATCATGCCGTGCATGGTGATGAATTGCAGGTAGTCTCCGGGGCTGATGGCGGAGAAGCTGCTCGGGAAGGCCAATTGCAGCCGTATCAGCCACGACAACACCAGAGCCACCAATCCAATCGAGAGCGCAGTGATCGAATACTGGATGGCGATGACTTTGGCGTCCTGGCAAAAGACGTATTTCGTCACCCAGCTCTTCGGATGATAGAGTTCTACGTCTTTCACTTCGGCGGGTTGGATGACTCCAGCTGCGCCAATCGTGGTATCGACCATTGGAATGCCCTCGCTCTTTCCGATGAGGCACGACGACCTTGAGTCTCATCGTGCAGATCGTCTCTTCTCCCCATGCCGCCCCGTGGCTCAAAGCCAGGTCTACTGCGTTTCCTTCGCTTGTCTAGTGCGAGCCGACAATTGTGCGAACGTCTTCTGTTTTCTTAGCCACGCCTGATATTCGCTCTCCTCATCGACGACGACCTTGGCACGCATGTTATAGTGGGCAGCACCGCATAACTCAGTGCAGAGCATCTCGAAGGTCCCGGTTCTGGTGGGGGTGAACCAGACGTAGGTGACCATGCCTGGCACCAGATCCATCTTGGCCCGGAACTCCGGCACATAGAAGCTGTGCAAGACGTCGATCGAGCGCTGCAAAAGCTTGACCGGCTTGTCGACCAGCAGGTGCAAGTCGTCAGCTTCGATCACGACATCGTCGTGCGCGTCGGGATCGTTTGGATTCAAGCCCAAAGGGTTGTCGGAACTGACGTACTGGATATCGGACGTGCCGAGCCGGCCGTCTTTGCCCGGAAGGCGGAAGCTCCACTGCCACTGCCGGCCGATGACCTCGACCTCGGACGCCCCTTGCGGGACCGTGATAAATTGGTTCCATACGAACAAACCGGGCGCCAACATGGCCCCGACGCCCACCGCGGTCACGATGGTGAGCCACCACTCGAGCTTCTTGTTCTCCGGATTGTATGTCGCCCGTGTTCCCTCCTGGTGACGGAAGCGGAATACGCAATAGGCCATGAACAAGAGGATGGCGGTGAAAGCAATGCCGGTGATCCAGAATGTGATGATGATTGTGTGGTCGATGTAATCCCAGTTTGAGGCAATCGGCGTCCACCACCACGGGCTCAGAAGGTGAAACAATACTGAGCCGAGCGCGACTAAAACCAATATGATCGCTGTAGGCATATCTTTGCCTCTGAAGGCCTTGAATATATGCACTAAAGCGCGATTCTTCTACTACCTCCGTGGGTTCTAGACAACCCATGAGGAAGAGGAACATACACGCTTTTGATGCTGTGGATGGCTCCTCCCACCGGCACCGCGAACGCCTTCTCGCCGTGCCGTCCGGCTTGATCGAGCAGTACGATGGCGTGGGTGTTCTGCGCGCGGCCGGCGGAGCGATCGAGGAATACGTCCATGGTGTTGGCATTGACCTCGGGGAGGACAAGCGCGAAGGCATCGTCAGTGGCCAGCCGCACGGCGGCATCGAGGTAGGTGGAAACGAAGCGCTTGTCGGCGAGGCCCGGCGCACGCTCGCCCTTAGAAGTTGCCTTTGCATCGGTCGTGATCCAGGCGGCCGCAAGCAGAATGAGAAGGGCTTTCATAACCTTACGCAAGCCCGACGAGAGCATCGAGCACGACTCCAACGATCAGGAGCCCAAGCTGTATGAATGAGGCAAAGAAATTGTCCGTCGCCGTGTGCTTCGACGGTGCGATATAAAGCAGCCAACTTTTCCAGAGAAAGTATGCACCGCCCACGCCTGCGCCGAGGCCATAGAGGAGACCTTGGCCGTACCAGAGAGGCACGAGCGAAATGGCAACCAACGCGGCCGTGTGCAGAAGAATTGCCCAGGTCCATACCCGCTGCGATGCGGTGACCGGCAACATCGGCACCCCCGCCCTGGCATAGTCGTCGCCTTTGGCAGCGGCGAGACTCCAGAAATGCGGCGGCGTCCAGAGGAACAGGACAAGCGCAAGTAAGACGGGAACGACTTGCGGCGTCGGATCAACCGCCGCCGCCCCCGCGAGCACGGCGAAGCTTCCGGCCAAGCCCCCGATCACGATGTTCCAGGCGCTTCGGCGCTTGAGCCACACCGTGTAGACGACGCCATAGGTGAAGGACCCGAGAAAAACGAGGAGCGATGACACAAGCCCATTCGCTGCCGCGGCCAACGCGAGCGAGGCGACGAGCAACGCAAGGAACGAAATTGGCCACCACAGGCTTGGCTGAAACGCGCCGCTGGCGAACGGGCGGGACCGGGTTCGCCGCATCTCCCGGTCAAGGTCGCGCTCGTAGTAGTGGTTGAACGCACCCGCAGCGCCTGATGCTCCAAGCACCGCAAGTACCAAGGCCGAGGCTTGCGCGACCGAGATGGCAGGGCCTTTAGCCGCCGCCATCCCGGCCAGCGCGCTCGCAGCGACCGCACCGCCGATCCTAAGCTTCAGGAGCGAGCAGGTCATGCGAATTGCGGCGAGCATGGATGTCTTCCGTTGTCACCCGGACGGATGCTCAGCGGAACAGCCAGAGTTTGCCGCCGCGCGCCGTAGGCTCGGACATAAGAGACGCGACTTGCCTTAGCGCGTCTTGACCAGTCGCTTCACGCCAACGTGGAATATGTTAAATCCCCGAAGCGCTGCGGCACAAGGGTTTCTTGCGCCCTACCTATTCTGACCCCGACCTAGAGTACCGTTTCCTTTGCATTCCAGCGCGGCGGCCCACTCGCACTGTGGCGGGATCGCGAAGAGGCTTATCGGCTGCCTGCAGCGCCGCTGACATCAAGCTTGCAAGATCCGCGCGTGCTCGCCTTCCTGCTGGTATAGTTCGGCGTCAACTTGCTGTTCGGGCTCGGCTCGATCAGCATGGCTGGGGGTCGAGCAGGCGATTGCATGGCAGGCGCATATCGGCGGGTTCCTTGCCGGTCTCCTGGCATTCGCCGCATTCGATCCCATTCCGATCTCGACGGGCGGCGGCCCGAATGGAGGCATGGACGCGCCGCCCCCCAGCGATCAGTCTTGATACGATCGCCGGCTGCGCTCTGCTCGCAATGCCACGGCGCTCAAGGCGCCGCTCTCCGCGTGCGCTGCGAATGCGGTGCTCGTGGTGATACCTGCGCGTGGCGGCTATCATCTTGTGCAGACTGTGTAAACTTGTCTGTTTTTGTTTCATGCTGCGGTGCGCTCAGAGGCGCGCGATGCCGCAGGGCGACTCAGAGTTTCGGCAACCGGCATCCCGCCCGATAGCTGTTTGTGCTATGTAAATGCCGTGCCCAGTCGCCGTGATGCCAAATGAGGCGTTGGCCAAGCGCTCGCGCGTTCGCCGCGCGCTCAAAGGGAGGAACTTGGCACCAAATAGCTGATTATTAAAACGATCGGTGGTGCGCTAGGTCGACACGAACGCCCATCGAGGGAGGCGACCCATGACCGTCAAGACTATTCTGGCCGCCAAGGGCGGCGATGTCATTTCAATCGAGCCCACGGCTACTCTCGAAACCGCGGTTAAAACGCTTGCCAAGCATAGAATTGGCGCACTTCTCGTGCTCGGTCCGGATCGTCGGGTGATCGGAATTCTATCCGAACGCGACATTGTGCGGGTGCTTGGCGAACAGGGCGCCGACGTGCTCGCGCAACCGCTTGCTCAGGTGATGACGCGCAATGTCGTCATATGCGGCCAGACGGAGACTGTCAGCACGATCATGGAGCGGATGACGACGGGCAAGTTCCGCCACGTTCCGGTCGTCGAGCAGGATCAGGTGGTCGGCATCATCTCGATCGGCGACGTCGTCAAGCATCGCCTGCGCGAAATGGAGCAAGAATCCGCGGCATTGCGCGACTATATCCAAACAGCGTGAAAGATGATCGGGCCGCATCCTACCAACGGACGAGCCCGTCACTGCATCGCGTGCGCGGACGCTTGGTTGCAGAGCGGACAGCGCTCATCAATCAGCTGCGTGCGCTCATGCTGGAGCGTGGCATCATGCCGCAGGAGCGACGCAAGCTCGAGCGGTATTTTGCCGGAGATATTGGCGGACGAGCGCAACGGTCTTGGACCGCGGCTTCGGCATTGAGGACGTGCGCGAGGAGTGGCGAAGCATCCACCAGCGGATCAAAGGGTATAACGATGAACTCGCCGAACGGGTGCACAACGAGGAGGCTGCCAAACGATTGACAAGGATCCCTGGGACCGGCGTGCAGACGGCGACCGCCCTTGTGGCCGCGGTGGGAAATGCTCAAACGTTCAGCTGTGGCCGTGATTTGGCAGCTTGGTCGGGATTGGTGCCGCGCCAGGCGACGACAGGTGGAAAACCGAGGCTGCTGCGCATCAGCAAGCGCGGCAAGGGTTATCTGCGGGTGCTGCTGATCCACGGCCGCGCACGGCTCTCCCCGGGTCTTGCCAAGAAAGATACGCCGCTCGGCCGGTGGGTTAAGGCTCTGCTTGCGCGAGCACATCGCAACGTCGTGCCCCTGGCAAACAAGCTGGCGCGGATTGCTTGGACGGTCCTTGCACGTGATCGCCGGTATGTGGCTGTTCAAACTGCGGCCAGTTGAATAGCGGCGGCAGAGGCAAGGGCCGCGAACTATAGAGGATCCCACCACATCTGCGAGCGGAAGGAACGAGATGGCCTCACAATCGATCGGCGCCCTGAAAGCCTGAGTACCGAAATGGCCAGCCGTGCCAGGTCGAGAATTTTATGAGGCCAGGACGCGCGGATCTCCATCATGGCCAGAGCGAATGCTCAGGGGCCGGATACATTACTGCAGACTTGCTTGAGACCAACTGGAATCCACTTGCAGACCGGGGGCGGGCCATGCATTCGGTACACACAACCCACTGGGGGGTACTGTCTCAAAGCCTACGCGTGAACAGCCGCACCCGGCTCGCCTTCGCGCCGGGCGACGCGCTCATAGCCAAAATGGATGGGACTCGGTAAAGTAAATCGCAAGGAACTCACGCTAATTGCCGATGTTCTACCCATGCGGTACGATCTCGTAATCAAACGGACTTTGCGGGAGGCTCAGGGCATGCTGTGGGCGAATTTGCCCCCAGCGAGCAACCTTCCCGATGCTCAAGCAGTCAAATCTCTCCGGGCCCTCGTACGCACGCCACAAGTGCATCAGGCGTTGAAGCGGGGCAACGACACCGCTCTTTGCTTCGCGCTCCGCGCCGTAAATCGCATCCTATCCGACGAAGGTCAGCCGAACACGACGATCAATCGGCTATCGGACGTTCTGGACGAACCTGAACTTAATCGCGCCCTGGGGCAGAACTCCCGCATGATCCTCGGGCAGAAAAAACCGCCCGCTCGATGACCTCGCGCGCCCCACTCAAGATCTTTGCTGCGAGCGGCCCGTTTGATGATGCCCGTCAAGGCGACGGCGCCCTTTGAGCGCTTGCCGCTGGTCCACCGGGGTCAACGCCGGCGGGTCTTGATCGCGGGGGGCAACGGCGCGACCGTGTATGTAGCGGAGAGGACCGCGATCGCAGGCGCCGTTGCATATCGCGAGACTCACGCGGCGGGCAATCGCGCTAACCCCCAAGGCTGTCCGGCTCCGTCATTTCGCGAGGGTTGCCTAATGGGTCCGAAGTGCGCGGATCCTTGTCACGCAGGAAGACCGCAAGCTGCGCTCTTATGGATTCACCCTGGGACGTCACCGCCTCCTGAAATAGATGAAGTTGCACGTCTTGAGGCAGATTGCTCCATATCCGAATAACAGCCTCGCCCAAAGCCCGAGTAAGCTGATCCGCAGTCACGCTGGGGATTGGATCGGTGGACGGCATCTAAGCTACTCCCGTATTGGGCTGCCAAATGCGGATCATCCCATTATCCAGTCTGCCCAAAACCAGCAACAACATTATCCGGTAGTCCTAACACTACCCATTATCCAGAAAGGACTGGCATTCGGCTGCGAACGGAGCGGTACTGCGACCGTTCCAGGCGTGAGTAGCAGTTCGGGATCCTGCCCGCCGGCTCGCGGAGCTACGGCCGCAGCCGCCGCCCGCGCCAGCATGAGGCGTTTGGTTGTCACGCGTTCAAGCGCAATCGACAGGAGGAATGCGTCCAGATCAGCCCCTCGACCAGCGTTCGGGCTGCTCGAGCTGCTGGTAGCCATCCACACCTCGCATCAGTCTTGCTACGAGGCCGGAAAAGCGCGAATATTCAC
>Ga0207684_10005124_pt1 | contig 12204 bp, 7 predicted proteins | sample KBSK5501metaG_FD_184342 | JGI IMG/M metagenome (GOLD analysis project Ga0207684, IMG submission 184342) | Corn, switchgrass and miscanthus rhizosphere microbial communities from Kellogg Biological Station, Michigan, USA - KBS K5-50-1 metaG... | ecosystem: Host-associated > Plants > Roots >... | reverse complement strand
CAATTATCCGCGTGCATCAGCACGGAGCCTGCATCAACCGGAATAGAAAGCAAGGCATGGGACGGTCACGGGGCGGACTGACCAGCAAGATTCACAACAAACGCGCTCGGCCGATGACATGGGACTCGGTCGCGAGGAACGAGGTTCCATTCACCGCGCAAACCTTCGAGAAGCATAAGGTGCAGCTTCCGATGTTCTCTATTCCCGACATCCCGGATCAAGCGACACCAACGATGTTGGCCGGATATGCCAAAACCTTTCATGCGCTGCTCGATTCCGCCAAGACCACGGGGCGGTTGACTCCGGTGCTCTCAAAGTTTTTTGAACTACTCGCTGAGAACATTCCATCAGAGCACGAAATCAAGGCGTTTCGAGCCAGTTATCGAAAGCTTTATCCAAAGGGGAGTCACGAGGACGAGGAAGGAGCGTTACTTCGCTACATTTGCGATCTACAAAGGCTTTCCTCGCAGCCACGAAGAGCGCAGGTGAAGCACCCAGCTAGCCGGTAGCCTTCGTCAAGAAAACGCAGCCTCTATGTCAGCATCTTTCGGCAGTAATTTGGCGTAGTGTTTTTGAACAACGCGTACATCGTCGCCTAACCACTGCGCGATTTTGTAGATGCTAATACCTGCCGAAGCGAGCAAACTGGCGAAGGTGTGTCGCGCAATATGTGGCGTCACCCACGGGCAGCCGTGCTCTGCGACATATTCTGCCCAAGGTCTCCGAAAATCCCAACGATACCGACTCTTCCCGTGCGGAACGTCGGGGTGGAGCATGAAGGGCGAGCGAAGACCGTAGCTTTTGAGAAATAGCTTGAACGCTTTGGTCATCGGGATGGATCGGTCTTCTCGATCTTTGGGCCGAAAGGTGTCTGTCTTGCGAACATGGATCGAGCCTGCTTTTAAATCGAACCAGTCTGGACGCGCCTCTATGATTTCCTGTTTGCGCATTCCAGCATGGAACCCACAGAACAGCGCAAATTTTAGGTCTTCTCGCTTGCACTTCGCGATCAATTTGTCCCGCTGTGCCGGATCGCAGAATCCCTTCCGACCGTTAGTGTCGAGTCTGGCTAATTTCACGGCTTTCACCACATTCGTCCGCACCTTTCGTGTTTCGAGAAGTCGATTAAAGAAACTGCGCAATGTCGTGATGTATCCCTGCGCTGTCGATTCGGCAACGCGCGAGCGAAGTTTCTGGTAGAAGTGCTCGACATCTGACGGCGTGACCGTCGCGGGGTCGGCTTTCTTAACAAAAGAGGCAAACTCCTTTAGCGCATATCTCTTCGACTCCGCGCTGGCGGCAGAATATTCGTTTTGCTGCAGTTTATACTCAATGAACGCCTCAATTTCAGATCGCAGAGGGTCAGCAGTGGTAAGAAACGGGTCTGCTCGAATCTCTAGCGCCTTTACGATTGCTTCCCCGTAATCGTTGGTTCCGAGGCTCATCTGGACGCGCTGGCCTTTCACCATTCGTTGATACCAAAAGATGTTGCCTCGCCGATAGATGCCCCTTATTTTTCCGGTCCGTGACTTTCGTTTACTCATCCCGTCTTTCGCGATGCTTGGTTGGGTTTGATTCGACTGTAGCAAAAACTTGTAGTAAAAACAATAAAATAAAACCCTTTAGCGGTCTATACGGCCCCCATTTGCTAGGTGAGCGCGGTTAGCTCAGTGGTAGAGCACTACCTTGACACGGTAGGGGTCACAGGTTCGAACCCTGTATCGCGCACCATCGAACTTGTATTCGTTCAGGGTTGTCACGTTTTCGAACATCGTCACACTTTTTGATTGTGCCCTGGACGGAACTGACATGCCGCAGCGAGCAAATAATGCACACACTGAGTGTACAATTAACTGCGGAGCTCGGCGCCGGTTTAGCAAGCCGAGTCTTTTAACCCAAACGCGTTTCGCTGCGGTTTTTCCGAGCGGGCAAATTGTCCACGCACTGAGTGGACAATTGGGAAGTGATTTTGCCCAGGGCTTGCCGAAAATGGCTTACCGCGTGGAACGGTGGAGCACTCGGACGCCTGGCCGACAAAATTCAGTGGCTTCATTGGACGAGTGTCCCAACGATTCGCCGCCTCTCGCCGGTATTCATTTTACATGCTTCACGTCCCGTGACGCCTGCGTCCTCGGGAGCTGATTCAATTCGTAGCTCCGGATTTTGTACTGCAGTGCGCGGCGACTAATGCCGAGTGTCTGGGCGGCTGCGGCACGGTTTGAGGTTACCTTGAGCAGAGTCTGTCGGATCAATTCCGCTTCTACTTGGGCGAGGGTCATGCCCGGCTTAATGACGAAGCCGTGCTTGGCTTTGCCGTTCTGAACTAGAGCCAATGGGAGATCAGCTAATTCGATCTTGGCGCGCGGGATTGTCACGACGAGACGCTCAATCAGGTTTCGCAATTGCCGTACATTTCCGGGCCACGGGAGTGTCTGGAAAAGCGCGAGAACCTCTCGATGGATCTTCTTCTGTCGACGCCGATGTTTCGCGCAAAAATGCTGCGCAAACGATTCAACGAGTGCTGGGATGTCTTCCATGCGCTCACGCAGCGGCGGCACGCTGACAACAACAATGTTCAGGCGGTAGTAGAGGTCTTCACGGAACTTTCCTCTAATGCTCTCGTCTTCGAGCTTTTTGTTCGTGGCGGTAATGATGCGCACGTCGCCACGTTCCATCTTGTGGCTGCCCACGGGACGGAACATGCCGTCCTCAAGAACGCGAAGGAGGTCGGCCTGCCCCTTCGGCGAAAGGTCTCCAATCTCATCAAGAAAAAGCGTTCCGCCGTTGGCCAATTGAAATCGCCCCGGCCGGTCATTGATAGCGCCGGTAAATGCGCCGCGGACGTGACCGAAAAGCTCGGCCTCGATTAGGCTATCTGGCAATCCGGCACAGTTTACGGCCACAAAGGGATGTGCGCTGCGGCGGCTTTTCTCGTGAATAGCGCGGGCAGTGATTTCCTTGCCAGTCCCGCTCTCTCCTTCGATCAAGACAGTAACATCGGTCGCAGCGATTTGCTGAACTAGCTGGTTGACGCGCTGCATGGATGCGCTGCTTCCGGCAAAGATGTCTGGTTCGGAGCGGCGACGCAGGCGTAGCTTTAAGCGCTGGTCCTCTGCAACCAAAGCTTGATAATCGAGCGCCTTTCGGACCGATTCGATCAACTGGATGGGATCGACCGGTTTGGAGAGATAATCGTAAGCGCCTTTTTGGATGGCATCGACGGCAGTTCGAATTGTCCCCCGATGGCCAATAAAAATAAACTGCGTGTCCGGTGTGATAGCTCGAATCCTATCCATCAATGCAACCGCATCGATCCGTTGAGCATCGAAAGATTTAACCACGACGTTAAATAGCTTTTCACTGGCCATCGAGACTGCTTCGGACTCATGCGATGTCACCGAAACCTTGTAGCCGATTGCCGCGAGAGAATTACGTAGAGCACGGGCCGACGAAGGATCACGATCCAAAACGAGGATATGAATCTTAGTTGGGTCCATTGAGGCTCGAACAATAGATGCACACTGATTGTCTTACGAGTGCAATTTTTGCGCATATGAGTAAAATGAGAAGCGTCAATCGATTCCCTCTCTGTTCATAAATGCTTCGTATTATGGGTGTTTAACGGCGCCTCTGAGAGCAGGCATCCGATTTGCATAAAGCGATGCAAATGGAGGATTGGGCCGCGGGCGTGGAGTCTTTTTTTGAATGCTCGAAGGATGAACCGTACTGCTCAACTGACGACGAGCGGTTCGATCAAATTTATCCGCCGCGGGTTCGCAAACTTTCGTGGCCGCACTGGACCCCTGTAGCGGTCGCGTCGGAAGCGGCAAAGCTGTTGGTAAGGAAGCGGGGAACGCGGGTTTTGGACATCGGCTGCGGGCCGGGAAAATTTTGTCTAATCGGAGCGGCGCTGACTGATGGTCATTTCACCGGAATTGAGCAGCGGAGTCATCTAGCAAAAGCGGCTAGGCAAGCTGCGCTCAACCAAGGGATTTACAACGTCGAAATCATTCATGGCAACATAACAAGTGTCTCATTTTCAAACTACGACGCCTTTTATCTCTTCAACCCTTTCGAGGAAAATATGTTCGAAAGGCAGAAGATAGATGGAGCTGTACCGCTTTCGGCCGCTTTGTATAAGAAATACACGAGGTATGTCGCTGCTGAATTGCGCGCGAAACCGATTGGGACGCGGGTTGCCACTTACGCAGGGCATTCTCACGAAGTGCCAAGCTGCTACAACTGCCAATTATCTGGGTTCGCAGGCAGCCTTAAATTGTGGGTCAAAGTTCGCGAACCCGTCCCGGATGATGAACCGTTTGACACGCTGCTTTACAGAAGTGGACGCGTGTCGACTGACCGTTTCTTTCGAACTCAGATGAAGTGGCCTGTGAAAGGAGGGGCTCTCGCGCACAGCGCATATGACACGCGGTCGTACTAATCAGTCGAAAAAGATCGGCGCGTGGCTTCGAGAGCTGTCGGACTTGGACTTCACTGTCGGGCCCTTGAACCCAAACGCGCCGGATAGGGTAGCAGCCCTGGAACGAATCAACTCGCTCCGAGAGTTCATCCCTACATCAATGCTTCACCATTACGATCACCTTAAATCACGCGGTAAGCGAAGCGTTGCGCCGGTCAGGCGCGGGGTTTGTGGTAGCTGTCATTTGGCATTCCCGAGTGGAAGCCTTGCCAACCTTCGCAAAATGAGCGAGACGCTAAATGTTTGTGTCCACTGCGGCGCTTTCGTCTATTTGGACGAACAGGACGACGATAGCCAAGTGGCAACCTCTTCAGATAGGCGCGGGAAAAACGCCGCACTGAATCACGACTCGGCCCGACACCGCTCTGTCCCAAAATCTCGGAAAGTACGTTCGACACGGTGACCACATCGAGTCCCAGGTCTGAGGCCGACCGAGTTGATCTCGTGCGCACGTTGCGTGACTTGAACAGCCTCGAGCTTGACTGCACTAAAAGACCGCCTGAGCTAGAACGCCTACGGCTTTCCCTGAGGGCGAAGGTGCCGTGGGATATTCTGCTCATTCATGACCAACTGGTTACTGCTGGGAAGCGAAGCAGTGCACCGCGTTTTGCCAACACGTGCACGGAATGCTCGGGTGAGGTTGCCCTAGCCAACTCGGCGAAACGACTGGCCGGGATATTCGTCCCGTGTCCGCACTGCGGCACGCTATTATATGGTTAGAAGAGGAAAGCTAACGGCATAAAATCCACGTCGTGCCTCATCTGAGGAGACAACTTGAACTCGATGAAGGCCTTTTTCCAACGCGTCCTTTGTGCGGATAACAACCCCTACTTTCGCCATTTTGTAGGTTGGTTTCTTACTGATGTTGGATGCGAAGTGGCGGCGGTTGCCACGGCCAGCGAGGCGCTGTCTCTGATCCGGCAGAGGCCGGACGGTTACGATCTTCTTATTGTTGCTGACTGGCTGCCCGATATGGATGGTCTTCAGCTCCTTCAGACAGTGAATTCGATGGGTTACGCTGGTAGAATTGTCATCACGGCACCGCACTTGTCGCTCGAGCAGCGAGCAGCTTACGAATCGCTTCGAGCCTCTTCCATTCTCATAACTCCAATCGGATATAGTGAGCTTATGCGAATCCTCGAACCTGGCCCGCGCGTTAGAAGCGCTGAACATCAGATAAACGAAAAGGGCGCTACGAGTTCGCATTCGTCACGAGATTGTTCGGCTCCATGAAATCGTGTTTGCCCAAGGCATTGAAGGTCAGGCAGGCGGAAGGGCAATCGGCCGTCGCCGACATCGCGAGAGCGTCGACGCCAGCCCGTTTTCGCAGCAAACCGACGATCGATTCTTCGCGTTGTCCAAATCACCATCAGGACCGACGATGGGCGCTGCTTTTGACTCTGCTTTGACGCGCCGGTCACTGGCTAGAGAGGATACGGATTGTGGACAATCTCCCGGCTGCTCTATTGAACCTCAGCCTGACGGGTTATGTAGTTGGAGCCGTGGCGGGGCTGTTGTTTTTGCGCGCCGAGAAACTCGCCAACGTTTTCACGTTCGCCTGCGCGTCGCTGGCAAGTCTATGCGGTGTCGTCTCCTCCGTGATGGCTCTGGTCACGGGCGCGGCCGCCGCAAACCAATCAGTTCAACTACTGCCGTCGCTGATTCCTTACATTCAATTCACGATCCGCGTGGATCCGCTGTCCGCGTTTTTCCTGCTTATTGTGTCGCTGCTCGGTTTTGCGCTCTCGACGTATTCGCTCGGTTACGCGAAAGGATTTTTCGGGCGCAAAAACGTTGGCCTGCTGGGCGCGTTCTTTAATGCGCTGCTACTGGCCACAGTGTTGACGTTCGTTGCGGACAACATCTGGCTGTTTCTGATCGCCTGGGAACTCATGGCGCTGACGGCCTACTGTCTCGTGAGCTTCGACCACGAAGAGCCGGAGACGCGCAAGGCCGGAGTGCTCTACTTCATCATGTCGCACATCGACGCCGGGTGCGTCATCCTCGGCTTCTTGTTACTATTCCAAGCTTCTGGCGACTACAGCTTTGCCAGTTTGCATGACATTGGCGCGCAGATGTCGTCCGGCAAACGTGACGCGGCATTCCTATTGTTCCTGATCGGTTTCGGTATCAAGGCGGGCATCGTGCCGCTGCACATTTGGCTACCGGTGGCGCATCCGGTCGCGCCCAGCAACGTGTCGGCGCTCATGTCCGGCGTGATCATCAAGACCGGTATCTACGGATTGACCCGGGTGCTGTTCGACTTTCTCGGCACGCCGCCGCTCTGGTGGGGCGTAACGGTTTTGACGGTCGGCACGATCTCTGCAGTGCTGGGTGTGCTTTACGCACTGATGGAGCACGACCTCAAGCGTCTTCTCGCCTATCACAGCATCGAAAACATCGGCATCATCTTAATGGGCTTGGGCGCGGCCCTGATGTTTCTCAATACCGGCCACACGGTGCTGGCCGCGCTCGCGTTAATCGCGGGGCTTTATCACACGATCAACCACGCGTCGTTCAAAGGACTGTTATTTCTCGGTGCGGGCGCGGTGCTCCATGCCACGCACACGCGCAACATGGAAGAAATGGGCGGCTTGATTAAACGCATGCCGCAGACCGCATTCTTTTTTCTCATCGGCGCCGTCGCGATTTCCGCACTGCCGCCGTTGAACGGTTTCGTCAGCGAGTGGCTGACTTACCAGGCGCTTCTCCAAGGTTTCGGCACGACGGACAGTCTGATGCGGCTGATTTTCCCGTTGAGCGGCGCGATGCTGGCGCTGACGGGCGCGCTGGCCGCGGCGTGCTTCGTGAAGGCGTTCGGCATTACATTCCTCGCGCAACCGCGCAGCAAGCACGCCGAGCAAGCGCATGAAGTTTCCGCTTCAATGCGATTTGGAATGGGAGTGCTGACCGCCGCGTGTGTGGTGCTCGGATTGTTTCCCACACAATTCGTTCAACTGCTCGATCCCCTGACGCAGCAACTCACCGGACAACAAATCAGCGCGCAACTCAGTCTCGCCAACGGCCTGGTGCTCACATCGCTCACAGAAAAAAGCGGTACTGTCTCCACACTTGGCATTTCGCTGATGTTCGTTTGCCTGCTGCCGATTCCGTTCGGGCTGTGGCTGGTTTTCGCCCGCAACTCCAAGACGCGACGCGGCCCGACCTGGGACTGCGGCCAGCGCGGATTGACGCCGCAAATGGAATACACGGCCACGGGTTTCTCAAAACCGATTCGGATGATTTTCAAGGCGTTGTTTCGTCCCCGCCGCGACGTGCAACGTGAATATGAGTTCTCCCCCTACTTTGCGACAACGATCCGGTTCGAGAGCCACGTCGAAGAAGTATTTGAGCGGCGCATCTATCAGCCGCTCCAGATTTTAATTTTGCGCGTGTCCCGGCAGATTCGTGCTCTCCAGGCCGGCAGCATTCACGCTTACTTGCTCTACATTTTCGTTACGCTGCTGTTGCTACTGCTGGTGTTTGCCCGATGAACCTCGACCTGCCAAGCATTCTCGCGCAAACGGCGTCGCTGCTGTTGATGGCACCGCTGCTTAGCGGCCTGATCAAGAACTGGAAAGCCAAGCTCCAGAATCGTCGCGGCCCGCGCATCTGGCAGCCGTACTTTGATGTCGCGAAATTTCTGCGCAAGGACATGGTCATCTCGGAGCACGCGTCGTGGATTTTCTCAGCCACGCCTTATGTCGTGTTCCTAACGGCACTTTCGGCCGGACTGATGGTGCCGATGATCACTGCGCGTGCGCCGATGAGTTTGTTCGGCGGCGCTTTGGCGCTCGTCGGGCTGCTCGCGCTGGGTCGGTTTTTCCTCGCGTTAGGCGGGCTGGATCCAGCGAGCGCTTTCGGCGGCATGGGCAGCAGCCGTGAAATGACTCTCTCCGCCATCGCTGAGCCCGCGATGATGCTCGCGATTTTCACCGTCGCCATCGCCGCCGGCTCCACCAACCTCAGTCAAATCGTCCTGGCAAGTCAGGGACCGCACTGGAAATTTCTCGACCCGTCGCACGCTCTGGCTTTTGCCGCGATGTTTATTGTGCTCCTGGCCGAGACCGGACGCATCCCGGTGGATAACCCAGCCACGCACCTGGAGTTGACGATGATTCACGAGGCGATGTTGCTGGAGTATTCCGGTCGTTACCTGGCGCTCATCGAATGGGGCGCGTCCATCAAGCAACTCGTCCTGATATCGCTGCTGGCGAACATCTTTTTCCCGGTCGGCTTGGCAGCCGAGGCAACGCCGGTTGCCTTTGGCTTGGGCCTGCTTTTCTTCGCCGCGAAACTTGTTGTGTTAGCTGGTGCGGTGGTGCTGGTTGAGACGACCAACGCAAAGTTGCGTCTCTTCCGCGTGCCCGATCTGTTGAGTGCTGCATTCATACTCGCCACGCTCGCGCTCGTCTCGACGTTCTTATTCTAATGAATCCGCCTACCTCCGAATCCGCCGCACACGTCATCACGCTGCTCGCTTCGCTCATGCTGGTGCTGCAACTCCTGCTCGTTGTGCAGCGGATGCTCGTCGCAAACATCCGCGTTTTCGCTTTCCAATCGCTGGTGTTGGCCGCCATCGCTGCCGTCGTCGGTTACGCTTATGAGGCACCACATGTCTATGTGGTGGCGGCACTCACGCTCGCCGGCAAAGTACTTTTTCTCCCGTGGTGGCTCGAGCGCTTGGTGCGCCAAATCAAAATCGAACAGGAAATCGACGCGTTCGTGAACATGCCCGCGTCCATGCTCATCTGCGGAGCGCTGACCTTGCTCGCTTACATCGTCGCCCGCCCAATCACGTCGCTCGAACGGCTCGGCAACAACACGCTCGCCGTCGCCATCGCGCTCATGCTCATCGGCTTTTTCCTGATGATCAACCGTCGCAAGGCCATCACGCAGGTGCTCGCGCTCCTCACCATGGAAAACGGTGTCATGCTCGCCGCGATTGCGCTGACCACCTACGGAATGCCGCTCGTTGTCGAGATCGGGATTTTCTTCCACGTAGTCATTGCAGTGATGGTGCTGGGCATTCTCGTCTTTCGCATTCGCGAAACGTTCGCCTCGATGGACGTGAGCAAGCTGAACGAACTCAAATGGTGAACTCATGCTGCTAATTTCCATCCTCTGTGCGCCGTTTGTCGTCGGGCTGTTGTGTCTCTTCGCCCGACCGCACGCGTTGATGGAGTCGCTCAACATCGCGGGTTTCGTGACTGTGCTAATTCTCGGCGTGAAGTTGTTCAAGACTGTGCTGACAAATAATGGCAACGCCGTTACGCAATGGAACGAGTTCTTGCGTGCCGACGCCCTGAGCGCGTGGATGGTGTTGCTAATCGCAATCGTGTCGCTCGCCACGTCGCTCTATGCGGTGCGTTACTTCCGCCGCGAGCTGGCGAATGCCACCGTAACCGAGCGGCGCTTTCGCGAGTTCTACGTGCTCACGCCTTTGTTCGCCGCCGGCATGTTTCTCGTTGTACTCGCCAACAACCTCGGCGTGATGTGGATTGCAGTTGAGGCCACGGCGCTTTCCTCCGTTCTGCTCGTTGCTCTCTACAATCGCAAAACTTCGCTCGAAGCCGCATGGAAATACGTAATGCTCGGCGGCCTGGGACTGGTGCTGGCGCTGTTCGGCACCATTTTCACTTACGCCGCAGCCATCGGCAAAACCGGTGGCGAAATGCCGAGCTTTAACTGGTCCCGGCTGTGCGGGATGGCGCCGCAACTCGACCACCACTTGATCACGCTCGCCTTTATCTTCGCGCTCGTCGGCTACGGCACCAAAGCCGGTCTCGCGCCGATGCACACCTGGCTGCCCGACGCGCACAGTGAAGCGCCATCGCCCACGAGCGCGATGCTCTCGGGCGTGTCACTGAAAATTGCCGTCTATGCGCTGGTTCGTTTTCACATTATCACGACCGCATGCCTGGGTTCTAGCTTCAGTTCCAACCTGCTGCTCGGCTTCGGGCTGTTTTCCATGTTGTTGGCCGGGCCGTTCATTCTCGTGCAGCAAAACCTCAAGCGAATGCTGGCCTACTCTAGTCTGGAACACGTGGGCCTGATTTTTGTGGCCGTCGGGATGAACGCGCCGCTGACAGTGTTCGGCGCGTTGTTGCACATGGGCTACCACGCACTGACCAAGCCGGTGCTTTTCTTCGCGGCTGGCAATATCCATCAACAATTTCACACGCTCGACTTCCAACGCATCGGCTCCGGACTCGTGCGCACCATGCCAGTGACGGCATTTTTGCTCGGCCTCGCTGCTGTGGCTGTGAGCGGACTACCGCCGTTTGGTCTCTTCGTGAGCGAACTCACGGTCCTCGCCGGCAGCTTCACCTCGAACTACGCGTGGGCAAGCGTAGTGATTTTGATCTCGCTCATCGTCGTCTTCTGCGGCGTGCTGAATAAACTCGCCGGACTGCTGCTCGGTCCTAGCGATGGTGAACACGCGCGCGAAACTATTTCTGTCAGCAACATCGCGGCAATGAGCTTGCCGCTGGGAGCGCTTCTCGTATTCACGGTCTGGTTGCCAGATTCTCTCCGGCGTTTGATGGAACTGGCGGTGAACATCATTCGAGGGCTGCCATGAATCTACTCCCTCCCCTTATGTCGATCCTCGAGGAGCTAACACAGCGTTTCGGCGCGCAAATCGAACACGCGCACGCGCCGCAGCCTAACGAGCTTTACCTGCACGCAAAGCGCGAATTAGCGGGTGCGCTTTGCTCGACCTTCTATAAGAAATACGAGGGACGGCTCGCGGGCGTATTTGCCGAAGACGCCCGCACCGAGCACGACGTCTTCTTCGTTTATTATCTCTACGCACTCGACTCGAAGCACGCCTTCGTGTTAGTGCGTGTGCCAATCCAGGCGGAACAACCGGACCTGCTTTCGCTAACGAACGCCGTGCATGCCGCCAATTGGCAGGAGCGCGAAATCCAGGATTTGTTTGGCATTAAGCTGGTCGGTCATCCCAACCCGCGCCGCGTCGTGCTGCATGACGATTGGCCGGCAGTCTATCCGCTGCGGAAAGATTTCGATCTGCACACCGAGCTCCCGCCGTTCACAGGCGTGCGACATAAATTCCGCGAGGTCGAAGGCGAAGGCGTGTTTCAAGTGCCGGTCGGCCCGGTGCATGCCGGCATCATCGAACCGGGGCACTTTCTGTTTAGCGTCGCGGGTGAGCCCGTGCTCTACCTGCAACTGCGGTTGTTTTACGTCCACAAAGGCACCGAGAAACTTTTTGAGAGCCTGCCCATTCCTCATTGTGTCCGGTTGGCTGAGAGCATTTCGGGCGATTCCAGTTTCGCGCACGCGACAGCCTTTTGTCATGCGGTCGAGCGCGCTGCTGATGTGGAACCGCCGCCGCGCGCCCGCGCGTTGCGCACGATCTGCCTCGAACTGGAACGTCTTTACAACCACGTCGCCGATATCGGCGCGATCTGCACGGACGTGGCGTTTGTCACCGCGAATATGCACGCCACGCGACTCAAGGAGCGCGTGCTGCGCGTGAACGAACAAGTCACTGGCAATCGACTGCTACGCGGCATGGCCTGCCTGGGCGGCGTACGATTCGATTTTGACGCCGACCAACTCCGCGTGCTGGCCCAGTTCGTGGACGAGTTCGAAAAAGAGTTCAATGAACTTGTCGATCTTATCCGCTCTAATTCCGGGACTCGCGATCGGCTCGAGACAACGGGCGTGCTTAAACCTGAAGTCGCGCGCAACCTCGG
>Ga0207684_10005123_pt1 | contig 12205 bp, 10 predicted proteins | sample KBSK5501metaG_FD_184342 | JGI IMG/M metagenome (GOLD analysis project Ga0207684, IMG submission 184342) | Corn, switchgrass and miscanthus rhizosphere microbial communities from Kellogg Biological Station, Michigan, USA - KBS K5-50-1 metaG... | ecosystem: Host-associated > Plants > Roots >... | reverse complement strand
GCTGCCGGCCTGTCCCGGGCTGGGCAGCGGCCGGAACCCGGGGGCCGACACCGTCTCGAACTTCTGCCACCAGGTCGGCTCACTGTATCCCGGGGCCCCCGGACTCGTGCCCGCCGAGGCTGGCAGCGCCCAGCCCACGGTCAACGCCATGCTGGCGACCGCCGCTGCCGCTACCAAAGCCCGTAGCCGTGCCATCTGCCTCGCCTCCAGATCGCTTTGCCCGTCCCGAACCGGATGCTCGCACAGGCGGGCGAAAACGGCAACCACGCACCACACCATCTCAAGCTGCTGCGGGCTGCCCTCGCCTAGTCACCGCCGTACCGGTGTCGCTGTCACGGGCAATACACCTGCTGGGCCGGGACGGGCCGCACCTACCAGCAACAACCCGGCACCGTGCGCTTCTGGCTTTGGTACCGGGCGGAGATGCCGACCGCGGCGGACCTTCTACAGGGTGGGAGCATGGGAAAGAGTGGCGGCTAAGCCGCCGCCTGGGACCGGCGCCGCGAGCGCGCCGCGCTAGGCGCGGGCCGGCCATGGCCCGCTGGGCGCCGCCCAGGTTTCACTCGAGGAGGCATGAGATGAGCAAGATCAAGTGGCTGTTGGCCGCAATAGGCGTAGCCCTGGTTAGCTTGGTGCCGGTGCTGGGGGCATCCGCCCCGGCAGGCGCCGACCCTGGCACGATTCTCAAGTTCACCACGATGACGCCGGTCACCGGGCCCTACGTCGGCACCGCTAACCCAATCCGCACGGTGCCCGGTGGCGGGCTGCCGTGGATCATCACCGCCGGGAACGGCGCCCTCAAGAGCGACGGTCATCTTCTGGTGCATGTGCGTGGCCTGGTCCTCGCCGACCAGCCCCCGGTTCCGCCCAACCTGCAAGGCATCAACCCGGTCCCCGACTTCGAGGCCATCGTCAGCTGCCAGACCATCAGCGCCACCGGGGCGGCCACCGTCACCAACGTCAGCACTACCCCGTTCCCCGCCAGCACCGCCGGGAACTCCGACATCAACGCCACGGTGAGCCTGCCCCACCCCTGCATTGCCCCCATCGTGTTCGTGTTTGGCGCGCCGAACGCCGGCTGGTTCGCAGCGACCGGAGGGTAAGCCCGGGCACCCTGTGGGTGCCGAAAAGTCGGCCACTTAGCCTGTTCTGTCTGTCGGCGACAGCTTCGTGAGCATCGCGTCTGTCACAGTCTGCCCGGGCTAATTGGCGCCTGGACGGCGATTGTTACTGAGGGTGAGCAAGTGATTAAGTCACAGCCGGAAGCTTCGGGCGTATGCCGACTCGGGGCGGTCGGCCGCTGATCCGATTGCGCCGGGTAGCGTGCACCGATTATCCATTTCTGGGCGCCCTCAGGGCCCGCGCACCGGGAGTGCTGGCGGCGGTACGGCGGGCGCTCGTATGCTCGGTGCATGGCCTCCTGGCTGAGGGAGCTGGGGATGTCGGCGGGCAGGCCGGATGCGAAACGTGACACGAGCACCACACAGGGGCCTGCCTGCGCCTGCTGATCTGTTTGTCGGCCGGGACGGTGAGCTGGCGGCCGTGTCCCGGATGCTCGCGGGGGCGCGCCGGCTGGTGACGCTCACCGGGCCGCCGGGCATTGGCAAGACCCGGCTCGCGGTCGCGTGGGCGGCGGGTTACGCCGAGCGCACCGGTTGTGTGGCCGTGTTCGTCGACCTGGCGCCGCTGCGGGATCCGGCACTGGTGATGGTGGAGCTGGCCCGGGCGCTGGACGTCGAACCGCGCAGCGGCACGGATCTGATCGGCCAGCTGGCCGCGGCGGTCGGTAACGAGGCCCGGCTCGTCGTCTTGGACAACTGCGAGCACCTGCTGGCGGCGGCTCCCGACCTTGGCCAGGTGCTCGCTTCCTGCCAGCGGCTGCTGGTTCTGGCCACTAGCCGGGAGCGGCTGCGGCTCTCGGCGGAGCAGGAGTTCCCGGTGCCGCCGCTTGCGATGCCAGCTCCGGCGGATGCGGCGGACCTTGACTCACTGGGCGCGAATCCGTCGGTCGCATTGCTGGTAGACCGCGCACGCCGGACCAACCCGGGCTTCGCTCTCACCGCGGCCAATGCCCCGTTGCTGGCCAGCGCGTGCGTCCGGCTGGAGGGCCTGCCACTCGCGATCGAGCTGGCCGCGGCCCGGCTGAAGGTGCTGACTCCGGGTGAGCTGGTATTCCGCCTCGGAAGCAGGATGGAGGTGCTGGCCGGGAGCGCACGGGATGTCCCAGCCAGGCAGCGTGCGCTGCGCAACGCCATCGCCTGGAGCTACGACCTGCTGAATGCCGGCGAGCGGGCGCTTTTCCGCAGGCTTTCGGTCTTCGTGGGCAGCTGGACGCTGGCTGACGCGGAAAGCGTGTGCGCCGGGGCAACGGGGGACGTGCTCGCGGTCGTTGAGTCCTTGCTGGATAAGAGCCTGATCCGGCGGCTGCCTGGTGATGAGGAGACCGCCGAGTTCTCCATGCTGGAGAGCCTGCGTGAGTATGCGGCACAGCAGATGGCCTCCCATGCCGAAACCGGGGAGATGCGAGCCCGGCACGCCAGCCACTATGGGGGATTGGCGGCCGAGTTCGAGGCATCCATCGGACTGCCGGAGGAGCGACGCTGGGTGCCTCGCGTCGGCCGTCACCACGCGAACATGCGGGCCGCGCTGGACTACTGCCTGGAGGCCGAGCCGGAGGCCCGGGCGCTGCCGCTGGCCGCGGCGCTGGGGTGGTTTCACCACACCCGTGGCGATCTCGGTCACGGCTGGGTACTGGTGGATAGGGTCCTTTCCGCGGATGCGGACTGGCTGGCCCGGCCGCATGCTGACGGTGACGCCGTGACAGGTGCACTAGCTGGCGTGCTGGTCGTGGGCGGGGTTCTGGCTTGGGGCACGGGTCAGCTGAGCCCCGCCGAGGACCTGCTGCTCCAGGCGTTTGAGTACAGCGAGCAGCGCGGCGATATGCGCCGGGCCGCGATCGCGTGTGCCTTTCTGGGGCACGTGGCGCGGGCGCGCGGCGAGTGGGATGCGTCCGCCAAATGGCACCGGCGGGCGGCGGTGGGCTTCCGCAAGGGGGGCAACACTCAGGGCGTGGCGTGGGCGCAACACGACCTTGGGCTGCTCGCCCGCGACCGCGGCGATCTCCGCGGCGCCGCGGCATTGCTCCGGGCGGGCCTGTGTGAGTTCCGCGAACTGGACTATCCGTGGGCGGTGGCGTGGTCAGCCTGGGGGCTCGGCACAGTACTCATTGCACAGGGCGAGATGGACGAAGCCTGTCGGCTGCTGGCCGAGGCACTGCGGATCTACCGGGAACTCAACGACCCCAGGGGCATCGCGCAATGCCTGGAGGCGCTCGCCCAGATAGCCGGCGAACTGGCGCACTATGAGACTGCCGCCCGCTTGATCGGGTCGGCCGCGGCGCTGCGCGCGCGGCTGGCCGCACCCCCGCCCGAAGCCGAGCAGGTAAGGACCTCAGCGGTGGAGCGGACACTCGCCCGGTCGCTGGGGCCTGAGGCCGCCGACCGGCTCAGGCAAGCGGGCTGGACAACGCCGGCTCCGCAGGCAGTGGAGCTTGGGATGGCGGTTGCCTTGGGCGCCGCGCCCGCTGATGCGGACCGCTTCACGCCGGTGCCGCTCACCCGGCGGGAGCGGCAGGTGGCCACGCTCGTTGCCTCGGGCCGGACCAACCGGCAGATCGGCCGGGTGCTTGGGATCTCCGAGAAGACCACCGAGGTTCATCTGCATCACGTGATGGCCAAGCTAGAGGCCCGCAGCCGGGCCGAGGTAGCCGCCTGGGTGGTCACCCATCACCTGTCCGCCCCGGCTGGGTAACGCAATGCAGCCCACCCGCAGCAGCCGAGCCGGGACGGCGGCAACCTATTGGCCGGACCGCGAGCAGAGCTGGCCGGTACCTAGGGGTTTCCCCCCATAGCGCTGGTGGCCTGACGGCCGGTAATAAGGAAGGCACGTCAAGCCGGCTGGTGCCGTGGGAGGGCAGCATGACTGAGATCACCGATCCGACGTTCTACCGGACACCGGCCGATGCCATCACGGCCGCACCGGAATCGCTGGCGTATGTGGCCGCGTTCGACCCGCGCGGGGAAGCCAAGGACGCGGTCGCGGTGCTGGACTGCGACGGCGCGTCCGCCACCTACGGCGAGGTGATGGGCTGGGCGGAGCTGCCGACCAGCGGGAACGAGTTGCACCACTTCGGGTGGAACGCGTGCTCCAGCGCGCTGTGTCACGGTGGGCATGCGGGCCACCTCGAACGCCGCTACCTGATCGTGCCCGGGCTGCGCTCGTCGCGGACCTACATCCTCGACACCAAACCGGACCCGCGGGCGCCGAAGGTGATCCGCGAGATCGGGGCGGACGAGCTGGCGAGCAAGGCCGGGTATTCCCGGCCGCACACGTTGCACTGCGGCCCGGACGGCATCTACATGTCCGCGCTGGGCGGCGGCAACGGCAACGACGGCCCGGGCGGGGTCGCGCTGCTGGACCACGACACGTTCGACGTGGTGGGCGCGTGGGAGGCCGACCGGGGCGAGCAGTTCTTTGGGTACGACGTGTGGTGGCACCTCAACCACGACACGGTCATCACCTCGGAGTGGGCCACCCCGTCGATGTTCGAGAACGGCCTCAACCCAGAGGACCTGCTCGGCCGCAAGTTCGGCCACCACCTGAACTTCTGGTCCATGTCCGGCCGGAACCTCACCCAGCGGATCGACCTGGGGGATGAACATCAGATGGTGCTGGAACTGCGCCCGGCGCATGACCCGGCCCAGACATACGGGTTCGTCGGCGTGGTGATCAGCGTGGAGGACCTGTCCGCGTCGGTGTGGCTATGGCACAAGGACGGTGACCGCTGGGCGGTCCGCAAGGTCATCACGATCCCCGCCGAGCCGGCCGACCCCAGCAGCCTGCCGCCGGCGCTGAAGCCGTTCGGCGCGGTGCCGCCGCTGGTCTCCGACATCGACCTGTCGGTAGACGACCGGTGGCTGTACGTGTCGTGCTGGGGCACCGGAGAGCTGAAGCAGTACGACGTGAGCGACCCCTTCGCACCGCGCGAGACCGCATCGGTGCGGCTGGGCGGCATTGTCCGCAGGCAGCCGCATCCCGCCGCGCCCGGCCTGCCGCTGTCCGGCGGGCCGCAGATGGTGGAGATCAGCCGCGACGGTAAGCGCGTCTACGTGACCAACTCGCTGTATGCGGCCTGGGATGACATCTTCTACCCCGATGGCGTGGGTTCCTGGCTAGCCAAGCTCGACGCGGACACCGCGAATGGTGGCGTGTCGGCCGATGAGCGTTTCTTCCCGCACGGCGACGCGTTCCGGGGGCTGCGGATCCACCAGACCCGGCTGCAGGGCGGGGACGCCTCCAGCGACTCCTACTGCTTCACCGGGTAACGATTCATGCTTTACGCAATGGACGTGGCGACCGGCTCCCATTCCCCGGTGGTGGTGCCGGGTTTGGTCGTGGCCGGGGCGGGCCTGCTCGCGGCGGCCACCGTGGCGGGGGCGTGGCTGGCGTGGCGCCGCCCCGGCCAGCAGCAGATCTGGTTCGGGGCAGCGGCGGGCGCCCTGCTGGTCATCGCGGGGCTGCACATACTGCCGGACGCCTGGTCGGCGGCCCGCGCGGCGGGGATCTGGCCGTGGGCGGTGCCGACGGCGGCGATCGCTACGTTCCTGCTGGCTGGCGTGGCCGCGCGGGGGGGCTGCGCCTGCCAGCGGGATACCAGGTGCATGGGCGGGGCAGGCGCGGCGGCGGCACTGGCGGCCCACCGGTTCCTGGAAGGCTCCGCCCTGGCGCTGGTTGGCTCGGCCACAGTCGTTGCCGCGCTGGCCGTGCACGCGCTGGGTGAGGGCCTGGCGGTGGGGGCACTGCTCCTCGCCCAGCCACGCCGCCGCGCCGCCGCCTGGCTGGCCGTGATGTGTGTCAGCCCGGTGGCCGGAGTTCTGGTCACTAATGTCATCCCTTTGCCGGTGGCCGCCCGGCCGCTGCTGCTCGCCCTCGCTGGCGGTGTACTCGCCCAGGCCGCCCGGGTAAGCCTGCGGGCGGCCTGCCACAACCTGCCACCCGGCAGGCTCCTGTTCTCTGGTCCCGCAGCCGCCACCACGGTGGCTGCCGCCATCACCGTGCTGGCCGTGCACGCGGCCGGCTGAGCTCTCAGCTCCCGGCTCCGTGAGGCGGGCCTACCCGCTGACCTACAGCGCACCGAAGGGGACGCAGTTGATGCGGGCACGACTGCCAGACGAGGCTGGTTACGTCGTCAACGACGGCGTGCGGATCTAGAACGAGGTGCACGGCACGGGTCACCCAACGATCCTGATGCTGCCCACCTGGGCGATCGACCGGCCTATCCGCTGCCACCTCGATTACCAGACGCTGCGCACCCACGCCCGGGAAATCCGCGCGGAGCGGGTCGTGCTAACCCACATGTCTGCCGACATGCTCGCCAGGCTCGCCGATGCCGAACTGCCCGCAGCCTACGACGGCATGGTCATTGACCTCTGACCCCCAAATACGGGCTGCGGCCCCATGGGGTTCGGCGTACTCAATTGCCGCAAATGGGGCGATGGCGAGCGAAATTTTTCTGCGGGTTGTTGCTTCCCGGCGGTCTGGCCGGGCCCCGGTCAGTCGATGTGCAGCACGGCTTTGCCGCCGATGCGGCGGCCGAGCAGGGCGTCGATCGCCTCGGCGGGCTGGCGCCAGGAGCATTCCAGCTCGACCTGGGCGTCGAGGCGGCCGTCTGCGGCCAGGGCGCACAGGCGCGCCAGATCGCTGGACCCGCTGGCGTGCGCGGTGAGTTCGCCGGGGAGATCCAGGGTGTAGATCCGCGCGCCGTGGGCACGGTCGAGGCCTTTGGCCCGGAAGGTGACGGTTTCGGCATCCTCTTGGGTGGCGATGTTCACCAGCACCCCGCGCGGGGCCAGGTGCTCGATCGCCAGCCCGAACGTCGCCCCGCCGACGCCCTCCATGATGACGTCGAAGTCGCCGCCGAGTTCGGTGGTGACGACCGTGGCGCCTAGGCGGCGCAGCAGGCCAGCCGAGGCGGCCGGGTCGCGCACCAGTGCGGTCACTTGGGCGCCCGCCAGGTGCGCGAGCTGGACCGCCATCCGGCCGACCCCTCCCGTCGCGCCGGTGACCAGCACCCGCTTGCCCAAGACCAGGCCGCCGACCTCCAGCACGCGCAGCGCCGTCAGCCCGGCGGTGGGCAGCGCGGCAGCCTGGGCGTCGGACACCTGCGGCGGGATGAGTGTCATCCGGTCGGCCGGCACCGCAGCCCACTGCGCCCACGCGCCGCTGCGCACCAGCCCGGCCACCCTGGTCCCCGGCGGCGGCCCGCTGCCATCGGCGGCAGGCTGCTCAACGACACCCGCCACATCCCACCCAGCCGCCGACCCCGGCGGCTTCCCCGCCAGGTCGAGGACCTCGCCCCGGTTCAGGGACGAGGCCACGACCCGGACCAAGACTTGACCGGGCAGGGGCACCGGATCGGCTACCTCGGCCAGCGCCACGTGCGGCGCAACTGCAATCGTCCTGAGCGCAAGCACCACCCGACCCTAATACTGCCGCCGCTGCCCGCCAGGACGATTTTCGCGGCGGCGGCGGCGCACTCCGTAGCACCGGCCCACGCCAGCGCTCCTCATCGCGGCTGCAGAGGGACAGATGATCCGGTGGCATGACCACGTCGTCGGCTTGGCGGCGAGAACGCTCGCTCACCGCCCAACCCGTACCGGGCAAGTGCGGACATACAGAACGGCTACGCGCGCGCCTATCTAGTGTTCAAACGGCACCGACCGACTCGCCAATCTCGTCTGCGAAGTGCCGATCGGTCGCCTGAGCCCGGATGACTATGCAAAGCAGCTCAGCCCGGGAACGCGCGCATCTGCCGCGAAGAGTGCACGACCGATCCACCACCTGTCCTTCCACGCCAGCCCGTGGTGTTCGATCTCGCCCGCTATGGCCAGCGGCATCACGTATGTCAGTTCCCGGGCTGCAATTCGATGACGCACGGAAACGGCCTGCCCCTCGTTTATTCAGCTGGGGCGTCACATTTGACCTGAAGCGGCGTCGCCGCCACGCCGCCCTCACGAGTCACGGCATCAGCTGGGCGGCACGCCGCGCCGCGCGAACGCGGAGGCCCGTGGTGGCGGCCCAGCGGCAGCGATGGTGGACCTGCTCCAGGCCGCTGACAATCCGCACATCTGTTCGGGCAAGTCCCTAGTTTCGGAGCTGCGCTCAGTGCCGCCGCTGCCCAGCTCAGGACGCACGCACCTGGCGGTGCAGCTGACCGTAGGTGGCCCCCGCCTCCTCACTCGTTTCTGGCCTGAAATTGGCAAGCTCCACGGGCAGCCTGCCTGGAAATCCGCATGTCTACCTGGAAATAAGAGCCGGTTATCAGAAGATGATATCACATCCATAACGTTGCGAGGGAGATTCTCGCTTAATTTGCAATTAGCAGAGTATTCCGCTAGGATTTGCCCTAATCCACGGTCCGGTGCCAGCAGTGTTGCCTGCGCCGAGAATCGTGAGATGTTGAGGGGAACATATAGACATGGCACTCGGTATGTACTTCACGCCCAATTCGTTCACGCCGGCGCGATACGACGACACAATCAAGCGCCTCGAGGAGGCGGGCGCCGGGTCGCCCCCCGGAAGGCTCTACCACGTGGCAATGGAAGCGGACGGCCTGATCCAGGTGTTCGACGTGTGGGAATCTGAGGCGACGTTCCAGGCCTTCGGGAAGACGCTGCTGCCGATCATGAAAGACCTAGAGGCTGACCCCGGCCAGCCGCAGGCCTCGACCGTTCACAACATAATCAAGGGCTGACGCTCGACGCGGGCCACGCCGGCTGTGCTCGACACGGCGGGCTTGGGTAAAACGGGACGGCGCACGCGCCGTCCCGTTTTACACGACGGGCGGGCTCTTCCGCTGGGACAGCTCACGCCATATCGAAGGCGGGAACGCGCCTGTGCTGGCCGGGCCACAAACAGATCGCTGATGAGCCCCCTTCATCACTCTGGCAACGGCATGCCGCATACTTATGCGGCGTCCTGTGCGTAGGGAAAGCCCGCTCTTGCTGCGGTGAGGTACGTCGAGATGCGACGGCTCAACCCAACTGGGCTCGGCAAGAAGGGCGGCCTGCACCTCGCAGCGAGCCGATCGCTGCGGGCCGGAAGTTCGAAGCTTTCCGCCCCACAACGGGCATCCCATCAGGGGATATCCAGGACTCAAGAGATCGCCGTCGTCAGTGCCTGATCTGCTCGTCCGCAGGCGGCGGGCCGTTCGATCTATCCGTGAGTGGCCGCCAGGCGCGACGTCCCCGCGGGACACCAGGATGGCACGCCCGGCGTGCCTCGCGCTTCGAGGCTGTCCTCGCCTGTACAAGCCGGCCGAGCCCCGCTTAAAGGATGAGCGGCACGAGCATCTTGGTGGAGCGCTTGTACACCGGGTAGGTGTCTGGGAACCGCTCGGTCAAGTAGTGCTCCTCGATCTTCGCGCTATAGACGAAGTAGACACCGGCCAGGGCCACGGCGATCAGCCACAACCAGCTCAGCGCCACCGCGGTGCCGACGCCCGCGACCAGGATGCCCGAGTAGATCGGGTGGCGGACCAGGTGGTAGGGGCCGCTGGTCACCAACTCTGGCTCGTCCTTCTGTGTCATGGGGGTGCCCCAGTTACGCCCGATGTGCATACGCGCCCAGATCGCGAACCCCAACCCGACAGCGAAGAGGACTAGCCCGACGCCAGCGAGCCACAAGTTCGTGTTGCTGGCGTGGTGCTGAAAGGCTCCGAAGCGGACCAAGAGGATCACGACGACAACGATCACCGCCCTGATCCCCAGCTCGCGAGACCACGGCACGCGGCCCCGCTTCATCGAAAAGGCTGCCACGAGCCAGTACAGCCAGAACGCCGCCCATCCGACCGCGAAGACAACTTCGACCGCTCTCATCGTGACTCAGATTGCCACAGTGCCCGGGTGACATGCGACGAGCCCCACTTGGCTCCCCCGTGATCTCGTTGACCTCGTCGCGCTCGATCTTCCGACGCCGGCCTGCTCAACAATGCGGGCATCATGCCGAACCGTGCCGGCCGTAGCGCGCAGGGGTGGGACCTCGCCTTCGCGACCAACCACCTCAGGCCGTTCGCGTTCACGGAGGCGCTCATGCCCCATCTGCCCGATGGCGCGAACGTCGTGTTCATCTGCTCGGGCGTTGAGGATCCCGAGCGCAAGCCCGCGATCGCCGCCGGCTTCCGCGGCGGGCGCTACATCTCCGCAGAAGCTAGCGCTCGCGGTGAATGGGCCCCCGGCGGCTCGCCCAGGCCGGGCTTCGACGCCTACGCCACCTCCAAGACGCCTACGCCACCTCCAAGCAGTGCGAGCTCGCAACGGTCTTCGCGCTCGCGGGAGACGCCGCGCTTGCGCTTCAACGCCGTCGAGCCTGGTTTCAACCCCAGCACCGGCCTCGGACGCGACGCCAGCGCCTTCCTCCAGTTCATCGCGAAGTACGTGCTCGCACCGCTGGCACCTTTCATCAAGTACTGGAGCACCCCCAAGCACGCCGCCCGCGTCATCACCAAGGTCCTGATCGGCGAGCCCGGCCAGACAGGGGTTTACTACGACGAAAATGGCAAGCCGATGGCCGCATCCGCCCAGGTCCGCGATCCTGCCTTCGCCAGCCGGGTCGTTGCCGAGACCCGCGCCCTGCTCGCCACCGTCCCGATGGACGCGCTCACCCAGTCTCTACCAGCCCACAAAGAACCGGGGATGCCGGGGGTGCGGGGGGCCGAGCGCGAGTTTCCATCCGCGTCCAGTGGTGCACGCCGGTTTCGAGGTCGCTGGCCGCGGCGGGCATGCCGAGCGCGGTCAGCCGGTGGTGCAGGCGGGGGATGGCGCGCAGGCAGATGGCCGACGGGTGGTGCTGCCATGGTTCACCGGTCACCTGGCACGCGGCGGCGCAGGCGGCGGGGATCTCGGCGGCGAGGATGATCATGGCGTGGAGGACGTCGGGGTCGACGGCCCGGCCGGCTGACAGGGCGGAGGGGGCGCTGTCGCGGGACAGGGCCGGGAGGAGCGCCGGGAGGAGGGCCGCGAGTTCGGCGCACGCAGGCCCTAGGCCGTCGCTGATTGGCTGGTCCTGGCCGGTGGGGCTGCCGGCTGTGGCACTGGCGGGTGCCTTGGCGCAGGAGCCGGTGAGGTGCCCGGGCGCTGGCGTGACCTGCGCTGGCCGACGGGCGCTCCGTGCCGGGGCGTTCGGGGTGGTGCTCATGGCCGGCTCCTTCGGCGGCACCCGGTCAGCTGACCGCCTGGGCCGCCTGAGCCGCGTGTCTGCCCTCAACCTACACTCGCAACCAAAAACTAGCAATGAATTTCTAGAAAATATAATACTGTTTTGAAGGTGGCGAGCTGGAGTTCCTGACCAACCACGCCCAGGTGCTGCTGTGCATCGCGCGGGACCCGGGCGTGCGGCTGTGCGACATCGCGGCCAGTACTGGCGAGCCAGCGTGGCCCGGTTGAGACCACGCTGGCTCAGCACATCGGTCACTGCAGCGGCCCGAAGAACGCCTGCAGGTCCGCGGCCAGCTGGGCCGGGACCTCCATCGCCGGGAAGTGCTTACCGCGCGGGAACTCGCTCCAGTGCGCGCCGGCCGGCGCGGGGACCAGCTTTGCTACCGTCTCGTCGGCGCCGAAGACCGCGAAGCCCTGCGGTACGACCGGGGGCGCGCCCCAGTCGGAGGAGTGCGCCTGCTCGTAGAGGGTGTGCGCGGCGCTGGCGCCGGAGCCGGTGAACCAGTACAGGCTGACCGTAGTGAGCAACTGGTCGTGGTCGACCGGCAGGTCGGTCCACTCGTGGAACTTCTCCGCGATCCAGGCGAGCTGCAGCAGTGGTGAGTCGGCCAGGCCGTAGCTTATGGTCTGCGGTCGGCTGTTCTGGATCGCCAGGTAGCCGGAACCTTCCTTCGTGAACGCATCCATCCTGTCCAGGATCAGCTTGTCGACCGGGTCGTTCTCGTCGAGCCGGCCGGCCATCCCTGGGATGAAGGTGGCGGTCGCCGCGGCGGTCAGCGGATCGGTCACCACATGCATGCCGGTCACATGTTCGCCGTCGAGCCCGGCGACCATGCCAGACACGCCGGCGCCGATGTCGCCGCCGTGCACGCCATACCGCTGGTAGCCGAGTCGGCGCATCAGCTCGGCCCAGGCGCGTGCGGTGCGGCCCA
>Ga0207684_10005121_pt1 | contig 12208 bp, 14 predicted proteins | sample KBSK5501metaG_FD_184342 | JGI IMG/M metagenome (GOLD analysis project Ga0207684, IMG submission 184342) | Corn, switchgrass and miscanthus rhizosphere microbial communities from Kellogg Biological Station, Michigan, USA - KBS K5-50-1 metaG... | ecosystem: Host-associated > Plants > Roots >... | reverse complement strand
GATCGTACACGTTGAGCCAGCGGCGCCGCCGGACGAATCTTGCGCGGCCACCGTTCGTGCCATCGCCGATAAGCTGGGTTTGAAGGTGCACAACCTGAACATTTACCTGGTGAGGCGAGAACGGCGCGTAGAACTCGATCTCGAATTGTCTGAGACACAGACATTGGCGGAGGCGCACCGTTATTCTGAGCGGCTGGAAGCCGCCATTGCGCGCGAAGTACCTGAGATAGGACGGATCACCGTCCATCTTGAGCCGCGGACCGACGAGCCGAGACCGGCTGTTCGGCATCTACCGTCAACCCAACGGATCCAGGAAGCGCTCGCGAAACTCCCATATACGACCGGAGTGCACGTTGAAGATGTTCTGGTTACCGACGAAGGACTGGTGGTTACGCTGGAAAAAGAATTCGCGCCGGGAACGCCCTTGGCTCAGGCGCACGATACGATGGCACGGCTGGAACGCTCGTTGCGGCAGGCACAGCCCGAGGTTGTCAGGGTGCACATAAATCCGGAAATCGAGCGGGATCGAGCGGGATCGAGCGGGATCGAGCGGGATCGAGCGGGATCGAGCGAGATCGAGCGGGAACGAAAATAGGATATGACATGGATCGCTCAGTATTGTCGGCACACAATGAGCGCCTGCCGAGACCGCTTTAGCGATCAGTCCCATCCGATCCCGCTCGATCCCGCTCGATCCCTTGCATCGCCTGTATCTTGATGTCAAGATATTCACATGCCAAAAACCATCACGCCTACGCATCCCGGCGTTCATGTCTGGCTCATTTTAATGAAGGCACACCGGGCAGTTGCCAAGCTGGCGAGCCAAAACGTCGTAGGTTCCAAACTCTGTCAGTCCGATTTCGAAATTCTTGAACTTCTGTTGCACAAAGGATCGCTTCCGGTTAACGTGATCGGCCGAAAGATTATGCTGACTAGCGGATCAATCACATCGGCTGTAGATCGCCTCGAAAAGCGGAAACTGGTGCGACGCGATCCTTCTGTTGATGACGCTCGAGTGACGTATGTGTCTCTAACCGGACCCGGACATTCTTTGATCCAACGCATTTTTGCTCGGCACGCAGATTATATGGAAAAAGTGTTCGCTCCGCTATCGGACAAGGAACGATGCGAACTCGAAAATCTACTGAAGAAGGTCGGGAAATACGCAGAGTCGATGGCTGAGTCTGAAGCCGGAAGAAAAATATCTTGACGTCAAGACAATCGGTGGAAAGATTAGCCAATCGATCTCGTTTAACCAATTACACATAACCATGGCAAAACTTCTCTATATCGAAGCCTCACCCAGGAAAGACCGATCAAGATCAATCCGGGTCGCACGGACATTCCTGGCCGCGTATCAGAAGAGTCACCCGGACGACTCCATTGAAACATTAGATCTTTGGGCAACCACCCTTCCCCGTTTCGATGGCGCCACCATCGAAGCCAAGTACGCGATACTCCAAGGACAAGACCATACGCCTGGACAGGCGCAGGCTTGGAAATCGGTCGTAGACGTAATTGAACATTTCAAATCGCCTGACAAATACCTTTTCTCGTTGCCGATGTGGAACTTTGGAGTGCCCTACGTCTTTAAACATTATATCGACGTTCTAATTCAGCCGGGTCTCACGTTTTCGTTTGATCCGCAGTCGGGTTACAAAGGCCTGGTAACCGGCAAGAAAGCTGCCGCAATTTATGCCCGTGGGGGCGCTTATGGTCCCGGTACGGGAATGGAAGATTACGATCTACAAAGCAAGACCCTCGCCGGCATATTTGGATTTATCGGACTCACTGACTTGGTGAACATCTTTGTAGAGCCAACGCTGGGTCCCGAAGAAGAAACCGAGGCGGGTTTTGCCAAAGCAGAAGAGTTAGCGGTCTCGACGGCGAAGTCGTTTTAAGCGGCAAAGGAACCGCAGATTACGCAGATTAGATTTAGCGGAGACGTCTGGTACACCCAACCTCCTCAAGAAATCTGCGTAATCTGCGGTTCCTCCTTTTATAGCTCGGTTTCGCCCTGCTCGAAGACATCCAGGACCTGCGATGGTTTCTTAGCGTTCTCCAGTTGTGAGCGCAGTTGGTCGTTGCGGAATACGCGCATGAGGATACCAACCAGGCGAAGATATTCTGAATCCATCGTTTTTGGGATTCCGATAACCACCACGAACGTTATCGGCCCTTTTTCCCCTTGAACCGGGGCTGTCAGGCGCCCGAAAGCCATCACCATGTCGTTCACCGCGGATGTTCGCGTGTGGGGCAATGTCAGGCCATACCCCAGATCCGTCTTGCCGCCAGCGTCTCGTTCTTTAAGGGCGCGATAGAACTCCGGCCAATCATTTACGCGCGTGTCCGAACGCAGAAGTTCGGCGACTCGATGAGTCGCTTCCTCTCGCGACTGCGCATTGATCGATAGCTGTGTGTTTTCCGGCCGGAGCGTGTCTCGAAGCCGAATCATAAGGCCGAACCGCTCCAGCGAAGCTTTTTCCCAAGGATGTCAGCGAATGAAAGCGTTCGCGGAAATGCCAGCGGCAATTTAGCCGCGGCGGCTTTTACAATCACAGTGTCGTCCGGATTTAGAGGGATCGGAGCTTGTCCATCGATACTCACGGCAAGCTGCTGTTCGCCGCGACTGGGTCTTATGCGGATAACCGATTTGTTCGGAACGATAACAGACCGATTTGTCAGCACATGCGGACAAATCGGCGTGATCACAAAAACTCCGGAACTCGGCATCACGATCGGGCCGCCTGCTGACAAAGAGTAGGCGGTCGAACCAGTGGAGGTGGCAACGATCAATCCATCGGCGTTGTATTCTGTCAGATAAGTCTGATCAATATGAACTGCTGTACGGGTCAGGTGAAATCCTTCACAACGAATCAGAACGACCTCGTTTAACCCAAGGCGTGATAAAACGTTCGTGCCCTCTCGCTCAAGCGAGACTTCGAGCATTGTCCGCTCATCGATCCGATAGTCGCCGCTGGCCAGCGCCGCGGCGGCAGCGCCATATTCGGGGCCGCCAAACGATGTCAGAAAACCGAGAGAGCCGAAGTTGATGCCCATGATCGGTTTCACTCGCCCGGCCAGGTCGCGCACGAGGCGCAGAAGGGTGCCATCCCCTCCTAGCGCAACAAAAAGGTCAACACGGTTGTATAGATCGTCGAAGGAATAGGCCGGCTCTTTGATCAGGCGGGCGGCATGTTCTTCAACCAACACTGCGATCCCGCGAGCCGCCAATTCTTGAATCAGGCCCCGCATGGCAGCCTCGGCGCCCTCTTTGCGCCAATGCGCGTAGATACCCAGAGTCAGCGAAGACATGCCAGGAATTCTTTGTTACCTTTTGCCCCCAAAATTGGAGATTCAATCAAGCCGAGCCAATCCCGGTCCAACTCGGTTTTAGCGAAACGCTCGATCTTTTGAACGGCTTGGAGCCTAAGGGATTCGTCGCGAACGATACCTCCTTTGCCGACCAGGTGCGGCTCCAGCTCGAACTGCGGCTTTATCAACGCAACCACCAGCCCTCCTTTGTTCACGCAATTGAAGATAGGTGGCAAGACCAGTGTGAGCGAGATAAAAGAAACATCGACAGCCGCCATTTGTACCGTGGTACCGATCGCGTCCGGACCCAACATTCTTGCATTAAAGCCTTCAACAACTTGAACGCGTGGATCAGTTCGCATTTTCCAGGCCAACTGGTTGTGGCCAACGTCCAGCGCGATCACCCGCTTGGCGCCTCTTTGCAGCAGGCAATCGGTGAAACCGCCTGTCGAGGCGCCAACATCGAGACAGATGCAATCTGTGACGTCGATAGCAAAGGCATCCAGAGCCGCTTCCAACTTGTAGCCTCCCCTCCCCACGTATTTTTCCTCGCCGATGACTCGTACATTCGCATCCGGACGGATGAGAGTTCCTGGCTTATCGATCACCTGTTCGTTGACCAGGACTTTACCGGCGAGAATCGATCGTTGAGATCGTTCGCGCGACTCGAAAAATCCTTTCTCTACCAGCAGCTTATCGATTCGCGTTCGCCGCATCGTGCGCGGCGCTTTCAGCGCCGCGGTTGACCGTCTTCCGTCTTCGGTCGGCCGTCCACCGTTTTTGGCGGCGCTTTCAGCGCCGCGGTTAGCCGTCTTCCGTCGACCGTCGACGGTTTTCGCGGCATGAGGCCCCGGCGCGCGATGGGTTTCGGCGGCAGGGTCAGCCTTCGGTGCTATGCACGCTCGGAAAAGCGGGAGAACGGAAGACGGTCGACGGTTGACGGTCGACGAGTAAACGGCCGCGCTGCAGGCGCGACCAAATTAAATCTTGATAAACCATCAAATACGCTAAAGCTAACGGTTCATTTTTTGCCTTATGCCGCCAGAACAGTTGAAAGAGCGTATCAAGGAGATGCTTGTAACAAACTTGATGCTTCGCACGCCCAAGGAAGAGATCGCGAATGATCTGCCGCTTTTTGGGCCGGACGGCCTAGGATTAGACTCGATTGATGCGCTCCAATTGGTAGTAAGCCTTGAGAAAACCTTCGGCGTTGGGGTTCCAAATTCCGAAGTAGCCAGATCTGCGCTGGCGACGGTGAACAGCATCCACGACTACATTCTGCAGCATAAGCCGGACTTGGCGGCATAAGGGTTAGCCCTGGCTCTCCCTTCGGGGAAGATATCGAGCTGGATGATTTTCTGAGGCGGTGTAGCCTCTTTTTTAAAGGAGGTATGATATGCCGACTTTTGTCATTCTGAGTCAGTTGTCTGCAGACGCCGTCAAAGATCCCAAGGACTTGAAGGGAGTGGCCGAGACCGTAGCGAAGGAGATCAAGAAACAGTGTCCAGGTGTCACTTGGAAAGAAAGTTTTGCGACCCTGGGACGCTTTGATGTTGTCGACATCGTTGAGGCGGCCGACGCCAAAGACGTGGAAAGAGCTGCGATGATTATTCGCTCCAAGGGGCATTCGTCAACCGAGACGCTGATGGCTACCCCGTGGAAAGAGTTTCTTGCGTCTCTCTAACTTGGTGTGCCGAGGCTTTTCCTTTTCATCCTCGTCGTCGGGGATCCAGGTCGCGCAGGAGCGCGACCCGACCCGTTCGCGGTCTCGCCGTATCGGCGGTAGGGTTCGCGCTCCTGCGCGACCTAGACCCCTGACGACGAGAACGAGCGCGATTTGGCTGCGCCATTGCCCTGCGAGGACAGGAGCCTAGCACTTGTTAATCGCATCGATCAGCTGCCGCAGACGCCCATAGTTACGGCGATGGGGTCCGCAGACGAGACGCGGTAAATCCAAGATGTCCGGCTCGTTCTTTTCTTGCCTCAGGGCTCGGCTGGCCCGGATCGGCGCGGTAACCAGCAGATCAGCAAACTCTCGATTCAGCTGATCGATCGCTTCCGGGGAAAGCTGTTTCTGCAAACGAATGACGAGTTCAGAGCCAACCCAGCGATACGAGCGGAAAAGCCGGTAAAACTGGAGGATCTCTTCGACTGCTTGGTCGGTGTCGTCGGTCAACCGGAAAAAATTGAAGTCTGCGGCGGAGACCAGTCCTTGGGCCAGGAGATGCCGCTCGAGAAAGTCGGTCCACGTTCTCCAGTAAGTTCCGCCTTTCTTATCAACAAACACGATGGGGATGATCCTGGCTTTTCCGGTCTGCATGAGAGTCAGGCATTCGAATGCCTCATCCATTGTCCCGAATCCGCCCGGAAACAGGGCAATTGCGTGCGTCTCTTTAACAAAATTAACTTTGCGCGTGAAGAAGTAGTTGAAGTTTACCAGCTTTGGATCCCCATCGATGATCTTGTTTGCGTGCTGTTCAAACGGTAACCGGATATTGAGCCCAAAACTGTGTTCCCGGCCGGCTCCTCGTTGCGCTGCGCCCATGATTCCGTCACCGCCTCCCGTGATGATCATGAACCCATGATCGCGCATAGTCCGGGCAAACGATTCGGCCGCCTCAAACTCAGGAGCTTTCGGACTGGTTCTGGCTGATCCGAAAATCGCAACCTTCCGGATTCCTTGATAAGGGGCAAACGCGTTGGCTGCGTGTCTCAACTCTTTGAGCGACCGGTTGATCATTTTCAGATCCGGGATGGGGACTCCGTCGCTCCCCATGCGAAGCGCGGTCACGATCATTTCGGCGATCAATTCTTGGGAGGCGGTAACTCCCCACTCCTCGACGAGCTGTTGGATTCGCTGATCGAATTCAGGGTTTCCTGATGACGCAAACGACGTACGCAGCGCGTGAATACCACCAGCGGTAAAATCTTGCACAGAGTGATGTACACTTGAGCGCTGGCGCGCTCAAGGCCGTGCTTACAGCGCGGTTGTTGCCGGTTTTCAGTTTTCGGTTTTCAGTTCCCTCGTACAAAGCCCAATGGGACATAAAGAAGGATCCCGTTGGCGCTCAAAGCATCCATGATTCCCGTCGAGCTGTAACTGTGCAAGGCTGCAGGAACCGAAAACTGAAAACCGAAAACTGAAAACCATTAACCGCAGCCCTGAAAGCGCTGCGGTTAATCCTTGATCCCCTCCCTGGATGTGTTATTTGCACCGTTTCTCGCATGATAGTCATACTTAAGACTGGTTCCTCGAAAGAAGCTGTCGCGGAGGTGATCCGGGAGGTCGAAAAACTGGGCTATACACCTCATCCGATTCATGGCGAGCTTCAAACTGTGGTAGCTGCGATCGGAGACGAGCGGACCCACCACACGCTCGAATCGTTGACCGTTTTGCCTCAGGTCGAACGGGTTCTTCCCGTCCAGAAACGCTTTAAGTTGGTCTCCAGAGAATCACGAAACACGGATACTGTTGTTGATGTGGACGGGATCAAGATTGGGGGAAGCGGCTTCGCCATTATGGCTGGACCGTGCAGCGTCGAGTCCGAAGAACAATTGATGGCAACCGCCAAGGCGGTGAAAGCCGCAGGCGCTACAATCCTGCGAGGAGGCGCATTTAAGCCCCGGACATCTCCATACGAGTTCCAGGGTCTAGGCCGTGAAGGCCTGAAACTGCTTGCAGCGGCAAAACGACAAACAGGCCTCAAAATCATAACGGAAGTCTTAAGTGAACGTGACGTCGAGGATGTAGCCGGAACTGCAGATATCTTGCAGATCGGCGCACGGAACGCTCAAAATTTTCAGCTTCTGATCGAGTGCGCGCGGAGCCGTAAACCGGTTCTATTAAAGCGCGGAATGAGCCAAAAAATCGAGGAATGGCTCCTTTCCGCGGAATATATCCTGGTCAACGGAAACCCGAATGTTTTGCTTTGCGAGCGAGGCATTCGGACATTCGAAACTTATACACGCAACACCTTGGATCTGGGTGCTGTCGCGATTGCGAAAAAGGAATCACATCTTCCAGTCGTTGTGGATCCGAGCCAAGGATGCGGTCGTGCCGACCTGGTGAAAGTGCTGTGCCGAGGAGCGGTTGCGGTCGGCGCAGACGCTTTGTTGATCGAGGTGCATCCAAACCCGGCCGAAGCCCTGAGCGATGGCCAGCAACAAATCGATTTTAACGTTTTCTCCCAGTTGGTTACGGAGTTGGAACCGATCTTGACAGCAGCCCAAAAAGAACGCGTCTAAAGCATGGGCGCTTTTCTCCTGACTCCTGTATCCTGACTCCTGTATTCTTTTCGTATGTTCGACGTTGCAATCATTGGCGGAGGTCCGGCCGGCAGTTCCTCAGGAACACTTCTAGCCAAGGGCGGACGCAAGGTCGTGATTCTGGAAAAAGAGAAGTTTCCTCGGTTTCGGGTTGGCGAATCGATGTTGCCGGCCTGCTCCGATACGCTTGAGAGAATGGGCGTAAAAGAGAAAATTGATCGCGGCGGGTTTCTAGTTAAGTACGGCGGCGAGATCATTCCTGCCTGCAGCGGCGAAGGTGTCCGCTTTTATTTCAAGAACGGCCGGAAAGCCAAACGGGATACCGCCTATCAGGTCCTGCGTTCGAAATTCGACCAGATTCTGCTTGAACATGCTGCCGAGACCGGGTGCGACGTACGACAGGAAATATCGGTCGCCGGCGTCGAATTTGATGCAGACGGCGCAGATCTCCGGCTGAGCGATGGGACATCTATCCGTTCGCGTTACGTCATCGATTGTTCCGGTCGGAATTGTTTGCTGGGCAGAAAATTCCAACTCAGAAAAGCATTTCCCGACCTGCAAAAGTTTTCTGTCTTTGCTTATTACGACAACGTTGGACGCCTGTCTGGTCCGGAGGGAACACTCACCAAAATGATCCGGGCGAAGGATCGCTGGTTTTGGATGATCCCTTTAAGCGATGGCCAGACCAGCATCGGTGTGGTGATGGACACGGCGAGCTTCAAGTCGCTCGGCATGCCGCCTGAAGAAGCTCTTCAGCATTGTCTCCAGGAGCAACCTACGATCCATCGTTGGATGACTCACGCCCGGCGAACAACTCCAGTCTATGCCACCGGCGATTTCTCCTACCGGAACACTCAATTCACCGGCGATCGATGGATTCTGGCCGGTGATGCCGCCGGGTTTATCGATCCGGTATTCAGCAGCGGCGTTTATTTGGCGCTGTTATCCGGCGAGCTTGCGGCAGAGGCTTTGAACAAGGTGTTCGATAACCCGAAAGCGCAGCAACCGGCTTTCCGTTACTATGAGAAACGGGTTGGCCGGGTGTTTGATCTGTACTTGCGCTGGGCATCCGCATGGTACACACAAGAATTTGTTGAGGTATTTCTTTTCCCCAAAGAGTTCTTTGAGCTGGTGCCGACGGTCAGCGCGGTCCTATCCGGCAATGAAGCGCGAGAGTTCGATTTGCGATGGCGCCTCTGGATTTTTGATACGCTGGTGAGACTACAGAAACGAACATCTAAAATTGCTCCTGCCCTTGCTTTAACACCTCAACGAGGCCATGGAGAGCGGTCAGGTACCGATCCCGGCACCGGGAGTCGCGTAGGGCCAACTCGATAACCTGAATCGAACTTAGAGAATAATCGTCTACCAGACAGCGCGACTTTTGATGAAATTTTGTAATGCTGCACCTAGTAGTAGCTTTGCCATTGCAGCCAAGCACTTTGTGATATCCCGCATATTTTTGGTAGGTGTAGCCGCCGGCCTGGGGGGTTGCGCGATCGTTCAGCCTATTTCGCCTTTGGGACAGGAAGCAAAGACACGGCTCGGCCAGCTTTTGTATGTCACGCCAAAGCGCTCAATAATCGGTGATGTCGTGATACGAAACCTGCCTGGAGGCGACTATGATATCGAGTTTTCAAAAGGGGGGATCCCGGTAATGCAGCTCCAGATGCGTGGATCGCGCATGACGGCGACTGGCCTGTTTGCGCGCCCCGGCTGGACGGGTGATGTTCATCATGCGCCTGGGCCTTTGCGACCTTGGGCAAGCCTGAAAGAGATTCTTCCATATTTCGATTCCAAAGAAACCCATGCTCAGAAGCCGGGTGAGTGGGAGGCAACGTTCCAGCGGACCGGGAGCGCATTATCCAAAGCAAAGATTCAGTTTTCTCACAGGCAGTCGATGACTATCAGTCTCGGGCCTTGAATAGAACGACGGAAGCTGAAAACCTAATGCTCATAACCGGTTAACAAACGCAGATAGCTGCGCAGGCGAATGCAACAAACAGCACCCCAAATCGCGACTCAAGTCTCGTCGGCCGAACTGGAGCTAACCCTTACCCGAAACACGTGGTACAACCCGCGCAGTTTCGAAATCGCGAATTGGATTCTGAACCATATCCCGAAGGCGACGTCGCGGGCTCTCGGCGCAAGCTTCGGCGGTCTCGGGTATTACCTGTGCAAGCATCGCCGCCGGGCAATCTTACGCAATCTTGAAGCGATCACTCCCGACACCAAACGGCAGCACGCCCTGGCGAAAGCAAATTTCGAAAACTTTTTGCGGATGCTACATGATTTCTGCGATTGCGCATTTGGCGGAAATCCGAGGGTACGCGCACTGATGTCGGAGCGTCGAGGGTTTGAATATCTCGAGGCCGGCCGGCAGAACGGCAAAGGGACCTTATTGATTACTGGTCACCTCGGCGCGTGGGAGCTCGGGGGGATGGCCCTGGCCTCCGATGGGTTCCCAGTCAATGTGGTCACGTTGGAAGAGCCCACCGCCGAGCTCAACACCTGGCGGAAGAAGTACCGCGACCGGTTTGGTATCAAAACGATCACGATCGGATCTGACAAATTCGCGTTTGTAGAAATTATCCAAGCTCTACGGAGAAATGAACTGGTCGCCATGCTGGTGGATCGCCCCTACATGAGCAGCGGAGTTGAAGTGAAGTTCTTTGGACGCGCAACATTGTTTTCGGCGGCGGCAGTCCGCATCTGGCAACATACGCAGGCATCGATTATTCCTGCGTTTGTTCTGCAATTAGAACGAGGCCAATACGGCTGCTACGCATATCCGCCAATCGAGATGTCTGCAGAAGGTTCGGTCGAAGAAAACAGCCAGCGCATCGCAGACGTTTTTCAAACCATCGTGCGCGAGTATCCGGAGCAATGGTTTAATTTTGTGCCGATCTGGCACCGATAGTACCCATGAGAAAAGTAATTCTGTTCGCACTGTTAGGTTTGGCGTCTGCGGCTCAAGCATCACCGATGAGCCAAAGCGATATTGAGCAATTGGTGCAGAAGCTCCAGGCACTCCACCAGTCGGAGCCATCCATCGAAGCAAATTTCAGGGAGGAGCGACACACAACGCTGCTCAAGGATCCTTTGGTCAGCCAGGGCAAGGTTTGGTTTACCTTGCCCGACAAGGTCCGTCGTGAAGTGAGTGGCAGCAGGCCGAGCACGACGATCATCGACGGAAACAAGATGTCGATCTACTACCCCAGCTTTCAACAATTGGAAGTGTACGACCTGGCAAAAAAACCGATGCTCCGCGATTCGCTTCAGGCGATTGCTGCCGGTCTGAATTTTCAGAAAGTCACCAGCTACTACAACATCGAAGGAACGAAAGAAGGCAGCGGGTATCGCTTGGTGCTGACTCCGAAAACCACCTCGATGCGGAGGTTATTGAAGTCAGTTGACTTGACGATCGACCAGAACCTCACTCCTACCGAAGTTCAGGTACAAGACGCCAAAGGTGAGAAGATTTTGGTGAACTACTCTAATGTGCATCGCGGGTCAGTTCCCGACTCTACATTTCAATTCACGCCCCCAGCGGGCACGACGGTGACGACACCGCTTGGGAGTTAGATGCGCCTTGAGAGATGGGACGGATAGGACCTATAGGACCGATGCAACCTGTGGGTCGATGGGACAACCGTTGACTTGTCCCGCCTAGCTCTCCTCGTAGCGTCTATCGCCGCAAGAATCGGAAACTATTCAGCAAGATCGCGGCGCAGACTAGGCGGCATCAGCGCGTTAGTGATGTCGCCTATGAAAACACGGGTTGACGAGCAAGGCCGGCAAGAGTGGGTACGCTGTGCTCCGGGCGATACTCTGGTCGTTCCAATCAACGCACTGCACGCGTTCCACAATCGCACAGACAAGCCGACCCGCTTTATCAGTTCGTCCGTTTACTATCACGAGGTCTTCTTCGAGCAGTTTGTTTTGACGGTGGACGTCGAAGATCCGCTTCCGGCACATAGAGAACTCACCGAGGAGGGAGTTGACTTCTCGCGTGTTTGCGGTACCGAATTGGTCCGCCCTCGGTGCACGCTGTACCCCGAAAGCTTTCGGGGCTGCCGCCCGGCACGCAGGTGCTGGAGCCAATCATTGCCTCGTGGTGTAACGGTAGCACAAGTGACTCTGGATCACTTTGTCATGGTTCGAATCCATGCGAGGCAGCCAGCAAGTCCTAGAGCCGATCTACGGGCGATTTAGCACCCTCGGACATAGAGGCTTAAAAGTGCTGTTATCTTGTCGTTATCTGGTTTTGAGGTTTTACTCACCCCTTTAGCAGCATATGTGCGGACGACCGCGCACATTTAAGGCTTCGGGACAGAGGGACAGATATTGCTCAAGCGTTCTAGCCTCCCGGTAGTCTACGGGCCGACGATCACCGCGGCCAATCTCCTCAAAAGCTGGCGAAGCTTTCGCATGCTCGAACAGCAGGCCCGTGGGGGAAGCTGGCGCATTAACCCGCGAGCAGTGAGACCTGGGCCAGCGTACAAACCGGTCTCGGCCACCTAAAGACTCAAACAGAAGTTTGATCGCCCAAATCTTTTCAACGATCCAAGGGACGTCCTTCAGTTTGAGCTAGTGACTTCGGATCATAGGGTTGCAGGTTCGAGCT
>Ga0207684_10005116_pt1 | contig 12217 bp, 13 predicted proteins | sample KBSK5501metaG_FD_184342 | JGI IMG/M metagenome (GOLD analysis project Ga0207684, IMG submission 184342) | Corn, switchgrass and miscanthus rhizosphere microbial communities from Kellogg Biological Station, Michigan, USA - KBS K5-50-1 metaG... | ecosystem: Host-associated > Plants > Roots >... | reverse complement strand
TGGCGGCCCTTGCGCGAGACATTGCGGGCGGCGGCCATTGCCGAAATTATCAGGCCGCTCTGTGACGGTAAACGTTACAAACCGGTCGCGCGCATGGCACGTGCTGGACGAGATTACGCCGGCAGCTGGACCCCGAGAAAATCGGACAGCACCTGGCGGACCTGCTGGTAGCGGCGAAAGGAGGTCTCCGCCTCGGCCAGCGCCCGGTCCACCGCGTCATAGGCGTCCCGGAGCGGCCCAAGCAGCTGGCCACGATCGACCTGGGCTCGCGCGGCGTGCGCGGCGCGTAGCTCCTGGCCGATGGCCTGGATCGAGACGCTGTAGGTCAGGGCGATCGCCTGGGCCTCCTGGAGGGCAGCCTGCAGGTCGTCCGCGGTCAGCGTCCGGCCAGCGTATTTTTGCTTCAAGCCGGCCACCTGGATCGCCACGATGACGGCCCCCTCCCCTGCCCGACTGATGTCGGCGCCGATTGCCGCCAGCTGAGTGCTCGCTTGCCACTGTCGATCCGCGCCCGGGATGCCCCCTGCCAGGCCCAGCACCGGGTCGGTCGCGGAGCGCTCGTGGGCCGCGCTGAAATGCTGCTCGGCGACCTTGAGCTGGGCGGCAGCGCTCTGAAGCTCAGCCGGATCGCCCGTATGAGCGGCGGCCGTCATACTCGCCTGGGCCGCCACCAGCGCCTGCCGGCCGCCGTCGAGGTCCCGGTAGACGGCCGCACCCGCCAAAGCCATATCGCCGCCCAGGACCAGCAGCGCCAAGACGACGATCGCGGCGACCGGCCCCGCGCGTCGCATCACGGCATATCTTGCCCCACTTACGCAAAGAGCGGGCGCCTGCGGCGCCCGCTCAACCTGCCGAAAGTTCGCTACACGCGAGCGCGGTTGCCGGTGACGAGGCGGATCACCCATAGCAGGATGACGGCGCCGATGAACGCCGCGATAAAGGTGACGATGAGACCGCCGCCAGTCGAGCCAAACAGGAGCGACAGAACCCAGCCGCCGATAAACGCGCCGATGACGCCGACCACGACGTCCATCAAGATGCCGTAGCCGTGGCCACTCATGACGCGCCCGGCCAGGGCCCCCGCGATGCCGCCGATGATCAAGAAGACGATCAAATTCATTGACTACCTCCTAGAACACATTTCTACGTAACATGTCACTAACACTATCACGAAAGTGAGATGGTTGGCTAGCTGGCGAGCCGGTCGGCGAGCGTGGCCGCGGTGCCGGGATCGGCCGATAGGCCGGCGAAGAGGTCCCGCTCCAGCACCCCGGTGACCCAGGGATCGGGAAACACCCGGACGAATAGCTCGGGGCTTGGCGCCGCGACCGCGATCGCGGTGGTTATCGCCACACCCCCTGGGGCCCCGGATGGACGGATATAGAGCTTGGCGGGCAAGGCGGCAGATCCACCCACCCTGCGGCGGAGGGCCGAAAACGCCGAGGCGCTCGCCTCTCTAACGCCGGTGGACGAGCCCTCGGCGACCACGACGTGGGGACGCACGCTTCGCATCAGGTCCGCAAACACAGCTTCGAGGTCCGCCGCCGTCAGTTCGCTCGACCGGTAATCGAGCAGGACCAGGTTGGCGGCACCCAGGTGGCGGCCGATCGCGGCCTGGTCGCCGCCCTTCCATTCACCGGCGTCCGCGCAGACCAGGGTTACCTCGGTACCGGACGCGGCGTAGCCTGCGAAGGTAGCTCCGCAAAGGGTGCTGGCCTTGTCTGGATCCGCCGCGAAGCCCAAGAGGCGAAAGGGCACACCGGGTAATCGGTTGGGCTCGTCAATTCTTTCAAAGGGGCCCCGCTCCGGCGTGAAAAAGCGGGGAGAAAATCCGGTTTGATTAGCTAGCGGCGCGGGCGCTGGAGAGCAGCCGGTCGTAGGCGTGCTTGAGCTGCGGATAGCGCAGGAAGATCAAGTGGGCGAATTCCTGGGTCAACGCGCGCGGCGGCCGGACGAGTCGCATGCCAGCCTCGCTCAGCAACCGGTTTCCCTTGCGGCCGTTGCAGCGCCGGCAGGCGATCACCTGGTTCTCCCAGCTATTGGCCGCGCCGCCGCGCGAGGTGGGGACCACGTGGTCCACTGAGAGCTGCGAGGATGGCATCCCCTTGCCGCAGTACTGGCACATGCCGTCGTCCCGCAAGAGCAAGTTGCGCCGGTTGGCCCGCAGCATCCGTCGGGGGATCTGGATATTGGAGAGGAGGCGGACGATCACGACATCCGCACCGAAGCAACGCCGTGCCATTGCTTGCTCGACCGCCTGCCGAGCCGCGTCGTCAATGAAGGTGACGCGCTGCTTGGTCAGCAGGACGACCAGCCGCCGCTTACTGATCACGTTCAGCGGCTGAAGTGAGGCGTTTAGCAGTAGGACGAGAGCGAACGACCTCCTCTGTCGAGTATGGGCTTCACGAGCGCCCTAAATATAACGGAGATTCGCGGAATCCTTAGCTGGCGGCCCTGACCCGGCGCTCAATCGGCACGTAGGCCACGTCCACCTTCCCCAGGTACTCGGCACGGGGCCGGATCAGCCGGTTGTCCGCGTACTGCTCGAGCACATGCGCCGCCCAGCCGGCGGTGCGGCTGACCGCGAAGACCGGAGTGAACATGTCGATCGGGATGCCCATCGTGAAGTAGCAGGACGCCGAGTAGAAGTCGACGTTGGCGTAGAGGTGTTTTTGCTGCATCACGACCTCCTCGAGCCTGCGGGAGATCTCGTACCAGCGGAGGTTGCCGATGTGTTCGCCGAGCTCTTTCGACATCTGGCGTAAATGCGTTGCGCGCGGGTCCTCGGTCTTGTACACCCGGTGCCCGAAGCCGGAGATCTTCTGGTGTGCGTGGAGCGTCTCGCTGACGTACGCGTCGACCCGCGAAGGCTCGCCGATCTTCTGTAGCATCTTCATCACCTGCTCGTTGGCCCCGCCGTGTAGGGGACCGGCCAGCGCGCCAATCGCGGAGACCATCGCCGAGTACATATCAGCCAACGTGGCGGCCGTCACCCGGGCGGCAAAGGTCGATGCGTTCAGCTCGTGGTCGGCGTGGAGGATCAGGGCGAGGTCCATGGCGCGGATGAAGAGCGGATCAGGCTCGGCGCCGAATAGCATCCGTAAAAAGTTCTCGGCGTGGCTTCCGTCGGGCTCGGGCTCAACCGGCTGGCGGCCGCGCCGGATCTGTTCGTAGGCCGCGACGATGGTCGCGGTTTGCGCCGTCACCCGCATCGCTTTCTCGATGTTCGCCTCCATCGACGGGTCGTGCGCCTGAGGATCGTAAAAAGCCAGGGCGGACAGCGCCGTCCGAAGCGCATCCATGGGCGTCGCGCTGCGCGGAAAGTCCTTCATGATCGTCAGGACCTGGGTGGGCAGCATGCGGTGAGATGCCAGTTGGGCGCTGAACTTCAGCAGAGCCTCGCCCGTGGGCAGGGACCCGAACCACAACAGATAGGTGGTCTCTTCGAACGAGGAGTTCCGAGCCAGGTCGTGGATGTCGATGCCCCGGTAGGTCAACTTGCCCAGCGGACCGATGATGTCGCAGATGGTCGAGGTCGCTGCGACGACATCCTCGAGACCGCCCTTCGTCATCGGCATACGAGCCAAGTATAGAAACCCCTCCTGGTTGAAGTTCCCGAATTGGTCGGACGTCGACGCGCCCGGGCAACAAAGGGGGCGCTCCGAAAATCGCGACAGATAGCTGTCAAAGACACATGTCACGATGGAAGCATGGCCACGTTAGGGACGCTTTCCGGCACAGCGGTGTCCAAATGAGTTGGAAGTCAGCGGTCAAAGATTCGGGCAACGGCTACTACACGCTGCCCATGCAGGAGATCGGGTCCGTGCCGGTGCGTTTGTTCCTCACCCCCAACCTGCTCGACCAGGTCGAGGACTCCATCTATCCCCAGATCGTGAATGCAGCCAGCTTTCCCGGCGTCAAGCTGGTGGCAATCACGCCCGACGTTCACCACGGCTATGGCGTGCCCATCGGCACCGTGCTCGTTACGGATGCTCAGGCGGGCGCCGTGGCCATGGGTCCCGTCGGCTTCGACATTGGCTGCTTCACCGGAGACACACGTGTTCCGACCCTTGGTGGGCCAAAGGCTCTCCGGGAGTTGGCCGTCACCGGTGGTGAGCACTGGATCTTTTCCCTCACGGCAGACCAGCGGATTGTCGCAGCCAAGGCCACCGCGCACCTGACCCGTCGTGCGGCTGCACTCATTCGTGTGATCCTCGACGATGGTGCGACGATTGATTGCACGCCCGACCACCAATTCATGCTTCGCGACGGCAGTTGGCGTGCAGCAGCATCGCTCTCACCTGCCAGCTCCCTCATGCCTTTTTACAACCGCTACGCACGAGGCGGTTACCGCATAGTCAAACACCCTGCGACCGGTACCTGGCAGACGGTCCACTGGATCATGGCCCGCCAAGGATTACTAGGACCGGTTCCGTCGTTTCCCGGACAGCGCACGGTCATCCATCACAGGAACTTCACGCCTGGCGACTGCCGTCCGGACAACCTGGAGTTCATGGGCGACCGCGACCACATTAGCTACCACTATCAGAACGGGCGGCACAACATCGCCCGTCACCGAGACAAATTGGAACCGGCCCGACTGGCAGCGATCGCGAGAAAGGCCCAAACGCCGGAGGGCCGTATCTACTTCGCACTTCGGGGCACTGCCAACATTGAGCGCTACATGCGCGAGCGACCGGAACATTTCAAGCAGTCGGTTGCGGGCAATGGCGCACGCGGAAAAGAGTTCCTCATTGCATACAACCAGAGTGACCGAGGTCGAGCAAAGTCGTCTGAGGTAGCGCATCGCACATACATCTGCGAGGCCTGCAGCGAGTCGGTCGTGGGTGGATTTGGAATCAACAAACATCGGCGGTGGCGACATGGCTTTAACCACAAGGTCGCTTCGGTCCAGGTTCTCGAGCGCCGTGAGGATGTCTATTGCCTGACGGTGCCTGAGTACGGCAACTTTGCCCTGGAAGCCGGCGTCTTCGTGCACAACTGCGGAATGATGAGCGCCTCAAGCGATGTGCCGGTCAGCGCGGCGACGCCCGACAATCGGCTTCGCTTCAACCGGGAGGTCACTCGGCGAGTCGCACTCGGACCTGGCAAGGTCAGTCGCACCCGACTCAAGCACCTGACGCAGAAGCAGTTCGAGGCGATCATCCGTGGCGGGGCTGCCTATTATGCCGAGCACTACGGCGAGCGCGTCGACCGGACGCGGACAGAGCGTGATCGCCTCCCCGTCGACGACTTCTGGCAGCCGCCCTGGGGCGGTCCTGGGCGACCGGAGCGTGGCGTGCCCCAGCTCGGCACGCTGGGCGGCGGCAATCACTTCATCGAGCTCCAGGGAAACATCGGTACCGACACGCTGTACGTGCAGATGCACTCCGGTAGCCGCGGCTTTGGGCATGGACTGGCGACGAACTATTTTCGTCTCGCCAAAGAAGAGAACCCGGCGATCAAGGCACTCGACCTTGGCTACTTCACGCCCGAGTCGCCGCACTATCGCGACTATCTGAACGCGGTCGCGGCCGGCGGCAACTTCGCCATCGTGAACCGGCTCGCGATGTTCGAGCAGATCTCCACTGCATTTGAGGACGTGTTCGGCCAGCCGCTATCACTCGTCTACGAGATCAGCCACAACCTCGTGCAACGCGAGTATCATCCTGAGTTCGGCTGGGTCCATGTCCACCGAAAGGGGGCCACGCGGGCGTTCCCGGCCGGCTACGACGATCCCCAAGCCGGTCATCCGATTCTTATCCCGGGAAGTAACCGGGACTCGAGCTTCATTCTCCGCGCGGCGGAGCAGGCCCATCTGAGCGGCTACAGCGTCAATCACGGATCGGGCCGGCGCATGTCGCGCAACGCCGCAAGGAAGAGCCTCAAGCAGGACGAGGTGAATGCAGCCTACCGCGCGGCGGGCATCGTCGTGAACACCGACGGGGTCGTGCCCATCGACGAATCGAAGGACGTCTACAAGTCATCGCGTGAGGTCGTCGAGGCGGTGACCCGAGCGGGTCTGGCGACGATTGAGCACGAGCTCGTGCCACTGGCGTCGATCAAGGGAAATGAGTAAGTCAGGACGACAGCGAAACCGTCTGCGTTTGCGATAGAAGACCGCCGTCGCTGACGGTGATGCCGATCGAAAGCTCAGAGGTCTGAACCTCGAGCGCTCCCGATGAATCCGTGCCGGGCTGCACGAGTTGGAGAATCGATGTCGTCAGGCCCGATCCGGCCAGGAGCCCCAGCTTCTCGTTGAAGCCCGAGGCGCGCCGGATATCAGGACAGATGATGAATGTGCCGCGGGTCGTCCGCGTCACCTTCGGCGGATCGAGTACGAAGGTCCGGATCACGCGGTCGATCCGACCAGTGTTGAACTCGGTGTAGTAAAGGTTGTCGGCGTAATCGAGTGCGATTCCTTGCGGCTGCTGAATGCCGGTGATGACGCTGACCTGGTGCCCCTGACTATCGAGCTCGTGGATGGCGTTGTCCCCCAGCGTGTTGACGAAGATATGGCCCGCCCGACCGACGAGCACGTCATCGGGTGTTGGCAGGGTGGCGAAACGGTGACGTGCCGGATCGAGCACCCAGAGCGCACCACCCTCGTCGGCGACGAAGATCCGACCCGACGAATCGACGGCGGCCCCGACGGGACGCACCATGCCGCTCGCGATCTGCGTCGCGGTCTTGCCGTCGGGCGTGACGCGCCAGACGACGCCGTTGGGACTATCGGGCACGATGACGTTGTCGGCCGTCGAAAGAAGGTTGCCCAGGGCGTCTTTGCTGGGCAGGATGGGCCCGATGCCGTCGAGGCCGTCGCGTCCAGTTCGGTTCGGAAACGCATGCCACTGACTGACAGCGTGCGTTTGCGGATCAATGGCAACGACACGATTGCGACCCTGTTCCGCGACCAGGATCCGCCCATCTGCCTGTACCACGATTCCCTCGGGCGCCGACAGCCCTCCCGCGATGCGCTCGACAGACCCATCGGGCTTGAGCGCTGAGACGGTTCCCGCGTTGATGTCGCTGAAGAGGAGGCGGCCGTCGTTGTCGAACGCGAGGTCATCCGGCGCCGGCTGCTTTTGCAGCAGCACTTGCGGGCCTGGCGAGGCGGAGGCCGCGGGGCACGCGGCCAGCGCGGACGGCTTCGGACTAGGCGACACGGCGGCCGTGATCCGTGGCGCGATAGGCCCCTGCTGACAGGCCGCCGCCGTGATCAACATCAGCCCGATGACGCCGCGTTTTGCCGTGGCCGAAATGGTCAAACCTCGCCTCGATCTGGTTTGACCATCGTGAAAAGCCGGTCTACCATGGCGTCGTGCTCAAAGTTATTTCCGCTCCCGAACTTGCCCGCAACCTCGACCCGATCCTCAAGGCGTTGGAGGAAAGCGGCACGACGCTCATCATCAAACATCACGACCAACCTGCGGCGCTGCTGGTTCGGTTCGATGCCTATGTCGCAATGCTGGCGACCATGGACTACTCGGGATGGGAGCGCTGGATCGACGAGGTTCGTGCGGCCTTCCCCACCACGCTGTTAAGCCCGCCGCGGCGGCCCAAATCCCTGGTTCCGGCTTTTATCGACCGAGCCGACATCGGCTACGCGCCGCAGCTCGGCCAGGTCGGTACCACGTCGGGGCGGCGTCGTCTCGCCGAGGAGCTGGCCGCGATGGGCATGCAGTTGGACGAGCAACAGCTTGGCCCGGTGTATTCCCTCGTCCTCAGCCTCGCCGAGCGAAAACGGGTGCTCTATCCCGAAGACCTGAAGCTGGCCGTCGAGGAGGCCCTCGGACGGGCGACGCCGGGTCGGTTCGCCCTGAAGGATGTGCAGGTCAACGCGCAGAGCGGCGTCTCGGCCACCGCCGAGGTTGCCCTGAGCGATGAGGGAGCCGTGAGGTCCGGTGGTGCCAGCGGCAACGGCACGCTCGATGCGGTCTTCCGCGCCATCCAGCAGGTCACCGGCGTGCCGGCGGAGCTCGAGGACTTCAGCCTGGCGGCGGCCACGCGGGGGAGCGACGCGCTGGGCGAGGCGGTCGTGACCCTCAGCCAGGGTTCGCAGGTCGTGGTCGGGCGGGCCGCCGCCCTGGACGTTGTCGAGGCGGCCGCCAACGCCTACGTCAACGCCTTGAACTGGTTGGTCCGGCCGGAGTCGGCCCCCACGATGACGTCCCCCGGCGGGGGAGGCATCAACCGGAGCGAGCACTAACGCAACGACCGTTTCGATTCGGCCTGAGCGCAAGCCGGCCGCGACCGAAGACGGAGTGGATGGCGTTGGCGCGGCAGATCGAATCCCTGGGCTACCACACGCTGGTCATGCCGGACCACTTCGGGGCGAGGTTCGCCCTGGCGCCGGCGCTCGTGCTGGCCGCCGAAGCCACCTCCCGGCTGCGAGTTGGCAGCCTCGTCTACGACAACGACTTCCGCCACCCCGCGTTGCTAGCCCAGGAAGTCGCATCGATCGACCTGCTCACCGACGGTCGCTTCGAGTTCGGGCTGGGCGCCGGTTGGCTAAAGAGCGAGTACGACGCGGCCGGGCTTCCGTTCGATGACGGCGGGACGCGGGTGGCGCGGATGGCGGAGGCGCTGCATGTCGTCAAGGCGCTCTTCAGCGCGACGTCCGTCACGTACGAGGGTCGCTTCTACCGGGTGACGGATTTGACTGGAGGTGCGAAACCAAAGCAGGCGCCTCATCCGCCGGTGCTGATCGGCGGCGGTGGACGGCGGCTCCTCACGCTGGCCGCGCAGGAGGCCGACATCATCAGCATCATGCCCCGGTCCCGCCGGGATGGCTCCGGCCTCGAAGACGCCGATGCCAGCCTGGAGGCGTTCACCCGCAAGGTGGCCTGGATTCGAGATGCGGCCGGCAATCGGTTTACAGCCATCGAGCTCAACACGCTTGTCCAAACGGTCGTGATCACCGACCGCGCGCACGAGGCGGCGGCGCGGCTGGCCAAGGAGTACGTCATGGAGGTCGATCAGGTGTTCGAGACGCCGTTGGTGCTGATCGGGTCGGTCGACCAGATTGCCGAAGCCCTCGAGCAGCGGCGCGAACGCCTCGGCCTCAGCTATATCACCGTCTTCGAAAAAGATCTCGAGAACCTGGGAAAGGTCATCCACCGCCTGGGCCGCTGAGGGTTAGCGGGGGCTTAGGGCGAGATCGACCACCGGCGCGGACGCCGAAACGTCCATCAGCGAGGGCGCCCAGCTTGGCCAGCGAGCGCGTAGCGCGATCACACGAGCTGCGGACGCCTGCACCTCGTCCATCGAGATCACCCCGGCGCGAACCTGTTGCTTGACCGCCTCGATCGCCGACGCCTGATAGCCTGCATCGGCGCTGTTCAGCAGCAGCAGGTCGTTGCCGGCGCGCACGGCAGCGACCGTCGCATCGGGCAGCCCGTAGAGCGCGGTGATCCCGCCCATCCCGAGGCCGTCGGTGACGATCACCCCCTGGAAGTTCAGCCGGTCGCGGAGCAGCCCGGTGACGACCGCTCGCGAGAAGACGGCCGGGGTTCGGGTTGGGTCGAGGCCCGGGACCACCACAGCGGTCGTCATCACGGCGTCCGCGCCGGCATCGATGCCGGCCTGGAAACTGCGCGCCTGGCTCGCGCTCCATTGGCCCAGACTCTCGCCGTCGGTCGGTATCGCCGAATGCGGGTCGCCGGCAGCGCCACCAAGCCCGGGAAAGTGCTTGAGGGTCGCCCCAACCCCGCCATCGTGAAGCCCGGTGACCGCCGCCGCGACCAGCGGGCCGACAAGGGCTGGGTCACTGCCGTAGGAGCGGTCCCCGATGACCCCGTCGGCCGGGTTGGTGCGCAGGTCGGCGACTGGGGCGAGATCGAGCTCGATGCCCAGCGCGTGAAGGCCGACCGCGGTGTCCGCCACCGCCTGCCGGACGCCTGCCGGTCCCCCTGCGCCGAGCTCGAGCTGCGAGGGCAGCGGCGCGACACCGTCGTGGACGCGCATCACCCGACCCCCCTCCTCGTCGACCGCGATCAGCAGCGGCGCCGGCAGGCCGGCTTCCCGTCCGATGGCTTGGAGCTCGGCGGTGAGCCGGCCGAGCGAGGCGGCGTCGGTGAAGTTGTCGCCAAAGATCAGGACGGTGCCGACCTTCTGGTCCAGAATCAGGTGACGCAGGCCGTCGGTCACGTTTGGCCCACCGAAGCTGGCGGCCATCATCTGACCGACGGCCATGTCAAGCGGGAGCGGCGCGGGTCGCGGGTCCGCGGACTGGGTGGGAGTCGGCGACGCCGACGGTCGCTGAGACGGCGTCACGACGGCCACTGCCATCGACCGATGGGCTGGCCCGGATCCAAGGATTGCGGGTGTAGCGCTGACCACGAGCAGCAATACGAGCGCGGCGTGGACCACCGGGCGCCTCACGTGGAGAACCCCGGCTAGTGCTTGAAGATGCGCCCTACGAGCGGCTGGAGGACGGGTTCAAGCAGGTTGAAGATCACGCCGAAGATCAAGAGGAAGACCAGGTAGACGAAGAACACACCCGCGATCACGATCCCGATCAGCAGCCCCTTGGAGAACCGCTCCATGTCGAGCCGAACGACCTTGATCAGCAGGGTGGCCATCAGCAGGCCAAAGGCGGCGCCGATCGGATTGGGGAAGCCAAGCAGCGCCCCAATCGGCACGGCCAGGTAGCAAGCAAACTCGGGGACCGTGGCCGGGATCAGAGAACGCCGGGGCGGCGGGGCCACGGTCGCGGCGGCTGCCACGCCGCCAAGCCATCCCTTGCACTTGCCGCATGTCTGGTTCTCGGGCGCGTTATAGCGGTACCCGCACTGCGGGCAGGCCTTGAGGGTCATGATCGGCTTAGCCGGCTCCTCGAAGCCGGAGCACTTCCTGCTCGAGCTCGCTGATGCGGTTGTCCCGCTGCACGATCATCTTCTTGTGCTCGACGAGCACCTTCTTGGTGAAGCGGCTGGCCATGAACCAGCGCACGCGTTCGACCAGGCTGATGACGATCACGATCAGCGCGCCAATCGCGGCCGACCCAAGCATCACGACCCAGGTGGGAATGTTCTGATAGGTGGAGCCGAGCAGATTGATATTCGCCGACTGCTGGTTGCCGACCGAAAACAACGCAAACCCGATGCCGATCACTAATGCGACGAGCCACCCGACAATCGCCATGCGTCAGTTCACCCCCAAGGTTCAGTCGCCCGTTCGGAGACCGACGGCGAAACCTCGCCCGAGTCGTATAACCGGGGGCGCCGTGATGAACTTGCGGGCCGATAGACTGCGGAGCTGATGACCGTTGTGACGCAATCCGTCTGGAGCAGCCCCGCCGAGCCGGAGCAGCTTCAGCCCTTCCGGATCCGCGGAGGAGTCCGCGGGTGCCTGCTGATTCACGGATTCGCTGGGACCCCGCCGGAGATGCGGGGACTGGGCGACTTCCTGGCCGCCGCCGGCTACGATGTCATGGGACCGTTACTCGCCGGGCACGGGCTGACGCCGCAAGCCATGGCCTTAACCCGCTGGCCCGACTGGGTCCGCTCGGCGGAAGAGGCGCTCTCCGCCCTTCGCCGAGACTGTTCCGAGATCTTCGTGTGTGGCCAATCCCTGGGCGGCACCCTGGCACTGCACCTGGCCGCGACCCATCCCGCGGTCAAGGGCGTGATCACCATGGGCGCCATGGGGTCACCGGCGTACTTCCGCGATTGGCGAATCAAGCTCATTCGCGGGCTCAAGTACCTGGTGCCATGGCACGTCCCTCCCGACGAGCCCGACCTGGGCGATCCGGCGGCCGTTCGTCTGCTGCATAGCTATGCACGCCGGCCGACCGTGTGCATCGAGAGCTTGATGCAGTTGCTGCGTGTGCTCGACCGCGAACTGCCGAACGTGCGAGTCCCGGCACTGATCCTGCACGGTCGTGGTGACCGAACGGTCGACGTCGGCAATGCCCCGCACATCCTGGAGCGAATTGGGTCTACGGACAAGCAGCTGATCTGGTTCGAGCGATCGGGACACGCGATCACCGTCGACCTCGAGCACGACCTCCTGTTCGCGACCGTGCTGAACTGGCTGAACGCGCACTGAGGCGCCCCCGGCCCGAGGGAAATGCTTGTTTTTGCGGGAAGCCGATGCTATAAATCGCAGGTAACAGCAGCGGGTCCTCATCCGCCTGAACCAACGCGCGAGCCATCATTGCGCATCCGAGGGAGGAAAAATGCCAGCGAAGAAGAAATCAAAAGCCAAGAAGTCG
>Ga0207684_10005115_pt1 | contig 12218 bp, 12 predicted proteins | sample KBSK5501metaG_FD_184342 | JGI IMG/M metagenome (GOLD analysis project Ga0207684, IMG submission 184342) | Corn, switchgrass and miscanthus rhizosphere microbial communities from Kellogg Biological Station, Michigan, USA - KBS K5-50-1 metaG... | ecosystem: Host-associated > Plants > Roots >... | reverse complement strand
CCTTCGTCACGAAGAGGTTCTCGGGCTTCAGGTCCCGATGGGCGATGCCCTTCTCGTGCGCGGCCCCCAGCCCTTGCGCGATCTGGAGCGCGTAGTCCACGGCCTTGCGCGGCGGAACCGATCCGCCGTTCAGCCGCTCCCGGAGCGTCTGTCCGTCGAGGAGCTCCATCGCCGCGAACAGAATTCCGCGGTCTCGGCCGAAGTCGTGAATTGCGAGGATGTTGGGATGGGAGAGCGCCGCAACGGCCTTCGCCTCGCGCTCGAACCGAGCCAGGGCGGAAGGGTCCTCCGAAAGACGCTCGGGCAGAACCTTGACGGCGACGTCCCGATCCAGCCGCGAATCCCTCGCCCGGTACACCTCTCCCATGCCGCCGACGCCCAGGGGAGCGAGGATTTCATACGGGCCGAGCCGGGTTCCGGCAGAGAGCATCGTCAGAGCAGACGGATCATTCTAAGGGACGGCGGTTGTTCGAGGCGCCGCCCCTTGCCCGGGGATGCGTCTCTCGATAGCCTTCGCCGGACACGGAGGTCCGTCATGGCATTGAGGATCAACAGCGAAGCTCCCAATTTCACGGCGGAGACCACTCAGGGAAAGATCAATTTCCACGAATGGATCGGCGACGGCTGGGCCATTCTGTTCTCGCATCCGAAGAACTTCACGCCGGTCTGTACGACCGAGCTCGGCTACATGGCGGGATTGAAGCCCGAGTTCGATAAACGCCACGCGAAAGTCATCGGCCTGAGTGTGGACCCGGTGCCGGATCACGAGCGCTGGTCCAAGGACATCGAGGAGACGCAGGGACACGCCATCAACTATCCGTTGATCGGCGATCCGGAGCTCAAGGTCGCGAAGGCCTACGACATGCTGCCGGAGAACGCCGGCGACACGTCGCAGGGCCGGACGCCCGCCGACAACGCGACCGTGCGCTCGGTCTTCGTGATCGGGCCGGACAAGAAGATCAAAGCGATGCTGACGTACCCGATGTCGACCGGCCGCAACTTCGACGAGGTGCTGAGACTTCTCGATTCCGTTCAGCTCACGGCGAAGCACAAGGTCGCGACACCCGTGAACTGGAAGCAGGGGGACGACGTCATCATCCTGGGCACCGTCTCGGACGACGAGGCGAAACAGAAATACCCGGCCGGTTGGAAGTCGCCGAAGCCGTACATCCGAATCGTGCCGCAGCCGCGATAAGAAAACTGATCGCGGGGAGCGCGACGGCAGACGGCCGCGCGTGTCGGGTCCCTCTGATCATGCTCGTGCAGGACTGGGCGGCGCAGCAACGGTAGCTTTGGACGTGTCCTTCTGGTCCCGCGTTCGGCGCTATTACATCGCGGGCCTTCTCGTCCTGGCGCCGACGGCGATCACTCTGTGGGTCGTCTGGAGCCTCTTCCGTTTCTTCGACGACATCCTGGGACGAGAGCTGCGCGCCCGCGGAGTGTCGGTGTTCGGGCTCGGCTTCGTTCTCCTGAACGTGCTCCTGCTCGTCCTCGGGTTTCTGGCGACCAACTTTCTGGGGCGGCGACTCTTCGCAGTCTGGGATCGCCTCATGAATCGCGTGCCGCTCATCAACAAGATCTATGCGACGCTGCGTCAGATCGGGGAGCTGCTCCTCGGGCCGTCGCGGGTCGGTTCTTTCGGACGGGTCGCCATCGTCGAATTCCCTTCACCCGGGTCGTGGGGGCTGGGATTCGTGACCGCGACCGCGTCGGGGGAAGCCGGAGAGAAGTCGGGCAGGAGACTCTGTAGCGTTTTCATTCCGAGCGCGGTCAACCCGACGACGGGCATTCTCTTGCTCGTGCCGGAGGAGCGTGTGACCTACCTCGACATGACGCCGGAGCAGGCGATGAAAATGGTCGTCTCCGCAGGCGCGCTGGTTCCGGGCCACACGGCCTCGCCGCCGGTGGCCCCGGGTTAGAGGCTACGGAGCGCGCAGAAAAACTGTTTCTTCTACCGCGCAGCGCGTGAAGGCAGCCGGTTCTTAGCTACCTTCACGAGCACCGTGTAGTTCGGGTCCACGATCTGGATGATCGGCGCCCGCGCGTTCTGCGAGACGAACTCGTAAGCGTCCATCTGGGAGAGACCGGTCTTCTCGCGGACCCAGGCGACCATGTCCTTGAAGGCGATCCGCGCGGCGTCCTCGAGCGGGCGCCCGGCGCCGACCGACATGAGCCAGTCGGCGTTCTCGATCCGGGGCCACGGGGTCTCGCGGTGTTTGATGAGATCGACCGTGAGCTCGACGTTCATCGCCCCCTCGACCGCCGTGCCGATGATCTCGCCGTCTCCCATGGCGAGGTGGCCGTCGCCGAACGAGACGAGGGCTCCCGGCATGCGCACGCCGAGGTAAACGGTGTTGCCGGCGCGCACCTCCGGGCAGTCCAGGTTGCCGCCGAAGTCGTCCGGCACGATCGTCGATCGCGCCTCTCCATTCGCCGGCGCGACGCCCAGGCAGCCCAAAAACGGCGCGAGCGGGACCTCCCAGACATGTTTGCCGTCCTGCGAGCTCGTTCGCAGCACGCCCCGGGCCCGATCGACCTTGTAGAACCAGACCGTTTCCGGCAGGTCCGCGTGGAGGAGGGCCGTCCGGTCCGTGCTGTTCAACGCCCCGAAGCCCGGAAATGAAGAGGAGATCCCCACGTCGCGCGCGGGCTCGAGCTTCTCGATGTGAACGGTGAGCGTGTCGCCTGGCTCCGCCCCTTCCACGTAGAAGGGGCCGGTCTGCGGGTTGTCGTGCCCGGGGAGCTGGACCTTCGAGGGGAGCTGGCCGGGCTTCGTGACCGCGCCGTCGTAGCAGTCTTCGGTCCAGCTCACGATCCGCGTGCCCGGCGCGATGCGCGCCGCGGGAGCAACGCCGCCGAAGGTGTACTTCAACTCATCGTGTTTGGGAACGTAGCGCAGCACGGGACGATCGTCGAGGACGGACTTTTGAACCGGCGGAGCTCCGGCGACGTTTTCCGCCGAGCTCGGCGGTGTGCGCGTGTCCGCCGGCGACGGAGTGGACACAACGGGCCGACTCGCGCGGCAGAGGTAGGCCTTCGCGATCTCGACCCTGCCCTGCTTCACGGAGAGAAGGAGCGTGTCTCCCCCGGACTGCGAAGTCCGTTTCTTCAGCTCGTTTACCAACATGATGCCAATCTCGTCCGGTTCGGGATCCGACCGGAGATTGGCGACCAGCGTGCAGCTCTCGACCTCCTTCGGAAGGGTGGAGACTCGAACGTCGGAAGGGTTGACCACGGGCGCCGCCGTCGCGACGGGAACGGCAGCGGCAGCCGCGGCGACACCGAGGACCAAAACGGCGGCGATTTTCACGCGAGCCTCCCCTGTATCCTGCCATTCTTGTCGAAGATGGATTTCGCGCACAACGATCCGAGAGCGACCCGGCCGGCGAAACGCCTGACGGGACTCTTCATTGCCATCATCGTCTTCAAGTTCGTGAAAGCGGCGGCTCTCGTGTTCGTCGGCGTCGTCGTCCTGCGGTTCGTCCACGTGACGCGGCACGGAGCGCCGATGGCGTTCGCCCGCTTTCTGAACGCCGGCTCGGATCGGGAGAGCATCCGGTGGCTATCGACTTTCTTCGACCACATCACGACCGGTCTGCGCGAGGCGATCGGGGCGGCGGCGATCGCGGTCGGCGCGGTCTTCGCCGCTGAGGGGTTTCTGCTTCTCGCCCGCATCTGGTGGGCCACCTACTTCACGATCGGCATGACCCTGTGCGGCATCCCGATCGAGCTCCTGGAGATCTGGAGGAGGCCTCACTTATTCCGCGGCTGGCTCTCTCTCGTCATCAACATCGCGATCCTCGCGTACCTGTGGCGCCGCCGGAACGAGTTCCGCGACGAATTCCGCCGCGAAAGACTCATTGCGCCACCACCCGGGGCAGCTCGATGAAGCTCGCCTGGCCGGGAGCGTGATAGATCCGCTGAACGGCTTTTCGGTAATCGCCGGGCTTCGCCCAGAAGATGTTGGGCACGAAGGTCTGCGGGTTGCGGTCGTAGAGCGGGAACCAGCTCGACTGGACCTGCACCATGATCCGGTGGCCCGGCAGGAAAACATGATTCGCCGTCGGTAACACGAAGCGATACAGGAGCGCCTTGTCGGCCTCGATCGGTTTGGGCGTCTCCAGGCTCTCGCGATAACGGCCGCGAAAGATGTCAGCGGAGACCATCAGCTGATAACCGCCGAGCGCCGGGTCGGCGGCGACCTCATCGGGATAGACGTCGATCAACTTGACGACCCAGTCGGAGTCCGTACCGCTCGTCGAAGCGAGAAGGTTCGCGATCGGTTGCCCGCTGATTTTGACCGGCGCGTCGAGAACGTTCGAGACGAACGCAACGACGTCCGTTCGTCCGGACGCCTCCCGCTGGTCCGTCACGAGCCATTCGCGCCACTCCTGGCCGTGGTCGAAACTCCCGGGTGGAATGGGACGCGCGTGGAAGGGGACGGGCTTGGCGGGGTCGGAGACGTATTCGTCGAACGCCGCATCGCCCGCCTTTGGCGCGTCGAAGCTCACCCTGCCGCCGGCGTTCAAGTAGAGCGGCGCCGGCCGGACCGTGCACCCGGAGGTACAGCCGGAGGGCCACGCGGTCAGGCGCCGCCACGTGTTCGTACCGGTCTCGAACGCCGAGACGGGTGCGACGTCGGCCTTCGGAGCGCCGTCCTTCAGATACTGGTCGAGGAACGGGCGCAGGATCTGCCGGCGGAAGTAGAGCGCGGTATCACTGTCGAACTTCAGGGCGCCGAGCGAGCTGCCGTCGCGGATCTCCTGGCCATGGTGCCAGGGACCCATCACGAGAAAGACCTTGTCGTTGCCGGTGTCTTTCGGCTCGATCGCCTTGTAGACAGCGATCGCGCCGTAGATGTCTTCCTGGTCCCAGAGGCTGTGCACCAGCATCACCGGGACTTTCAACGGCTGCGCCGCCAGAATCCTGTCAACCGCCTGGTCGCGCCAGAAAGCGTCGTAGCTCGGATGCGCGAGGATCTTTCTCCAGAAGCCGACCTGCTCGAGTCCCCGGCGCTTGCCGAGCTCGCCCGCCGATCCCGCCTGCAGGAAGGTGTCGAAATCGTCGAAATGGCTCGTCCACCACTTGACGTCGTTCTTCCGGTCCGCCTCCTGCTCGTAAATATAGGACGCCCCGATCTGGCGAAAGGCGCCGTTGTGGAACCAGTCGTCGCCCATCCAGCCGTCGACCATGGGGTTCATGGGCACCGAAACTTTGAGCGCCGCGTGGGGATTGACGAGCGCCATCAGCGGCAGGAAGCCGTCGTACGAGATGCCGAGGATGCCGACCTTGCCATTGCCTTCCGGAATGTTCTTCACGAGCCACTCGATCGTGTCGTACGTATCGGTCGCGTGATCGACCGGCGTCGGGTTCTGCGGGCCGTGCAGAGGGCGATTCATGACGTAGTCGCCCTCCGAGCCGTGCTTGCCGCGCACGTCCTGGACGACGCGGATGTAGCCTCCTTCGACGATGACCTCGGTGGCGTTGTCGTAGCCGAACAGGCTCGGTCCGAGATGGGAGCTGTGAGTGCGGCTCGTGAGCTCGGTCGCGTCGTACGGCGTTCGCGTCAGGAGGATCGGAGCGCGTCGGGCGCCTTTCGGGACGAGGATGACCGTGTGGAGCTTCACGCCGTCACGCATCGGGATCATGACGTCGCGCCGGACGTAGTCGAATCCGTCGTTGGTGGGCTCGAGCTTCGCCGGCGTTTCGCTCGGATAATCGGGGTAGGTTGCGCGAGGCTTCGGACGCGTTTGCGCTCCCGACGTCTGGACGAACAGGGCGGTCAACAGCACTGCGAGTACGGTCGATGCGCGGACGCTGGGGATCTGTTTCATAAGAGCTCCTTACGGCGCGCAGGACGATATACCCACCTTATGATCGCGCGGTGACGGAGCTCCTGACCGACCGCCTCCACCTTCGAACGTTCCGCCTCGACGACTTCGAGGCCCATGCGGAGATCACCGCGGACCCGGAGGTCATGCGTTACATCCACGCCGGGCCGCTTTCGCGCGTCGAAGCATGGTGGCAGATCGCAAGGTACGTGGGACATTGGCAGCTCCGCGGCTACGGGATGTGGGCGGTCGCCGAACGGTCCACGAACCGGCTCATCGGCCATATCGGCTTCCTGAATCCGGAGGCGGGACTCGGCTTCGAGCTCGGGTGGGCGCTCGCCCGTCACGCCTGGGGACGGGGCTACGCCCTCGAAGGAACTCGCGCGGCCGTGCACCACGCTTTCACCGTTCTCGAACGCGATCACATCGCCTGCGTCATCCGCCCCGAGAACGAGCGCTCCATCCTTCTGGCGGAGCGTCTCGGCGCGACGCTCGAGGGCGAGACTGAGGAGTCGGGCAGAAAGCTGCTCGTTTACGGTATCCGCCGCCCGGAGACCGTCGGCCCCTGAACCCGGGCAAACGTCCTCTCCGCGAGCCGGGCAAATGACCTCTCCGCTCCCGAGCCGACACATGGAGAGGACAACCGCTTTCCGACGTTTCGAAGAAGTGCTTTGTTTTCAGGTGCTTTCAGAAGCGGCCCCGTGGCACCGGCGTTGCGATTCTCTCTGGCACCCGCCGAACAATTGGCGGAGGAGGTTTGAGATGAAGGAAGCAATTCGCATCGCGCTCGGATCCGCCGTTCTGGCGGGCGGTCTTGCGGTCGTGGGTGCGTCGCCTGCGAGCGCGCAGGTTCGATTCGAAGGCTCGTTTCCGCTTCCCCACGGACAGATTTCGATCGGCGTCGGTGACGGTGGATACGGACGCGGGGGATTCGGAGTCGGGTCCTACGTTCCCTACGGTTACGACGTTTACCAAGACCCCGACTACGGATACGGGTTCGAGTACGACAACTACTGGTATCCGTGCGAGCAGTACGGGTCCCAGTGGGTCATCGAGAGCGCTCCGGTGTACTTCCATCGGAACTACCGGTACGTCCATCCGTATCGGAGCTACGGTTACGGTTACTCGCGGCCGTACGGAGGCTACGGGTATTTACGGCCATACGGTGGGAGTTACGGCTACCGCACCTACCGGCGTGACGGCTACCGGCATTGGGACGGCACCCGGCGTTGGAGCCGGGACTCCTGGCGCAACGATCGCTGGCGCGACGATCGGTGGTCTCGGGACCGGGACCGCCGCCCGCGGTGGTGACGGCAGAAAAAAGTCGATGAATTCAGACCGCCCGCGTGGGCGGTCTTTTTGTCCGGGGGCAGGTTCTTCAAGAACCTGACCCCGCGCAGTTCAGCGCACCGGCCTCTTGTGAACGAACACGCTGCCCGAGTGGGCCCGGTCGGACGGGTTACGATCGTTCCCATGAGGCGGCGGACTCTCCTCCTCTACGTCGGCCTTCTGCCGCTCGCGGGATGCGCGGGGACGAAGTCTGCGGCAGTCCGGCCGCTGGTGATCGCGAACGTGACGGTCATCGACATGACCGGCGCCCCCGCCCGCCCGAACATGGACGTCGTCATCGAGGGCAACCGGATCGCGGCCATCATGCGCGCCGGCGATTCGCGCGTGTCGCACGCAGCGCGCGTCGTTGACGGCCGCGGGAAGTACCTGATCCCCGGGTTGTGGGACATGCACACGCACCTCTCGTCTTACGGTGAGGAAGCGTTGGCAGCTCTCGTTCCCCACGGAGTCCTCGCGGTGCGCGATGTGGGCGGAAAACTGACTCAGCTCGACTCCTGGCGCGCGGAGATCGATCGCGGAGCGCGACGCGGGCCGCGCATCTTCCGGGCCGGCCCGTTCGTCGACGGACCAAAGGAGATGTCGGAGGAACGCGCGTCGATGACGATCGTCGTCCGGAACCCGGAAGAGGCCCGCGCCGCAGTGACGAAGCTCAAAGCAGAGGGCGTCGACCTCATCAAGTCTCACAACGGCCTTTCTCGCGAGGCGTTTTTCGCGCTCGCCGAAGAGTGCCGGCGGCAGAACATGCTTCTCGCAACGCATCTCCCGACGAGCGTCCGGATCGCGGAGGCGTCCGACGCTGGTGCGTCGAGCCTCGAGCACGTCGAGACGCTGACGGAGAGCATCGTGTTTGCCGGTGTGCCGGCCGGCGGCAAGCCGAAAAAGGATCCTCTGACAGCGCTCGACGAGCTCACGAACGAGCGGACGGACGAGCTCTTCGCCCGCTTCGCCCGCAACGGCACGTGGTTCACACCGACGCTCGTCGCCTACCGCTCGTTCATGCAGGAAGCGGTCGACCTCGCACCGCGCGATCCGCGCTACACGGCCGACGCAGCAGGCCGGACGAAGATGTTCAACCGGTTCGTCGAGCTCGTCGGACGCATGCACCGTTCGGGCGTGCCGCTCCTCGCCGGAACCGATTTCGGACCTCATCCGAGCACGGTTCCGTATCCCGTCCCGCGCCCCGGCTCGGACCTTCACGACGAGCTCGAGCTGCTGGTTCGAGCCGGACTGACACCGATGGAAGCGCTGCAGACGGCAACCTCCGGCCCGGCGCGTCATCTGCGCGTGGCCGACCGGCTCGGCACGATCGAGGTCGGGAAGGACGCGGACCTTGTCCTGCTCGATGCGGATCCGCTCGCAAACATCGCGAATACGAGGCAGATCCGGGGAGTCGTCCTTCGGGGCGTGTTCCTGGAGAAGGCGCAGCTGGCGCTGCGGCGATGAAGCGCATTTAACGTCTCTCTCGCAAGATAATCCGTCCGTGACGAGCGGCTCGGGCGAGCATGGCCGCCGGTCTGGTCCGGAGACGGGCCGGTTCACGGGGCGTCGCCTGCGTTACGCCGTTTCCTCATGGCGGGCGTCGGTCCGCATTACGGATTTCCTCGTCGCGAGCGTATTCGGCGCCCTCTCGTTCGCGCTGGGCGCTTACCTCTTCGCGCGCGCGCAGGCGGACACGCATCTCGCATTCACGGAACGCGCGCAGCGCCTGCAGGCGGCCGTCAGCCAGAAGCTGATCCTTCCCCAGGAGGATCTCACGGCGCTCTCCAACTTCTTCGAGGCCTCGGGCGAGATGACCCGCCGTCAGTTCCGGCTGCTCGCGGGCCCCATGCTGGTCCGCCACAGGCTCGTCTACGCGTTCGAGTGGCTTCCCGTCGTCCGCGCGTCCGAGCGCGGCCTCTACGAGGAAGAGGCCCGCGACGCGGGTCTCACGAACTACCGCTTCTGGGAGTTCTCCGGCGGCAAGCCGCGCGAGGCCGGACGCCGTGACTTCTACGTCCCGATCCACTACATGGAGCCTCCGAGCGCTCTCGCCCTCGGGTTCGATATCGCCGCGGATCCTCTCCGGTGGTCGACCGCCGAAATGGCTCGCGACACCGGGCGGATCGCGGCGTCTCCGCCCTTCGGGTTGATCGAAGATGCCGGGAAGCCGGATGCGCTGCCCGTGGTCGCGATGTACGCGCCGGTCTACAAAGGGGGGGATCCCGCTTCCGACATCGGCCGGCGCGCTTCGCTGGCCGGTTTCGGAATGGCGATCTTCCGCGTCGCGCCGGTGGTCGCGAGCGCGGCTGCGGAGGTGGACGCCTCCGATCTGGGCCTCGTCCTGCGGGACCCCGAGGCGCGGGAGAGACTTCCGCTGGCGCAGCGACCCGGGAATGCGGCTGCGCTGCCGCAGCGAGCCGGTTTCCGTCTCGAGTTTCCGGTGCCGTTCGCTGATCGCCGCTGGGCCCTGACGGTCTTCCCGCTTCCCGGCGCCTTTCTCCCTCCGAAGCGCGGGGCGATCGGGATCGCCTCGGCCGGTGTGCTGGCCTCGCTGCTCGGCTTTGCGACCGTGACCTCGCTCCGGACGATTTCGCGGCTGCGCCGCCAGGTGGAGAAGGTCGGGCCGTACCGCCTCATCGCGCGCCTCGGCCGCGGCGCGATGGGCGTCGTCTGGGAAGCGCGCCATGCCCTGCTGCGGCGGCCGACCGCCGTGAAGTTGCTCGCGCCCGGCACCCAGGCGGAGCGCTCGCTCGCGCGGTTCGAGAGAGAGGTCCAGTTGACGGCGGGTTTGACGCACCCGAGCACGATCGCGATCTACGACTACGGCCGCACGGCCGACGGTGTCTTCTATTACGCGATGGAGCTCCTGCGCGGCATCAACCTGCTGCAGCTCGTGGACCTCGACGGACCGCTCCCGCCGGCGCGAGTCGTGCACCTGCTGCGGCAGGCGTGCGGCGCGCTCGCGGAGGCCCACGCCGCGGGTCTCATTCACCGCGACATCAAGCCGGCGAACCTGATGGTCTGTGTGTACGGTGGCATCCCCGACTTCCTGAAGGTCCTCGACTTCGGGCTGGTCAAAGACGTCGGCGCCGTCGAGTCCGCACCGGGAGGAGGGGCGGCGGAAAGCTTCGGCGACGCCGCGCTCTCGCAGGATGGCTCGCTCCTCGGAACGCCCCTTTACATGGCGCCCGAAGGGATGAGCGATCCAACGCAGGTGGATGCGCGCGCGGACATCTTCGCGCTCGGCGCCGTCGGGTACTTTCTCTTGACCGGCAAGTCCCCATTCGTGGGGCGAACGGCGATCGAGGTCTTCCGGATGGAGCGGCAGGGCCCCCCGCCCCTTCTCTCTCGAGTCGCGCCGTATCCCGTGCCCACCGCGCTCGACGAGATCATCGGCCGCTGTCTCGCCTTTCGCCGCGAGGATCGTCCGGAGTCGGCGGAGGCGCTCGACGCGATGCTCGACGAGTGCGACGTCGCGCCTCACTGGAAGGTCGAGAACGCGCGCGCCTGGTGGCGGGACCGGGGCCCGGCGGCGCTCGCGGCAGCCCGCGCTCGGCGCGAGGAGCAAGATCGGGTCCTGGTCCTGGCGTCCGACTCCAACATCCGGGCTGACGTTTCGCCGCCGGGGTCATAGAATTGCGAGCGCCAAAGCGAGGTCCGACATGTTGACCGTAGACGGCGCCTTCGACCGCATCAGCACGGCTCTCCAGGACAAGGGGTACGCCTTCGAGAAAGAGGAGAAGGCTTCCGACTCCTCCGGAATCCGGATGGCCGTCTTCACCTCGCCGGACATGTCGGTGCGCGTTTGCTGGAACGACAAGGCGCGGCTGCTCGTCGTCCAGATCGACGCCGACGGAGGCTGGGTCGATTTTGCGAGGCAGGGCTTTGGCCCCAAGGGTCTCGAGGACAGTGCGGTCGACGCGCTCGTTCGCAAGGTCGGCAACGAGGTCGGCGAGACTTCGACCGACTCGGACTGAGAAGCGCCGATCCGCGGTCGGCAGCCGGCGTTTATTTCTTCAGGTCCGACGTCCAGTTGAGAACGACCGTGAGGGGCGACGCCGTCAGATCCTCGACGGTCGTGCTGACGAGAAAGCGCTGACCGTCGGCAGAGACGTCGTAGCTGAAGAGGTCGGTCGTGGACACGGGTTCCCTCCGGCGGGTCTGGAAGAGCGGAACGCCGGCGCCCGCCGGCAGAGTCATTGACGCGCGGTCCCGGACCCGGCCTGCCCGAGCTCCTTCGAGCGGGCCGTCGCGACTTCGACGGCGTCCATCAGGATGGCCCGGAGCCGGTTGCGCTCCAGGCTGTGGAGCGCGGCGATCGCGGTTCCGCCCGGCGATGTAACGAGATCTTTCAGGATCCCCGGATGAGTCTTCAGGACTTGCGCCATCCGGGCGGCTCCGAGGACGGTCTGGATGGTGAGAGCCGTGCTGACGTCGCGAGAAAGGCCCACGCGGACTCCAGCGTCGCTCAAACCCTCGATGATCTGGAAGATGTACATGGGACCGCTGCCGCTCAACCCGGTGACGGCGTCGAGCTGATACTCCGGAAGTTCGACGACGGTTCCGATCGACTCGAAGATTTTCCGAGCCTCCGTGGCGTGCGCCGACTTCGCGTGACGCCCGAGGCACAGGACCGTCGCGGAGAGGGAGACGACGGCGGCGACGTTCGGCATGGCGCGGATGACGGGCACCGGAGCATCCAGGATCGATTCGATCTGGTGGGTCGGGAAGCCGGCGGCAATCGAGACCAGCAGCTGGTCCTTGCGCAGGGCGGCCCGGATCTCGGTCAGGACGGGCTCCAAGATCTGCGGCTTGACGGCGAGGATGAGGACGTCGGCTCTGTGCGCCACTTCCACGTTCTGCCCGATGACCCGGATTCCGAGCTCACGGGCGAGCGCGGCGGCCTTCGGCTTCTTCGGGTGCGAGGCGAGGAGGTGCGACTTCCTGCCCCATTTCGACGCGAGGATCCCCCGTAACAGGGCCGTCCCCATGTTTCCCGCGCCGATGACGCCGATTTTTCTTGAGGGCATTTCGCTGGCGTCTCCTCCGGTTCGTGCA
>Ga0207684_10005113_pt1 | contig 12219 bp, 9 predicted proteins | sample KBSK5501metaG_FD_184342 | JGI IMG/M metagenome (GOLD analysis project Ga0207684, IMG submission 184342) | Corn, switchgrass and miscanthus rhizosphere microbial communities from Kellogg Biological Station, Michigan, USA - KBS K5-50-1 metaG... | ecosystem: Host-associated > Plants > Roots >... | reverse complement strand
AGTAAGAGGGGCAATAAACGAAACTTGCTGGAAGGTGAAAGCAATGATGGGCAGGGTTGCCACCTGGGCTGCCAGCGTAACTGCGACTGTCTCCATAACAGGATGAACAAAGGGTAAACGTTCAATGGGATGAAATAGCCGCAGGAAGAGGGGCGTGAGCACGACAATACCCAGCGTACCCAGCATCGATAGCTGATGTAACGTTAGACTTTGCATTGCACTGAGTGAGACTTTGCATTGCACTGAGTGAGACTTTGCATTGCACTACTGCAATTTTCTAATGCAGTAGTGAAAATTTGCACTCCTCAGGCTAAATTTTCTCAAGTGAGAGAGGATTTTAATGACACCAACCAACCACTGAAAAATAGCCCCTCAAACTCGTCTATTCGCACCGCTCACTTCTCGATAGCTAGAGTAGATCTGCTCCCACTTCTCTCGAATTGGCTCTGACATCTGCCTTCATGTCACTTCTTTCAGAAAATCTCACGTTGGGGTATCATAACTTTCATCCACTAGAGTATTTGTGACGAAGCAAAGGAAGAAGTGGACGAGGCAGTGGACAAATCTAATGACGCTCTTTGAAAAGAAGTCTCATAGCGCGCTCAACTGGTGAATACATATTGTTCTCTGCGATTGCCTATCTGCGAGAGGCTACGCTATATTCGGCACTTGCGCCACCTCTCGCATGGATTGCAACCCTAAAATAGCCATTACCTGACTTGACCGCCTTGTTATCATTTAGTATATTACTAATTAAGATAGCCACTCGCGAGATTTTTTAGGGACAGAGGCGTAGTGTAGTTCCTTGCATGGAGGGGTGATAAGAGATACAATCGCGACAGAGCGTTTGAAGCAAGATGATCGGGTCAGCCATAGTGCAAGTTTTCTTGGTGATAAGAGATACAATCGCGACAGAGCGTTTGAAGCACTTTAAAACCTGAGGGCGCAATGAGATGTGCGGTACCTTCAAGTTGCTATTGACAAAATCGCGACAGAGCGTTGCAGTTCATTATTTCTTTCCTTTATACTCAGCTTCATGAATGAGCTAGTATGGCTTGCCCCCATTCATTGTGTGCTTCCTGGATCATCAAGCTGAAACAAAGGGAAATCGTTGTCACACCTCTTTATTCTTATCCTGCATGAACGGATGCCGGATGAGGAGCTTACTTCCGCCTGGCTTATGTTCAACGATCATCGGCCACACATATACGTCCAGACGAAGCGCCTGGCTTTTGCTGCTCGTCAACGTGGGAACAATCTCCTTCCAGGTTACCTGTCGATCGCGAAATTCCGTAAGCACACAGGCGAAAAACTGCCGAACCGGATGGTTGCTTTGCAGTGTTTTGAGCGGCGCTACACAGAGGTTAGTATCTGGTAGGTGCTGCGTTACGCTCATGCAGTAGGTTAATGAATCGGTTCTACCCCAATAGCTAACTGCTTGCAGTAAGCGACGAAAGCGCTCCTCCTCGCAAGAGGGAATCTCTATATACACAATACAAGGCTCTGTGGCATGAGCCATCTCTCGGAGAATCACCGACTCTTGAAAGAGGTCTTGCTTTCCTGCTTTGCCTGCTGTCCACTTATGAGCTCGCAGGCGATGCAGTGAGATGGCTACTGTCTCAGGCGGTTGAATCTGGATGGAGGCAGAGCGAATGATCGGAAAAAGTTCATGATGTGTGGTCTTCAGACCGAATAGCTCTATGCCTGTCTGAATCAGCGCAAGACGTACGGTTGATGGGCCTGGCGCGGGTGTGATTAGAGCACTGCCCGCACTGCTCATTGGAATACGACAGGAATAGGTTGATGGAAAATGGTAATCAGCTGCAAGCCAGAGCTTTGTCATCAGTTTACTCACCCTGTTCTGCTCCTATTCGGATAACGATTTAGGCCCCCAGGCTGCTAACCAGGCCGGTTCTGAAAATTGGATTAACCGATTCATCTGCTGGTAGAACATACTGACTGTCTCAAACGGATATACCTGACAGGTGTCCCCAGCCATTGACTCCAGTTGCGCCATAAAATCGTCGCTCAATCCAGAAAAGAGCGGCGCACGACCTGGCGCGCTTTGAACGACGATGTTTCCGACCAACCCTGTCAGGTGAGGAAGCATCGTGGCGGTGCGAGCACCCTCGGGGCTCACAAGCGAATCGCGCAATGCGCGGAGAATCGCGCGATGCCTTTGTAGGCGCTCCTCCTCATTCCGCACCATCAGTTGCCAGCGGTAAGTATCGAGACCAATCCTCACGCTCTGGTAACGAATGCACAGAGCATACTCTCCTGAGCGAGAAGACCGCGTCATCAACATTTGCCCTTCCTCACGGGAGGCTCCAGAGCGCGTGTGCAGCTGGAGAGTCTCTGCGTGACGATTCGGCAATGCCAAAGCAAAGGTAAAATCGATGATCGTATGCTTGTGCAATCCCTCGCGTGCGTCTGCACTGCCATCGCTGGCAGCCTTTTTGGCGGTGATCAGAAAGCCGTGGGTGTCACAGAGCGCGCACTCGTTGAGAATCCGCTCAATCGTGATCTTTTTGTACTCAGGATGGTCAATAAGAGCCCCTGCTCGGCGCGAGTCGCGCACCCGGCAGGCAGGGCATAAAGGACGCCCTTCCGCTTCAAAGTATTCTGCCAGGAGCGCCGCGTGGTGGTGTTTGAGAATATCACCGCTGCATGCGTCCGTGATCGTTTGGTCTGCCAGCAGTTGCGTACGGGGTAAGAGTCGATTGGACCCGTAATCCCCCGCGTTACTGATGCTATGTGCCTGCCAGGCCACCCGCGCATTGATGGTCATATCGTAGCTCGATGAGCGATTATTCTCTGACGTCATGCTCGTTTACTCCTTCGTCAAAAGCAAGTGATTCAAAGTTTTCCAGCTCTCCGCCAGTGCCTGTAGTAGGATGAGCTCCATCAGTCTCAGTGGCATCGAGTGTTGGTACATCATCCTGCTCGGCTGTCTGAGTGGGTGGATAGCGAAGTACTGATAAGAGCATGAGCACACCCACTATGAGGCGCACTCCATGCTCGTGTACATCATCGACTAGCTGTATGAAGTCACCTTCATGGGGAATAAGAATAAAGTCGTACTTCGCCTTAGCCAGAACACATTCTTGTACTATACGGCACAGGGCACGATCCAATTGATCCAGCGTTTGCACAGTATCCAACACTATTAATAGATCCCGCAGGAGTGCGTGATTATATTGACCGAGGAGCCGGAGCGCACGACCGAAGGAGATTGTGCCCTCTTCCTGCTCCAGGACTTTTCGCAAGGGATGGTGTTCGGAGGAATTCATCATGGCGGTTATCTTCCTTACTTCATTCAAGCTGTACGGGCGCTTTTCCTGGCAGCCCAACCAGCAGTAACGCAGCGCTCCATCCTGAAGATGCCTCATCCATGACCCGATATGCCGAGTGCTCAAAGCGTCTAAGAGATGCTGTCGTTCATCTCGGCTGCTTGTTTCTGTTGAGCTAAGTTGCGCACTCCAGCACAAGAGCATTTCCTGTCCAACTGCCTCTTCAACACGCTTTAGCCAGGCACAATCAAGAAAGCCTTTATCCAGCCCAATGGACTGCTGGAGACCCTGCGTTTGCAGCGTCTGGTATGCCAACGCTCTCCAGGATACGCGCCGAGGGAAGCTTTGAATGAAAAGCGTGAGCCAGAACTCAATGGCTGCGTGATTGGGCGTGCAGTCGGTGGAGAAGAGTAAAGGGAGGGCAGTATTCTTGTCGATAACCAGTGTGGTAGCCAGAGGAACATAGAGATTGACCATCTTGCCAGAAACACGTTGGGCGCGTAAGAATCGCGAGGCGCCAATAAAAGCCAGCAGGGTTGCGTAGCGAGCTCCGTGCAGTGCCAGATTTATTTTGCGCGAGACTAATCCATCACTGGTCGGACTGCGCAGCGAGTATCCGAGCGCCGGGTCGATTGTCATCAATACCCTGATCTCTCGCTTGCTGCCAGGCTTTCCTGGGAGCGGGATAGCGGGGTGAGCGCAATCGTAATCATTGAGTACCCTGGCGACCCATGCTGATGCGTGCGGCCTCTCTCGTTCAACGGAATCTTTCCACTCCTTGACGGCTTTGACGGCTTTGATGAGGCCAACAGGCTCCGTTGAGGGTGACATACGCTGCTTACTCAACAAATCGCTCACTGAAAGTATGCGCTCTCCTTTCGTAAAAAGTGCCGCGAGCACCCCGTCCAATACTTCCACCTGAATGGAGGGAAGGGAGTAATCCGGCGCGTTTGCCTGGAAGCTGCGGGATTCTGGCAGCGCCAGCACCTGGTCAAGAATCTCCTCGCCAGACGAGGGTATCGTTTGTGTCGGGCAAGATATACGGTAGGCCAGCGACTCGTCTCGCACGCTGGCCGGTAATCTGCTCGCATAGGTGAGCAGGATAGCTAATCCATAAGCGTGCAACATATCGAACAACTCGAAACCAGTTTTAGCAACACACCACTGCATGTTTCCTCCTCACGACGAAAGGCGGGTTGTGGTGGAACCCATTCCGCATGCTGTCAGATACCCTATCCCGGTAAAGAAGGCGAGGCGAGCTAAAGCGTTGAGCGATGCGATAGCCCTGGGGTTATATCTCAGGCATTCATACTCGATCCAGCCGAGGTAACCAACGGGAGCAGGCAGAGAACCGTCTCTCGTCAGAGAACGTAGGCGGTACTTAGAGACCACGCATGCGCTGGCCCGGATCAGCTGCTCTGCACTTCCCGCCAGTGTTGGGCCTTCTAGCATCTGCCATCGATGAGCCAGTCTGGAGAAGAGTGGTAGGGGCTCTGGAAAAGGGAGAACATTGCTGCTTTGCTGCGAGCCCGGTTCCGCAGTGATCAAAGGTGTCGCGAATGAGAAGTGCATAAAGCGTTCTGACTGTTGAGGAAGGAGATCTGCCCAGGTGCTTATTCCAGCCCATCTGGGGTTAGTGAGATCGATGGCTTGCACTTCGTAACGCTTATGGTCTTGTTGGAATAATGATGGAAGCGCCGTTTCCAGGATAGCTGAAACCGGAGTCCCCTCGCGACTGTAGATAGTCAGGCGCAGGAGGGCATGCTGAGGCTCACAGCGCAAGAGTGATAGAGTGATATCCTCCTGCTGGTGAGACGCGGCAAGGCTACAGTGGTAGTCGGCGAGGATGTGATGGATATCGCGGGTCTCTCTGTATTCCAGGGTCCTTGCCTCTTCTATGCACCGTACCGTGAGGAGCAGCGCGACGAAATACATTGATTTTTCCCTCCCTTAAATACTGCCTCCATCCCGGACCTGACGCAATCCTTTGGCCTGACAGAGGATTTCGCCCTCAAGAAAAATCCAGGCTATATTTGTCGAATGGGCCGAGTGCCGCAAGGTCACTTGAGTGCCTGGCCAGAAGCGGAGCAGTTCGTCAGTATAACGCAGATACCCGTCTATCACCAGCCCATCCTCAGTGATAATACCTTCCTGCTCAGGGAGCAGCGCGCGAAGCAGAGGAAAGAGTGCGGCCGGGTCCTGGTTATAGCCCTGAGCATGGGCAAAGGCTTCGTCACGCCGTTTGCCTTCGCGAACCGGCCCGTATCCGTGTATTCTTTCGAGGAAACTATCTAGAATTGCAGCGCACTGACTACGCGGCAGGAGGCGCCCATCCAGACCTGATGCCCAGGTGTTGCGCAGCACCTCAAGAAGCGGCTGCGTACGCGTAGTCATCTCGACCTGGATGCCCATGCGCTTGCAGATGCTCAAGCAAGCAGGTGAAAGAGTCTCTTCGGTAATAATGCGGCGTGGCAGTTGCCACAACAGGCCTGTCAGAGTGAACGGGCGTGGTTGACGTTGTGCGGTGATTGCATCGTAGAGAACAAGTGGAATGCTCTCTGCCTGGGTATCCGGGGGAGCTATTCTAAATGCCAACATATGCTGTGTATGCGTATCAAGAATGCAGAAGATACCAGGGAGGTAGAACGCATCTTTCTCGACTGGTATGCGCACAGTTGGTGATAGCTTGCCAATCCACCAGGCACCGGGTGTTCTCGCTACAGTGACGTCCACACTTTCCCTGCGCCGCTTCTCAAGATATAAGCAGATCGCCCATACGGCCTCGTAGGTAGGGACAGGTGTTTTCTCCTGCTGGCGCCTCATCTGCAGGATGCGATAGACCATGGGTATACTCCGCCCTAGCCGCGAGCAATAGAGTTCTTGAATGGTTTGATAGGTCTCCAGCGTCACTCCCGCAAAAATTCGCTCAGCATCAGAGGGATGGAGCAGGCATCCATCGAAACCAATGTGGAAGGCAAGTTGCTTCAATTGCTCAACATCAATATGATTGGGCACGGCGTGCAAATGTAATCCTCGAATTGATCTCTGTAGCGCAGTGGCATATATACGCTGGTACATCTCCACGGTCAAAGGTGTTTTCAGCAAGCCCTTGCCTATCTGTATGTCACTACTCATCTTCTCCGTCCCCTCTCGACTTCTATTTCTTCTTCTTGGCATCATGGCGCTGTATTGATTCGGCTTCGTAGTCAGTCTGAGGAGAGTCCGGCTGAGTCTCTGTTGTGTTAGCCTGAGGAGAGTTCGGCCCAGTCTTTTCCTCCTGTTGGCTCGAGAGAGATATTTGTCTTCTGGAATGCCTGGAGTACGCCGCTTGGAGGATATCCGGGGTTATCCTTGCCTGGTCAGGGGTTGTTGCAGCATCCACAGAATACTGGCTGGCCCTGACGAGTATCGTTCGTAACTCGCGAAAAGAGGATCTTGCGTGTGCCCATAGTTCCTGTCCCATCTTGCGGTCGTCTCCATTGTCAGGATCGTAAAACCAATAGGGAATGATAAGCTCTGGAAGAATCGTATCGAGTACTTCATCCACAGTGGGGGGAAGAAATTCTAGCTGGTGTCCAATTCTGCCGTCCGATTGCTCATAGCGCTGGATTAGTTCCAGGATGCTGGGCAGACCAACAAAGATAACTGAACAGCCTGTTGTATCATACACATGTCGTAAAAATTCTATGCCATCGGCCCCGAGATGGTTGGTTTCATCTACAAAAATGCCTCTCAGGTCAGTCTCCCTGATTATAACTACTGCCTCATCGGCAATATTAAAGCGCGTGAGACGGCGGGGAGCCTTTACTCCAAGTCTTTTGTAGAGATCAGCGAGTAACACTCTCGGGTTGGCTTGAGGTTTCACCTTGATGCCTATACAGGTGGGTAAACCAGTATGGGGACGGAGTGACTCATTTTCTAAGAAGTCAAGCATCGCTCTCGTTTTGCCCCAACCTGACCTTGCAATTACGATTCCCATAAGGCCATAACCCGTTTGCTCCTTCGCCTCAATTACTTTCCTGGCAAACACACGGAATTTTTCGATATTCAGAGTATTGATGGTCTTTTGCCCCGGTGGCAAGCGATCCCCTTCGAAATCGTCGTACAAATCATCAAAATGCAACATTAGTCTCCTCCACGCTGTTCCTGTTCTTTTTGCTGCTGCAGGTATATGAGTTGCTCCCAAATATCAGCAGGGGGGGTAACTCTCTCAGATGGTTTGGGCGGCGCCTGCTGTTGGGGGGGTGCTGGCGTCTTTGAGTTCGATGAGGCGGATGGAGTGGCTTTTGAGGCCGTCTGTTTCTTCTGCTTCTCGATCTCGCTGTCCGTCGCCCGAACCTCTGCGCGGCCCTCTTCGATCTCGCGCCTGATCGCGGCCTTCTGCCGCCGCTGAGCAATGACAACCTCCTCTCCGGTTACAGCGCGCCCTTCTTCAGAGTCCCGTGCCACTGCCTTAATCCGCTGGCCTTCATAGAACACGAGAATCTCGTCTGGACGCGTGTATCGAGGGTGTGAGCGAATGAGGACTCTCGACTTTATGGGAATAGCAGAGCCGAAATCATCGCTCCAATACACCCGGCTGTCATGTTTGATCCCTTCCTTATGCAGCGTTTTCCATTCAGCTTCCCGCAAGAGGATATCAAGCTCTCGCTCGTCATCGGGCGGCCAGGTATGGCAGTGCTCTGCCCAGTATTCCTTTGGGGTCATCTTTTCGTCGCCGTGCTTTTCTTGAAGGTATTTGTTGTTGATAAACTCCCAGAACTTGTCGACTATATCGTAGATCGTCAACTTGGCTTGCGCGTTGGGGTTACGCTCGACTGTATTTGAACTGACATACCCGTCCATTTTTGCCCAGAGTTCTGTTTGCAGCGTTCGGTTCAACCGCTCAACTTTGCCATTCTCCTGAGGATTGCCTCGATCCTCGCGATCATGAGGAATGCAAGGATGCAGGATAATGTGCAGATCGCTTGCAATTCGCTGCACGTGTTTGGAGATCATCTGTTTGCCCTGGTCTACCCAGATCTCATCCGGTATACCACCATAGGGCTTTTTGGGGGTAATAAGAAGCGCGTCATGGATGACGGTGCCAATGGTGAATCGATTGGGGACGTCATAGGTGAATATTGCAGCGACCGGTATGCCCGAACTGGCCTCCACGCACGTCGTCATATAGGGACGCGTCTCGCCTCCTTTTCTTTTTATGCCTTCATGGCGCAAATCTTTTATCAAAACGGGAACTATTGTCCAGTCGCTTTGATAGATGATGATTGTGCCATCAAATCGAAATCGGTAGGTGGTGCGAAACTTATTACGGTAAACACCTAACCGTCCATCAGCAACGGTGAGCACTTGCTCATCAATTGTTCTAAGGACTTCCCGCACCTGCCACATGCTGGGTTCCGGTTCACCAAGGAGGCGCGCTTTCTCACAGGCTTTTTCATGCACCTCGCTCAGCGTCATATCGTATTTTGAGTACCGGATGCCCTTTATAAGAAGTTGCATTCTGTCACTGAGATTATGAAAACTACCTTTATCAGAGCGGGTCTTATGCACTAGACCGCTTGGACCATAGGTCTTATACAGAGACAGGAGCCTTCGTACCGTTCGAGGGGAAACACCATGCTTTTTCGCATGCTTCTCGATATCTTTATTGGAGGAATGCAACTGGTGAACGAACGGTTCGATAAGAGGCCAGTATTTCATCACCTCGTCGAGGGCTTTGTCGAGTTCCTCCGGCTCGAATGACCCGAGATCCGGTGGAGGGTGCTTCTTGTTGCCCCGCTTCCTTAGCTTCTCAGGGTCAGCGTGAGGCGCAAGTGCCCATAAGCCGCCAGCCCGGTAACGGCGAATCCATCGCTCGGCTGTACTATATGACCAGCCGCGCCTTTTAGCAAGCTTGTGGATATCATCGGAGGTGATGAGTTCCTTGTCGGCAAGAGCGCCGAGTTGCCTGAAGCGGCTACGCACAATACACTGCGTTTGCTTATCAAGGGAGGTCCAATCGCTCGGACGAAGTCCATCGACGCCATGCAGATGGTAGTTGTGCCTCCAGGCAGCTAAATAGTGGCATGCAACAAAAGTCTCAGCGGACCGGTCACGCAGTTGGCGGTCAGTGCAATCGTCCTTCGCGCATGGTCCTAACAATTTCAGGAGGCGTTCAACTTCATGTTTTTGAGCATATTCGAGGTCAAAGATGTCCATGGAATGCAGATCCTGACAGATTGTATAGACCCGGTTTCTTTATTCCAAGATTTCTCTGTACGAACGATTCGTCTCACCTACTATCAGTATAGAAGAGGGCCCCACCCCACTCAAGGGCCCAACCTGCAAGGTTTGGGACGCACCCCAGTTGAGGCGCTTCAATCCCTCATGCTAGTAGAAAGAGGAAAGGTTATGAAAGCGTCATGAGCCTCGTCAAAGGGTATGGCCTGAAATCCTGACCAGGAGATGAGCAAGAACACACCTGGCAGGAAGCACGCCGTCCAGTCCAAACTCCGATCTGGCCGTAGATAGACGCAATCGCCAGTAGTGGCATCATGAGTTGATCTTCAGGAGAAGGAAGGTAGCCTCCCCTCAACAATCAGCTCAGCTTTCCCTCTTTTTGCCATAAGCAAATGTTCTTTAATAGAAGTAAATGGTAACTATTCAGGTGCCCTCTATGAGCCCTTCTAATGTTTGACGAATCAAGTGTGGTATAAACGACGATATCTTATGATTTGGCTTAGGAGCACTCTTCACCATGGCCTTTATCTGAGTAGTTACCCCTCCGAAGAAACTTGGTACAGCTACATTAGGCGGTGGTGATTTGCTCCTTTAAGCTCTTTTTTCTGTAGTTTTTTGAGCTGTCTACCGGATAATGTAGTTGTACCGGCCTTACAAGGTAATCAACTTTTAAATATTATACCCTAATTAAGAAAGGATTTCAAGATTTAATACTATTACTTTGGTACTATCCTAGTGTAGAAATGAAGATATACTATTTTTCACATATAAATTGCGAAAAATATGATAAAATTCACGTAACTCATATACTAATTGGGTACGCCGTTTCGGTACTGTGCTGGCTACCTTGGACCATTCATTCAGAAAATCTGTACTTATCGACAGGACAATTTCTCTCTGCAATCCTACTTCTTGGTCGGTGTTTTCCACTTAGGGATTCACGAAGAATTAATTATCCCGGCCTGTAGGGAGAGTATACGGGATCTCCACAAACCATTTTTCCAAAGAAGGCCATCGCTCCCACAGGTTGCGCAACGAGATGCACTTTCGGCTAAAGGAGCTTCACAAGCTCGTTCAATGCTCGCGCTTTTTACTGGCAAGAGATCAGAAATACCTCTGCCTTATGGAAGCAGGGGAGTCAGGAAAGATGCTTTCAAGCCAGATTACTGATGAGTTAAAACTCGTTGCACATTCCATGGGTGGTTAGTCCATCCTGGACGCGAGGAGGAGTTTATTGCCTCTTGGACTGATCTCATGCAATGGACCATGCAAGAAGTTGTAGGCAGGGTAAGTAGCATTCTACTGTATCGCGATCTCCAACAGAGCAATCGCTTTTTCTGTCCGATAGCCTGGGAAAGCGTTGAAGCTATTGCGGTGTGGAGAGCAAACCCGGGGTACCAAAACCGCATCGAGCACTTCGAGCAACTTTGTGCTGAACTGGAGGCCAGGACACTGGTACAAGTCACAAACGCTCCCCTTCAGCCGCTCTGTAAAACATCATCAGATGTTAGAAACGATGGAGAACGCGCTGGCGCAAGAGTGCAAAGCCGGCGCGTCCATACGTCATTCTTTTGATGAGCTTAATCCTGCTCACCTGACCTTCAGCCTGCCCGTTGTCGTGAGAGCGCGTCAATCCGGCCAAGATAGCTACTTTGTACCGCTCCAGGCCTTTTGCGAAGCGCTGGAGTTCCTTGATCTGACTTGCGGCTACCTATGCGATCCAAGCGTCGAGTTGTTCTCCTTGCAGCGAGTGCACGACGTCTGTCCTTGTTCAGGTAGAATTTATGTCCACTAATGCACGCGCCTGCCCCATCCCCATCGTTGTTTTGTAGCCAATTCCTGCAAAACGGGCGAATGCAGCGAGAGTGGTGAGTAGATGGTCGAAAGGGTGTTCTTCTTGGATCTGGTAGGTGCATGTCCCGACGAAGCCCTTCTGATCATACTTCGGGTAGTGCCAAATTTCTGTGAAAAGAGCACAGTGTGTCACTGTGACCTGTTCCGCGAGGAACTCACGAAGTCCCTGCTTCTCTATTTTGAGGAAGCCAGGTGCAAACGCGTTCCAAACCCGGAGCAAGCTCTCCCAGACCAGGAGTGGTTTCGGAAAGAGTTCAAACTGCCTATTGCCCAGGTGAAAGGCGGTGAGGCTGGCAAACTGCATGGTAATCACATGCTGTGGGGGTAAGCTGCTAAGCGCTTGCCACTCGACAGTACCTACCCAGCCGATTGGATCAGCTGTGGCGGAAGTAAGCATACGGGTGAGTTGTAATGTGGTGCCGAGGTCTACCAGAATTGTCCCAGCTTCGAGGAAGTGCCTGCTCAGGCGGTGCCAGAGATATCCACCATCGAGCAAGGTGACCCGTAGAAAACACGTTTGCTCTCGTTGCAATGCAAATCCTCCCCCCTGTACCGGCACACCACGAAGCGGCGAAGTTGTGAAAGGCCGGCCGCCAGGACTGTAAATGTGATAATTCGATGGCATAGTTTTTTGACAATTATCTGGCGTAAGAACTCATCCATCTTCCGCTGATCAAACGCGGTCTGAGCGCGCTGGAGGACTAACAACCGGACGGCAATTAATTGTCAAGAAACTACGCCATCGAATTATCACATTTACATTTACCAGTATTCTGGTTGTAAATCCCAACAGTAAACGGGTCACTTTTCCCACACGTATCCTGGTGGACACGTCGTTTGGGATAACGTGTGA
>Ga0207684_10005112_pt1 | contig 12222 bp, 8 predicted proteins | sample KBSK5501metaG_FD_184342 | JGI IMG/M metagenome (GOLD analysis project Ga0207684, IMG submission 184342) | Corn, switchgrass and miscanthus rhizosphere microbial communities from Kellogg Biological Station, Michigan, USA - KBS K5-50-1 metaG... | ecosystem: Host-associated > Plants > Roots >... | reverse complement strand
GGTTCGGGCCAGGGCTGTGCGCCATGCGGCGCCGTCGGGTCCGGTGAGCAGGACGATGTCGCGGTCGAACAGGTCGATGGTGGAGCGGCCGCCGGTCCGCACGTGCGGCGCGCGGCAGCCCGGTGCGGCGGTTTGGGTGTAGGTGGCGCCGGGCCGGTCGGCGTCGGGGCTGCCGTCGGGTACGACGGCGGTGGAGTGGTACTGGTAGCCCATGTCGATCTGACGGATGTCGCGCATCGGTGGTAGCGGGGCCGTCGGGTTGGTGAACCGGCGCCATTGGCTGGTGGTCTCGTCGGCGTTGCGCGCGCCGACCGGTTGCCGTTCCTGCTGGTAGGTGTCCAGCAGTGCGGCGCCGGCCTGCCGGTGGAGGACTGCGGCGAGTTTCCAGGCCAGGTTGTGGGTGTCGTGCATGGCGGTGCTGATACCGGTCGCGCCGGCTGGCGGGAAGCGGTGCGCGGCGTCGCCGACGAGGAACGCGGCGCCGGTGCGGTAGCTGGTGGCGTTTTGCGCGGCGGCGGTCCAGCGGCTGTCGCCAAGCACCTCCACGCCGCGCGGCCGGGTGCCGACGGCGCGTTCGATGAGCAGGAGCGGGTCTTCCTCGCCGCCGCTGTCGCGCAGGTTGAGCACCCAGCGGTGGTCGGGGTGAGTCCAGACCAGAACGCCGTCGACCTCGGTGATGAAGTAGAGGCCGCGCGGGCTGGGGCCGGTCCAGGCGGATAGGTCGGCCCGGAAGTAGACGGCGCGCTGGCGGCCCAGGTCGGCGGGGCCCTCCATGCCGATGCACAGGCGCTGCCGGGTGCCGCTGCGGGCGCCGTCGGCGCCGATGAGGTATCGCGCGCGTACGCGCGTGGTCGTGCCGCTCGCCCGGTCGAGCAGCACCCCTTCGGCGCGGTCGCCGGACACGACGAGGTCGCTCAGTTCGGTCTGATACCGCAGGTCAGCGAGATCGCTGGCCGCAGCGTGGTCGCGCAGGATCGTCTCCAGGACGTCTTGGGCGAGGGAGGCGCCCTCGCACGGGCTCACCTCGACGGCGGCGAACTCGCTCATCGAGACCTCGCGCACGGGCTCGGCGGTGAGGCTGGCCCGCCACTCCACGCCGGGGTGAATCGGCAGCGCGGCCGCGCGCAGGTCATCCTCGACTCCAGCGACGCGCAGGATCTCCATGGCTCGCGCGTGGATGCCCCGCGCCCGGGGCAGCGGTGAAGAGCCGGCGTGCTTCTCCACGAGCAGCGAGGCGACGCCGTGGCGGGACAGCAGCAGCGACATGGTCAGCCCGGCCGGACCGCCCCCGGCGATCAGCACCGGCACCTCCATCGTGTTCATAGTGCGCCTCCATTAACCATAGTGAGACTATGATCAGCAGCGTGATACATTGCCAGGGTGGTTGTCAAGGGACTCACCCACCGGCAGCGCCAGGCCCTCGCCACCAAGACGCAGGTGGCCGACGCGGCGCGGCGGTTGTTCGCCGACCGGGGCTATGTCGCAACCACGATCGCCGCGATCGCCGAGGCCGCGGACATCCCCGCGCCGACGATCTACTCAGCGTTCGGCACCAAAGCCGCGATCCTGCGGTGGATCGCCGACCAGGCGGTGTCCGCAGTGGACCCGGTCCGCGGCCACGAGCAGGCGCGCGCCAACCCGGATCCGGCGGCCGGCCTGCGGCAAGCGGCGAACATCCAGCGCCGCCAGTTCGAGGCCATGCTCGACGTCATCACCGTCCACCAGGAGGCCGCCCGGACAGACCCGGAGATCGCCGAAGCCACCCGGCGCATCCTGGCCAACCGCGAACGCGGCTTCCGCGCCCACCTTGCAGCGATCGCCCCGCACCTGTCCCCCGGAATGACGATCGACGACGCGGTCGCCGTCTACACGACGCTGGTCCTGCCAGAGGTATACCGGTCGCTCGTCATAGAACGAGGCTGGAGCCCAGAACGCTACGAACAGTGGCTGGGCGGCGCCCTCATCCACGACCTACTCGGCTGACCGCCGTCCCGAACCCGGGTCGACCGCGCCCCGGCCACGCCACCATCGGCTCATCAACCATCACCAGGCGTTCGCAGCCGGATTGCGGGCCGGCCCGATTATGGCGCACCAGATCGGCCTGTTCTGCGTGCCTCAGCCAGCGAGCGCCGGGTGCCTTGAGGCCGAGCAGAACGGCTCGGCGCGCGGTTATCAAGGGCTCCCCGCACCGGTTGGCCAATCCCGGCCACGGCCACCCAGACAGCGGCGAGATCGTATTTTTATGCATCGCCAGCACTCACGTGAACTTACTCTTCTGCCGCATAGGGCATGCGGTGGGATACCGGTGGTCTGCCAGCGAGCAGGCTGGCAGGCCCCCCGGTACGGCGTGGGCGGGGTGACCGGTCCGGTCCGCGGGCTTTTAGGCTGCGGGTGTGGGTCAGGTGCGGGTGGGCACGGCGTCGTGGACCGACTGGACGCTGCTGGAGTCGGGCTGGTGTCCGCCGGAGGCGGATACGCCGGAGAGGCGGCTGCGCTATTACGCCCGCCAGTTCGCCCTGGTGGAGGTGGATGCCACCTACTACGCGCTGCCCGGCGAGCAGACCGCGGCGCTGTGGGCGGCGCGGACCCCGGACCGGTTCACCTTCAACGTCAAGGCGTTCAGCCTGTTCACCCACCCCACCCCGGTGGCCGCGCTGCCGGTAGACCTGCGCCCGGCGGCGGCGAAGACCGGCAAGGACCGGGTCTACTTCCAAGATCTCGGCCCGGCGGTGGCCGATGCGGCGTGGGGCCGGTTTGCGGCCGCGCTGGAGCCGCTGCGAGCGGCGGGCAAGCTGGGTGCGATCTTGCTGCAGTTCCCGCCGTGGTTCCCGATCTCGCGGGCCCGCAAGGACTACATCGTGGCCTGCGCGCAGCGGGCCGCGCCGGACCGGGTGTGCGTGGAGTTCCGCAACCGGACCTGGATGACCCCGCAGAACCAGGACCAGACCCTGGCCTTCCTGGCCGAACACCGCCTGCCGTATGTGTGCGTGGACATGCCCCAAGGCCACCGCGACTCCATCCCGCCGGTACTCGCCGCCACCTCGCCCGGCCTGGCCGTGGTCCGCATGCACGGGCACTCGGCCAAGTGGGACAGCCGCGATATTCACGAGCGGTTCGGCTACCGCTACACCGACGCCGAACTGGCCGAGTGGGCGCCCAAGGTGGCCGCCCTGGCGCGCGGCGCCGGGCAAACCCACGTGCTGTTCAACAACTGCTACCGCGACTACGCCCAGGTCAACGCCCAGCAGCTCACCGCCCTGCTCCAGCCCTGACACGCCTCGGGGCGCCCGGCTTCACCGAAGTGAGTTTTTTACCGGCGCACATATCTATACGCGAAGCGGAATGCTCACCCTCTCCCGGCCTTGCCAGCGGTCGCCGCGGAGGGATTTCCATCTTTTCGGTAGGGAAATCAGATCGCCGATTATTCGCTTCCGGCTGGTCTGTGCTGGCCGGCCGTGGAGGCGCGCAGATTATCTATTCCGGCGGCGGCCGGCCGCCAGTGGGTGCCACATGCCGGTGTGATCTCGCCGCACTTTCTGCTGCCTTTGGGTTATGAGCACTACGACATACGTCTCCCCGGTCTCTGCACGGTGCTTGTGCGTCCCGCTGACCAGCCCAGCCGCCCTGCCGCCGGTGCCTGGCTTGAGGGCCGTCTCTGGCGTCTGGACCAGTTTGGGTAGTAACCGCGCTGGCCGATCGGGTTCCTGGCCAGGCCAGCCGGGAGCGTGGGCTCTGCTGCCTGCGCCCTGCCCAGCTAGTGATTCCACAGTCCCACGGCTTCGGTGAATACTGCGAATACCGCCACTTAGGATGAGGGCGAGGTTGCAGTGCCATCAGGTGAGATCACGGAGTTCGGTGGCTGGCGCCGGCCGCCGCGGTGGGTATGGGCGGTCGCCGGAGTTGCCGCGGTGGCAGTGCTGGCTGGAGTGGTAGTTGCTCACGGCGGGCCGCATCACGCCTCCTCCTCCTCCTCCTCCTCACGGTCGGCGCCGCACCCCGCGTGGGCGATTAATTCGCTGGACGGGGTCGACGCCCTCGCGGTGGGCGGGTCGATGCTGTACGTCGCGACCGATGACTATCCGGCTGACGCGCTGAGTGCGTTCAGCCGGGCGACCGGGCAGCTGGTCCGCCGGGTCGGTGTCCCGGCGGCGCCGGGTGTGTTGCGGGTCGGGCCGGGCGGGTTGGTCTGGCTGACGTTCTACCCAGATCAGAACGGCGGTGTCGGGGGCATTTGGCTGCTCAGCCCTGACCTTGGCCAGCGCTCCGCCTTGAGTCTGCGCGCCGGGAGCGTAGGCCAGTCTGACGTTTTCCCGGTCGGCCCATCCGCCGCGCTGGTGGCCGCTAACGGGCTCATGGACGTGCACCTGCCGGTTCCCGGTCACTTCGGCCAGTGGGCGGTTCACCGGGTATTGGCGCTGCCCACTGATCACGGTTACGACGGCGCTGTCGAATTCGCCCGGCTCGCTGGCCGGATCGCTGTCCTTCAGAACAACAACACCGGGCACTATCGCATCGTCCTGGCAGGCCTGGGCCGCCCGGCCTTCGACTCCGGCTCTGGCGTGAGCATCAACTCCATGGCCAGCGACGGCACCAGCCTGTGGATCACCACCGGCCCCCTGGGCGCCGCACCGATGTCAACGGCCGTGATCCGCCTCAACGACCGCCTTCAGGTGGTCACGCCGCGTTCCATCAGCAACAATCCCGCCCTCGCCTTCCCGGAGAGGTTGTGGGCCACCGGCAACACCGTCGTGGTGTCTACCTCCGTCGCCTCGGAACCGCTTGTCTGCTTCAGATTCCAGAACGGCCAAGCCGGGCCGGTCACCGGCATCCCGGCCAGGCTTCCGCCCGGAGAACTGGCCGTGGCCGGCGATACCATCTACGCCGCCGATGCCGGAGAGGTCGTCCGTTATCGCCTTCCCGCGCCATGTCGCTGAACAGGCATGGCTGCGGTCCTCCCCGCCTTTCCGGCAGGCGCCCACCCCGTGCCACTGGCCGCCCGGAACCTGGGCAGCCTGAGCCGACGGTTTGACATCCTTCTGCAAAGCCGGGCGTTGGTCACCGAACGTCACCTGGTTCTTGGCCGACTTCGCGCGTAACGCCGATTTAGCACGGATGGCCGGTCAGCCGAACAATCGTCGGTGAGCGGCCAGATCGGCCAGTTCTGGACGGCCGAGCGACCGTCTCCATGAGCGAACCGGCCTTTGGCGCGTTGGCGGTGAGTGTCGTCAAGTGGTTTGACCGCACCGATCGGCGCGAATTCCGGCGCCACTGCGGGACGGTCAGGAAGTTGGGGTACGTCAAGCGGTGATCCGGAAGCTGGGGCGGTTGCCTCGGCTCGAAAGGATCACCGATGACTAAATTGAAGACCGCGCTGGGGAGGCGGCGGCCCGCGCCTCGGGGCACACCGGGGGGAGCCGGTCATCACTCGTGCCAACAGTAGGCCTTAGCGGCCGAGGAGGGGTGGCCGCGCTCGCAGCGCGTGTGAGCACAACCGCCTCCAAGTTCAGCGGGCAGCCAACTAAGACCCACGACATTTTGGAGCGGTACTGGGACGGTCAGGGGAACGGATGAGGGTGGGGGTTGATCTCGTCGGGCCGCAGGGCGCGGTCCCGGTACCCCAGGAGCCTGGGCACCTCGAGCAACCGGGGCAGTCCGTGGGTCCTTCGGTTGCGGTGCCCGAAGGTCATCGGGAGCAGGCCTGGCACGATGGTTTTCACGGAGCAGAACCCGCCGGCCAGGTGCTCGGGCGTGGTCTGGTTCACCACGATGACGTCGAGCCCGTGCCGTCCCAGCCGCCGTATCACCTCGGTGAGGTCATCGGTCAGGTCGGCATGACGGAAGGCGCCGGCGATGTCGTAGCGGGCCTGGATGCCGGCGAAGCTTCGCGACGGCCCGGCCGCGGTCAGGAAGCCGAGCCGGGTGGCGGCTTCGGCGTCCGCGTACAGGGCGCCATGGTCATCCATGGTGACGACCTGGGAGGGGTCGTCGGCTAGGGCGCGGCTGCGCGGCGCGACGTCGGGATAGCGGTTGATCAGGTCGGCGAGAAGGGGGCCGAGCTCGCACAGAGCACGGCTGGCGGCCAGTTCCGGGCCGAGATGAGCACCTGCGGCACAGGCCAGCGCCGGCTGCCGCACGCCGGGAGGGCACACCGCCATCACCCAGACCGACGGGATGCCGTGCTCCATCGTGGTGTCGAAGGCCACCACCCGGTACCCAGTCTCCGCCTCGAGGGCCTGGGCCAGCAGGGGTATCGAGCGGTCCCGCGCCGACGAAAGGTCGATCGGCGGCGCCGGGAGGCGGGCGTACCAGGTCATCAGAAACGCGTCACGCTCGGCCAGTTCGAGCAGCCCGAACAGGATCGCCTCCTCCAGACAACTGCCGAGCGCGCAGCCGTTCGATGTCTCGAAGGCGAACAACGGGTCGTCCGGATCGGTGAGATGCGTGCTGTAGTACGCGTAGCCCTGGGGGACCAGGATCGGTTCCTGCCGCCCGAACGAGTATCCCCAGACCCACCCGCACGCGCGGTCAGCGTCGAACGGCTGGAAGCCAAAACCTGGCTCAGCGAAACGCTCGGACGGGTAGAGCCCAAGCCTGCGGGGATCCAGCGCGCGGTCGCGAACCTCGGCGAAGCTGGCCCGCACCACGGTGCGCCGCCCGCCAGGTGTCATGCCGCCGTAGCGTTCCAGCGCTTCAAGGACCGCTACCATCTCACTTCGGCGGTAATGGCTGGTGCGGCCCCAGCCGAGTTCCGTCCGGGGCTGGTGACGCGTCCGCAGCGCCGCGACGGCAGCCGCGATTCCCCCACTGGCCACGTTCTCCATGCGCTGGATCAGCCCGGTCTGCCCATCGACATAGGTCGCGCACAGCCCGGCGACATCGGAGGCGCCGAAGGCACGGACCCGATACGCACCGGGTGCCGGCTTGAGCCGGGGGCGCAAGGTGATCCGGGCCGCTTCCGGGCTGTCGTCCGGGAACGCGCCGCACGCAGGGCACAGCGGATCGGGAAGGAACCGGTGGGCGCTGACTCCGAGGCTGTCCAGCGCGACGTAGAGCAGCGCGCAGCTGGTGCGGCTCGATCGCGGATCCGGGCCGGTGACCTCATCGGCGGTCAGCGCCGCCACCGTCCGGGCGGCCGCTGCGGTCAGCCAGGGCGATGGCTGCTCCGCCAGCCGCGGGTACTTCTGCTGCAGCTCGGCGCGAGCGCCGGAATGCTCGTCCGCGACGCTCCGCCGCAGTTCGGCGCACCGCACACAACCGGGTTCACCGGGGATGTGCAGCGGCCCGATGACCGCCCGGCCCAGCTCGGTGCGTACCGGCAGCCAGGTCACCCGGTGAACGGCGCACAGTGCCTGGATGTCCTCGAAGCCTCGGCAGTCCCACGCGTCGCTCGCGGTGATGAGCACCCCGCGCCCGGGGGCCGCGTCACGGGCGAGATTGGCAAGATCCTCCAGGTCAGCGAGGGCAGGCAGATCGCAGGCGCGGACGGTGACGTCGAGGCCGGGATCGGCGCTCAGCCACTCGCTGATGGCGGTGGCCAGCAGCCCCGCCCCAGTTATAGCGACTCGCTGGTCAGCCACGCGCCACCACGACATTGACGAGATAGGGCAGGACGCTGGCGGTCACCGAAGGATCGTGATCAAGGGGCACGGCCACGACGCTCCACCCGAGGTGAGCGAGCTGGGCCACAGCGCCAGCGGCGTCGATGGACCATGCCGGGCAGGCGGTGATGCCAGGCACGCACCCGTGCTCTGGTATTGGCGGCACCGGGGCCGGCGCATATGGGGCCTCCCCGTCGCCCTGGGCCTGGTAAAACAACAGCACCTCGGCCAGCCCATCGCGCAGGGCGTCGCCAAACGAGAATCCCGACGCATAGGCCGCCGTGACGCCGTCGAGGCGGAACGCGAGCGTCGGCACCCGGGGCGAGCCGGTCACGTCGTACACCTCGAGCCTGTCCCGGAGGACCGACGCCATCGAGCGGTAGCGGCGGCCGGCCGCATCCAGCGCACCCTCGGTCCACTCGATCGCGGTGAACCGGCGCTGGCCGGCATCGAGCTCATTCAGCGTCAGCCGCAGGCACTGGCCGACGAGCCCGCCGCGCACCGCCTCCACCCAGGCATGCCCGGCAGCTATGCCGGGTGGCGGAGCATTTCCAGGCCGGCCGCCGCGCAGCGCGGGGAAGACCGTCTCCGCCGCCACCGCGTGTGGCCGCTCGTCGGCCAGGCCATAGCCCCAGACGAAGCCGCTCCACTGCCCGGCGCGTAGGGCCGCGAGGTCCTCCGCGGGGTCGCCGGTGAGGCCGGGGGCGTCCCCCCGGACGTGCAGCCGCCGGGGATCGACCATGAGCGAGCCGTACACCGCGAGCCCGCGCAGAACGGCGGCGCGGCGGGCCTCGGCCAGCGACAGGCCCGCGCCGGTGACGACCGGGAGCGGCACACCGGGGTCGAGCAACCGGACCGGGTCCGACACGCGGACCTGCGCGACCGCGAGCGGAACTTGCGCGAAGTCCTGTTCGGTCACCTCGCTGAGCACCCCGAGCCTGGGCTCCAGGCAGGCGGTCATCCGCCCCGAGAACTCCTCGGGCTCCAGCCGCTCACCTTCGCGGAGCCGGCCAACGGCGGCCGCCAGACCGGCCCGGTCCTGGCCGGTAGCGGCCAGCGAGAACGGGTGCGGCAGGAAGGGATGATTCTTGTGGTTCAGGCTCCGCAGGTCGACCCGCACCATCCGGGCCGGCTCAGCCGACATCGCCGTGCCGCTGAGCTGCCGCATTACCTCCCGGATGAGCTGGTTCGCCGCCACCGTGGACGCCGCTCCCGCTCGCGGATCGCCCAGCGGCGGGGCGCGGCCGACGCCGGCGCCGCCGTCCCCTGCGCGGCCGTTTCCAGCGCTGCCATCCCCGGCAAGGCCGTTACCGGCAAGGCCGTTACCGGCAAGGCCGTTCCTAGCGGGGTGGTCTTCAGGGAGACCATCGCCGGCGAAGCTAAGACTGGGCCGACCTGTACCGTCAGGCTTGACTCGCCCGGCCTCGTCACCCCCCAGTGCCAGCAGTCGGCGCCACGCGCTCATCCAGTCGGGCCGCCCGCCGGTATCCGGCCCGAACGGTCCCAGCCAGGCATGATCGCCGGCCAGGATGGCCGCCACGAAGGGGACGCTGGCCCGCGAGCACAGCCGGTCGAGCGCACGGGCCGGATCGACGTCGGCCCGGTCAGACTCGTACACGACAACGCCCGCCCCGGTCACGAGATCAGACAGCCGGTTCTCATCGGCCCGATCCACCGCGCTGCGGATGATCCGCTGGCGCGGGTCACGCTGCCGGGCGCGCCGCTCGCAGTCGGCTAGGACGATCAGGTCGGCGGGGTCCGCACCAGTGAGTGCGATACGAAGCGTGCGTGAGCCCGAATCCAGCGCCGCCCGCACGGTCTCGGCGAGCAGTCGGCCCGCTCCGGCCAGCGCGATCACGCTGTCGCGATAGGCCTGGAAGCTTCGCTCCCCCGATGAACCGGAGTAGCCGAGGAAGGCGATCTCGCGGCTGTAAAGCCTCCGCTCGTCACTGGTCAGCGAGTACTCCTGATCGGCGTCATCCCCCGTGTCGACGACCACCCCGCGGTCGCGCAGCGCGCTGATGACTCGCTCGGTCATCTGCTTGCGGCCGGCGGGCAGCGCTGCGGTCAGTTCGGCGAGGGTGTGCTGGCCGTCGAGGAAAGGAGCGAGCCGGTCGACCCAGCCGAAGATCGACCGGCCGGTCATCACGACCTCGCCCTGCGGGGTGAGGATGTACACACCATCGCTGGTTGCTACGTAGTATGTGTCCTCGCGGAGCTTGAGCCCGGTCACGTGCTCCCTGCCCGCTTCTGGGGCGTCTGGAGGCGCCCCCTTCCCTCGTCGCTCGTGCCTCGCTCCTCTCAGTCCAGGCGCCACGGCGCCGCTATAGCTTGCTCATTCAGCGGCCCGCGGGGCCGGGGTCGGCGGTCTCGCCCGCCGGCCGACTGCCGAGGATGAACTCGCCGACGGTTCCTTCGGTGAGGGGATCGAGCCCGGTCGCCTCGGCGAAGACTGCCGGGTCGCCGGCGCCGAGCGCGCACGGTGCCAGCCCCATGGCGGTGGCGACGCAGTACATCGTCTGGTAGGTCACGCCGACGTGTTTGACGATGAGCGAGTAGGCCAGCGTTTCGTAGCTCCAGCCGACCCGGCCGAACCGGGCCGCCAGGATCACGACAAGCTGCGGCCGGGACGTATGTGCTGTCACGTCTGACCCACCGGTCGCCTGCTGCGCGGCGTCGATGAGCCTGCGGACCGCCCGAGTCGGCTCCCTGATGTGCTCGAGTTTGTGGCCGAACCTGTCGTAGCGATACAGGCCGGGCTCCAGCCGTTCGGCCAGCCGCACAGCGAGGTAGAACTCGAGCGCATCGAGGGCACCGCCGGACGGGTTCGGCCCGGTCACGATCTCGATGCCGTCGTACGCTGCCGTGTGCCGCACTCCCGCGGCCCGGTACAGGAACTCGCCGATCTGCTCCAGGGTGATCGGGTGCTCGTCGTCGTGCCGGCGGATCGAGCGCCGGTTCTCCAGCACGCTGGTCAGCGTGGCGTCGTGAAGACGCAGCGCGTCGATGTCCGGGCGAAGCAGCTCAATGCTTCGTTCGGGAAAAGAAACCCGGCGCGCGGGAAGCGGCTCGAACAAGCCGGCCGCCCACTGGGTGCGGCCGAAGTGGCCGTCCGGCACGCCTTCGGCGCGGCTGCGCATGTGAAACCACAACTCGTGCGGGCTCCACTGGCGCAGCTTGAACGCGGTGTCCTCCTCGCCCGGTACCTGCACGACCAGCGTGGCCCAGGTCAGGTCGGACAGCAGCCGCCTGGCCAGCGGTGCTGGCAACGACCCCAGGCCCGCCGCGGACGCCTCCGGCGCCGCGGGCGCCGCGGCCCGCCGCCCGGTGAACGCCGCCAGGGCGCCCATCACGCCGGGATCGTGCACCGCGATCGAGCACCAGGAGCGCGGCGACTCGATGAGCAGATCGGCGCCGCTCCGGCGCATGACCGCGAACCGTGACAACGCGAGGCCAGCCTGATCGTCACCGGCCGGCAACGGCCCCGGTCGCCGGTGCGGCTGGATCGTGTACGCGGGGCCGTTTTCACCGATAACGGTGATGTGCAGCCAGCCTCCGGTCCGGAGCTGGTCCAGCAGCGAGCCGAGTTCCGCCACGCCAGCGTCCCCGCCGGTGCCACGCGCCATCGCCCGCAGCGTGTCAGCGGGGCACTTCGATCCGGCCAGCTGGTGTAGCACGTCGCGCTGCGTCTGGGTCAGCATGCCGAGCCGCTGGCTGCTGGACCGGTGCAACAGGTACTCCTGCCCGCTCCGGTCGGCGGCCAGGAAGACGCCCGGGCGCAGCCGCAGCACCTCCGGGCAGACGGCAGTCATGGCATCGGTTGTCATCCGGGCGGTAGAGTGCCGGCCCGGGCGCTGCCGGCACCCGGGGGTCAGCTCTTCTGGCAGCAGACGCAGGGGCAGGCGCAGTAGTGGCAGCAGCTGCAGCGGTATGCCGCGTAGCCAGCGGTCAGTGACTCGAGGATGAGCGCGTCATCGGCAACCTCGAAGTCGTCGAGTTCCAGAGCGGACAAGTCGAGATCCAACTGGGCCGAACAGTCCATGGCTGGGTCCTCCTCCGGGATCGCTTAGCGCCATGGCGGCACCGGTGACGCCAGCCGGGCTACTCGACGCCAGAGCGGCCACACCACGGGGGGCGTGTTGAGCCCCTGGAAGTACACATACACCGATATCCCGGGCAAGTCGATACCCTGCCGTCCAGCCGTACCGGCTCGTGGCCGGCTGTGCGACGCTGTTGGCCATGAAGGATGCTGTGGCGCCCGGGCTACCCCAGTAACGTGCCGGTGACCAGCATGGCCTACGCCGAGACAGCGGATCAGGGGGCGTTCCGCGATCCGGTGTTCGTGCTCGCGCCCGCTCGCTCGTACACCACGGTCTCGATCGCGGTGCTGGCCGGGCACCCGGAGCTATACGGCCTGCCCGAAACCAATCTGTTCCTGCGGGATACGGTCGGTGAGATCATAGCCATACCGGATGGGCAGTATATCGACCGTGCCGGACGTCGCCACTCGCTGATGGGCCTGGAACGCGCCCTCGCCCAGCTTCACGATGGCCGCCAGGACCGGGCCGCAATGGACCGGGCCCTCGACTGGATTCGACAGTGGCCAGATATGCCAGCCACCGAG
>Ga0207684_10005110_pt1 | contig 12227 bp, 5 predicted proteins | sample KBSK5501metaG_FD_184342 | JGI IMG/M metagenome (GOLD analysis project Ga0207684, IMG submission 184342) | Corn, switchgrass and miscanthus rhizosphere microbial communities from Kellogg Biological Station, Michigan, USA - KBS K5-50-1 metaG... | ecosystem: Host-associated > Plants > Roots >... | reverse complement strand
ATGCGAGCGCGGACGGCAAAGAAAGGCTCATCCGGGACTTTGTCGCCGCCTGGACCAAGGTGATGAACCTCGATCGCTTCGACCTGGCCTGATGCGCGCTCGGGCTGCCTTTTCCGAAGGTCCATCTCCTTGCCCGCTGTCGCGGGCGATGAGGTCGGGGGTCACTGCGTCGCCAGCCGCACCGGAATGCGCCGCCGGCCGAAGCCGCGGCTGAAACTGCCGAAGCGGCCCGCGATCGGCGTGCCGCAATGCGGGCAGGTGCCGCACGCGCCGGCGTGCGTGGCTATGCGGCACGATCGCACCTCGTACCAGTCGCGCTCGATCAGCGGCGCGTGGCAGCCGGGGCAGCAGGTCGTGCCGCCTTCGACATCGTGGACGTTGCCGGTATAGACGTGGTGCAGCCCGTTGCGGAGCGCGATCGCGCGGGCGCGCGTGAGCGTGGCAGGCGGCGTCGGCGCCACGTCCATCATCTTGTAGTCCGGATGGAAGGCCGTGAAGTGCAGCGGCACGTCCGCGCCCAGATGGTCGGCAATCCAGCGCGTCTGCGCCTCGATCTCGGTGTCGCTGTCGTTGTGCCCCGGGATCAGCAGCGTCGTGATCTCGAGCCAGCAGTCGGTCTCGTGCTGCAGGTACTGCAAGGTGTCGAGTACCGGTGCGAGATGGGCGCCGGTCTGCTGGAAGTAGAAGCTCTCCGTGAAGCCCTTCAGGTCGACGTTGGCCGCGTCCATCCGGGCGTAGAACTCGCGTCTGGGCGCCGCATGCATATAGCCAGCCGTGACCGCGACGCTGCAGATGCCGAGCGCGTGGCAGGCCTCGGCCGTGTCCATCGCGTACTCGGCGAAGATCACCGGGTCGTTGTAGGTGAAGGCCACGCTCAGGGCACCGCGCGCGCGCGCCGCCTCGGCGATCCGTTTGGGCGACGCGGCGTCCGTCAGGCGGTCCATCTCGCGGCTCTTCGAGACGTCCCAGTTCTGGCAGAACTTGCACGCCAGGTTGCAGCCGGCGGTGCCGAAGCTGAGCACGCTGCTGCCGGGGAAGAAGTGGTTGAGGGGCTTCTTCTCGATCGGGTCGATGCAAAAGCCCGAGCTGCGCCCGTAGGTGGTGAGCCGCATCGCGTCGCCGACGCGCTGGCGTACGAAGCACATGCCGCGCTGGCCCTCGTGCAGCTTGCAGTCGCGCGGGCACAGGTCGCACTGGATGCGGCCATCGTCGAGGCGGTGCCACCAGCGCCCATGGTGCGGGTTCATCGTTCCGGCTCCTCGAACGCGATCGCGCCGTAGCCGACGACACGATCGCGGTCGCCCGCAGTGTCACCGGAGTTGCGCAGGCCGAGCAGGCGCGGCGTGAGGCCATGGCGGCGCGCCGCCAGCAGCGCGCCGTTGATCGCCGCGGCTCCGCAGGCCTCGTGCGGCGCGAGAACGGCGTCGAGCGCCAGGATGCGTTGCGCGGTGGACTGGTCGGCGGCTTGCGCCTGCTCGTACGGCAGGTAGTGCGAGAGGTCCGAGCTGATCACGATCAGCGTCTCGTCGCCGCCCCACAAGCGCTCGAGCACCTGCGCCACCGCCTCGGCGCTGGCGTCGCCAACGACCAGCGGCACGAGCGTGAAGCTGCTGCCGAGCAAGGTCTGCAGGAATGGCAGCTGGACCTCGAGCGAATGCTCGCGCTCGTGGACCCGGTCGCTGCGAGTGACCTGAGGCAGGCCGTCGAGCGCGGCCAGCGCAGCGGCGTCGACCGCGACGCGGCCCAGCGGTGTCTCGAAAGCCTCGGCATGGGGCGCCGCCAGGCCGTCGAGCACGACACGATGCGCGGGACCGAGAAGCACGACACGGCGGATGCCACGCGCGCTTCGGCGTCCGAGCAGGGCATAAGCCTGCGCCGCCACCGCACCGCAATATTCGTAGCCGGCGTGAGGGGTGATCAGCAGCTTCGGCGCGCGCCCAGCGTCGTCAGCAGCGACCATGCCGGCGAGATAGTCGACGATCTGCGCGCGCAGCGCGCCGCGCGCGGCGGGGTAGAACAAGCCGTCGACGACGGCTTCGCGCACGGCAGGCATCGAGCACGACTCCTGACACGAATGTGAACCCCGCGGCGGCCGAGATCAATCAATGGCCAGCATCGGCGCAGTGGCAATCGGAGGGGACAAAGATGGCCGCCATGCACGACACCGACAAGATCGAAACGGTGATGCGCTATCACGAGCGGACCAAGCATCGCTTCGACCGCTACGCGCCCGGGCCCGGCCAGCTCGATTGGGCGAACCAGCCGAATCCGTTCCGCCGCTACGAAGGCGCGCCGCTGGTTCACCTGCCGCGGCTCGGTGCACACGAAGCGCCGCTCTCACCGCGTTACGACGATCTCTATCGCCGCGGTTCGGTGCCGAGTGCGCGCCTCACGATGCACGCGCTGTCGCGCCTGCTGCAGTACGCGCTGGCCATTTCCGCCTGGAAACAGGCCGGCGCCGTGCGCTGGGCGCTGCGCTGCAATCCGTCGAGCGGCAACCTGCATCCGACCGAGGGCTACCTGCTGATCGGCGCGCTGCCCGGCCTGGACGACGACCCGGGTCTGTACCACTACGCGCCGCGCGAGCACGGGCTCGAACGGCGCGCGGACTGCAGCGCCCCGCTGTTCACGGCGTTGCTGCGCGAGTTCCCAGCGCAGGCATTTCTGGTCGGGCTGTCATCGATACATTGGCGCGAGGCGTGGAAGTACGGCGAGCGCGCGTTCCGCTATTGCCAGCATGACGCGGGACACGCGATCGGCACGCTGCGGATCGCTGCCGCGACGCTCGGTTGGAGTGCGGCGCTGCTGTCGGGCCTGGCCGACGAGACGATCGAAGACCTGCTCGGATTGAGCCGGGCCGAGGACTTCGCCGGTGCCGAGCGCGAGCACCCGGATGCGGTGCTGGCGATCTGGCCCACCGACCTCGCCGGGGGCGGGCAGGCCCGCGCGCAGCGCATGATTCCGCTGCACCTCGATCCGGCCCTCGCGCGCCAACTGACTCGGGCGGCGTATTGGCATGGTGCCGCGAACCGCCTCAGCCGCGACGCGCCCGTGCACTGGGAGGCCATCGACGAGGTCGCCGTCGCAACGCGCAAGCCGGCCGGCGAGGCGCCAGAGTTCGACACGCTCGAAACGCCGGTGGTCGAGAGCAAGGTCCGCGCCAGCGCCGACGGCCCGGCGGCCGGGCAGATCATCCTGCAGCGGCGAAGCCTGCTGGCGTGCGACAGCCGGACGTCGATCGCGGCCGAACGCTTCTACCGGATGCTCACGCGCTTGATGCCGCGCGTCGAGCTGCCGGCGAGCCGGCGCCCGATGCCCTGGGACACGATGGCCTGGGATGCGACCATCCACCTGGGCTTGTTCGTGCATCGGATCGACGGCATCGAGCCCGGCCTGTACCTGCTCGTGCGCGACCCGGCCCAGATGGACAGGCTGAAGCGCGCGCTGCACGCGCGGTTTGCCTGGTCGACGCCGCCGCGCTGCCCGGCCGAGCTTCCGCTTCGCCTGCTCGAGGCCGGCGATGCGAGGCGGCTCGCGACGCAGGTCAGCTGCTCTCAGGAAATTGCCGGCGAGGGCGCATTTGCGCTCGCGATGATTGCCGAGTATCAGGACGTGCTGTTCACGCACGGGGCCTGGTTCTATCGGCGCCTGTTTTGGGAAACGGGGCTGATCGGTCAGGTCCTGTATCTCGAAGCCGAAGCAGCTGGCTTGCGCGCCACAGGCATCGGCTGTTTCTTCGACGACCCGGTGCATGGCGTGTTCGGGATCGAGGACCTCGCGTTCCAGTCGCTCTATCACTTCACCGTCGGCGGCCCGGTCGACGACCCGCGCCTGACCACGCTGGCGCCGTACGGGACTACGTGAGGCCGCGCAACTCCCGCAACGCCACCGCCAGCATCGCCGCATCCGGCGCCGGCACGGCGCGCAGCTCACCCAGCAGCTGCCCCGCGCGTTCGATGGTGCGGCCATTGCTGGCCTGCCAGGACTCGACCAGCGCGCCCGGCGCGTCGACGTCGGCGCCACCGGCCAGCACCGCGGCGGTGATCGAACGCTGCAGGCCCCACAGGTCGTCGAGCATCGCCCCCTTGGCGAGCATCTGCCAGTGCTGGTCGCCGGGCAGCGCGGTGATCTTGTCGCGCAGCCACGGCATGCCCAGGCGGTTGGCGAGGTCGAAGTAGATGGCGGCCACAAGGTCCACCGGCCAGCGTGCGCTGCCGGCGATCTCGGCGATGTCGAGCGTGGCGTACAGCGTGCCGAAGGTCACGACCCGCTCGGCCAGCTCGCGCGGCACGCCGCCCGCCACGTAGCGGGCCGCCGCGGCGCCGACGCGGGCACGTTCGTCGGCGTCGAGCAGCTGCGGCAGGCGTGCGGCGAGCGTGGTGACGTTCGACGTGAAGTGCTCGATCGTGACCCCCATGTCGTCGATGAGCCGGCGCGAGCGCAGGAACCACTTGGTGCCGCGTTCGAGCTGGCGGCTGGTGTCGATCAGCATCTGCGACTGCATCTCGTCGGCGACCTTGTTGTCGAGCGACTCGATCGCCTGCCACAGGCTCACCATGCCGAAGATCTCCCGGCTCAGCAGGTACGCGCGCACGATCTCGAAGGCGCGTGCGCCGGTGGTTTCGACCAATCGGTGCACGAAGGTGCTGCCGACCCGGTTGATCATGCTGTTGGTGACATGCGTGGCGATGATCTCGCGCTTGAGCGGGTGGCGCTGCATGTAGCTGCTGAAGCGTTCCTGCAGCAGCGGCGGGAAGTAGCGCTCCAGCGCGCTCGACACCCACGGGTCGTCGGGCAGGGTCGAGCCGAGCAACTCGTCGTAGAGCCAGATCTTGCTGTAGGCGAGCAGCACCGCGCGCTCGGGGCTGGTCAGGCCCTGTCCCTTGCCGCGCCGGTCGGCGATCTCCTCGTTCGACGGCAGGAACTCGATCGCGCGGTCGAGCCGGTCGGCCTTTTCGAGGTACTGCATGAAGCGCGCCTGCGCGTCCATCAGCTGCGGCGCCATGCGGCCCGTGACCGAGAGCACCTGGGTCTGGAAGATGTTGTCGCGCAGCACCAGCGCGGCGACGTCGTCGGTCATGCCCGGCAGCAGCGCGGTGCGCTGCTTGTCGGTGAGCTCGCCCTCGCTGACGGCCAGGCCGAGCAGGATCTTGATGTTGACCTCGTGGTCCGACGTGTCGACCCCGGCCGAGTTGTCGATCGCATCCGTGTTGATGCGCCCGCCGGCGAGCGCGTACTCGATGCGGCCCCGCTGGGTGCAGCCCAGGTTGCCGCCCTCGGCGAACACCTTGCAGCGCAGTTCGCTGCCGTTGACCCGCAGCGCATCGTTGGCGCGGTCGCCGACCTGCGCATGGCTTTCGCCGGTGGCCTTCACGTAGGTGCCGATGCCGCCGTTGTAGATCAGATCGAGCGGTGCCTTGAGGATGGCGTTGACGAGTTCGGTCGGCGTCATCGCCTCGGCGCCGATGCCCAGCGCACGCTGCACTTCGGGCGTGATCTGGATCGACTTGGCGGCGCGGGAGTGCACGCCGCCGCCGGCCGAGATCAGCCCGGCGTCGTAGTCGGCCCATGACGAGCGCGGCAGCCTGAACAGCCGCTCGCGCTCGGCGAACGCCGCCTCGGGCTCGGGCTGCGGGTCGAGAAAGATGTGGCGGTGGTCGAATGCCGCCAGCAGGTGGATGTGGCGCGACAACAGCATGCCGTTGCCGAACACGTCGCCCGACATGTCGCCGATCCCGGCCACCGTGAAGGCGGTCGTCTGCGTGTCGACCCCCATCTCGCGAAAGTGGCGCTTGACGGATTCCCAGGCGCCGCGCGCGGTGATGCCCATCGCCTTGTGGTCGTAGCCGACCGAGCCGCCGGAGGCGAACGCATCGCCGAGCCAGAAGCCGTACTCCTTGCTGATGCCGTTGGCGTAGTCCGAGAAGGTTGCGGTGCCCTTGTCGGCGGCGACGACGAGGTACGGGTCGTCGGCGTCGTAGCGTCTGACCTGCGGCGGCGGCACGATCTTGTCGCCGACGCGGTTGTCGGTGATGTCCAGCAGGCCGCGCAGGTAGTCCTGATAGCAGGCCACGCCCTCCTTCATGAAGGCCTCGCGATCGCTGGCCGGCGGCGCCTTCTTCAGCACGAAGCCGCCCTTCGACCCGACCGGCACGATGACCGTGTTCTTCACCATCTGCGCCTTCACCAGGCCCAGCACCTCGGTGCGGAAATCTTCCGGGCGGTCCGACCAGCGCAGGCCGCCGCGCGCCACCTTGCCGCCGCGCAGGTGCACCCCTTCGAAGCGGGTCGAGTAGACGAAGATCTCGAACATCGGCTTCGGCGCGGGCAGGCCCGGCACCTTGGACGAATCGAACTTGAACGACAGGAAGCCGCGCCGCCGGCCGGCGGCGTCGCGGCACCAGAAATTCGTCCGCGTCGTGGCAAGCATGAGCGCCAGGTACTGGCGAAGCACGCGGTCCTCCGACAGGTTCTCGACCTGCTCGAGCGCGGCCTCGATCCCCGCCACCCGCGCCGCGGCGCGGGCATCGGCATCGGCGCCGCCGGCCGGGTCGAACCGCAGCTCGAAGAGCAGGGCGAGTTGGGCGGCGATGTCGGCGTGCGCCGCCAGGGTCGCCTCGATGAACGCCTGCGAAAGCGCAAAGCCGATCTGCCGCATGTACTTCGCGTAGGCACGCAGCACCACGATCTGCTCGGCCGGCAGGCGCGCCGCGACGACGAGGCGGTTGAAGTCGTCGTCCTCGACGGCGCCGCGCAGCACTGCGGCGAACGAGTTCTCGAACACCTCGTGCAGCGCGTCGACCTCGACCTCGGCATCGCCGAGGCTGGACATCAGCCCGAAGTCGTGAATCCAGATCGGCGCCGAGTCTTGCGGCACGATGCGGTGCGGGTGCTCGTCGAGCACCTTCATGCCCATGTGCTCGAGCATCGGCAGGCTGGCCGACAAGGTCAGCGGCTCGCCCCGGCGCAGCAGCTTGAAGCGCAGGTGGCCGGGCGGTGCCTCGAGCGGACGGTACAAGCTCATGCCCAGCGGTTCGGCTTCGCTGAGCCGGGTCATCAGCTCGACGTCGGGTACCGCGGCGCGGGCCGCGAACTCCTCGCGGTAGCCGGCCGGGAAGGCGCCGCCGAACTGGCGCAGCAGCTGGATGCCGCGGGCCTCGCCCGTTGCTTCGATCAGTGCCGTCTTCAGGTCGTCGTCCCAACGCCGCGCCGCCGAGATCAGGCGCGCTTCGAGCTCGCGTGCGTCGAACGCCGCGATCTGCCCTGGCTGGGTGCGCACCGTGATCTGGATCCGCGCCAGCATCGATTCGGACAGTTGCACGTTGAATTCCGAACCGCTGCCGTTGAAGGCCTGCACCAGGATCGCCTGCCACTTCTGACGCAGTTCGGTCGTGTAGTGCTCGCGCGGCGCGTAGATCAGGCAGGACACGAAGCGCTCGAACGGGTCGCGCCGCACGAACAGACGGAACCGCTGGCGCTCGCCCAGGTGCAGGATGCCCACCGCGGTTTGCAGCAGGTCGTCGCCGCTGGTCTGGAACAGCTCGTCGCGCGGATAGTTCTCGAGGATGTTGATCAAGGCCTTGCCGGCGTGGCTGCCCGGCGTCAGGCCGGCGCGCGCGACCACGTCGGCCACCTTGCGCCGCAGCAACGGGATGTCGGCCGGGCTGGCGCTGTACGCGCTTGACGTGAACAGGCCCAGGAAGCGGTCTTCGCCGCAGACCGCGCCATCCGCGCCGAAGCGCTTGACGGCGACGTAGTCGAGGTAGCCCGGCCGGTGCACAGTGGAGCGCGCGGTCGACTTCGTCACCACCAGCAGCTCGGGCCTGCGCAGCTGCGCGCGCACCTCGGGCGGCAGCGCGGCAAAGGCGGTGACCGCATCGAGCGCCGCCACCTCGCGCAGGATGCCCAGGCTCGAGTCGGGAACGACGTTCAACGCGTCCTGCCCGTCGACGAGCGCCAGCTCGTGGCGGCGGTAGCCGAGGAAGGTGAAGTTGTTGTCGTTCAGCCAGCGCAGAAAGGCATGGCCTTCGGCCAACTCTTCGGCCGCGAGCGGCGGCGCGTGCCGTTGCTGGTCATCGATGATGTCGAGCATGCGCTGGCGCATCGCGCCCCAGTCGCTCACCGCCGAGCGCACGTCGCCAAGCACACGGGTCACGTCGGCGGCGAGTGCTTCGAGCCCGGACGGCTCGGGCACGCGGTCGACTTCGGCGTGGATGAACGATTCATGCGGGCCAGCGCCGTCATCGGCCAGACCCTGCAGCGCACCGTCGGCATCGCGCGTCACCGCCACCAGCGGATGGATGATCAGGTGCAGCGTGAGGCCGTGGCGGTTGACCTCCATCGTCACCGAGTCGACGAGGAAGGGCATGTCGTCGTTGACGATCTCGATCACGGTGTGGGTCGACTGCCAGCCGTGTTCGGCGATCGTCGGGTTGAACACCCGCACCCGCGCATGGCCGGGTTCGCGCTTGCGGGAAAAGCTCCAGTGCGACACCGCCGCACCGTACAGGTCGGCCACCTGCCGCTCGGCCAGTTCCTCGGGGTCGACCTGGCCGAAGTACGTCTGCGCGAAGTCCGCCAGCGCCTCGCGCTGGTCGGGAGTGACCTTGGCGCGCACCAGCTTGACGACTTCGTCCGTGCGCTCGGCCCGCAGGCCGGTCTGGCTTGTTTGCGTCAGCATGCTTGTCTCCTGTCCGGTCGTCGAATCCGCCTCCTCGTTGCACCCCGGGGCGGGCCAACATGGCGGCGGCGCCTGCCGCTTCGTTTGCGTCGAGTCGCCGGGCGCAGTGGCGCATTCGCGGGTGTGCCATGGCCACGCGCCGACGTACCGAAGGTTACGCCCGCCACGTCGCATCGCCTGTGCTCGTTGGTGCACCGAGGGCAAGAGCTCGCCTTTTTGGCGGATTCAACGGGTCGATGCAACACACTGACCACTGCGCAGGCAGCTTCGTGGCAGGCTGCTTGGATGGGGGCCGCTCGCGAAGTGGAGCCGGCAACGTTGGCGCGGGCGTTCGCCGCTCGCGTCGAGTCGGGCGACGGACCGCCCATTGGGTGGCCTGGCGATGGCCAGGCGGTTGGACTCGACGCTCGTGCCGAGGTGAGGAGCGAATACCGCGGCGCCTGGCGCGCGTGCCCGGCTATCGGAGAGGTTGATCGGCCGCCGGCTCCGCGTCGTGCGGCGTGGCAGTCGACATCGAAGTCGCACGATCCCTGGCCGTGCGTACTTGCGCTACCGGCCGATGCGCCAGCAACTGCGCGACCACGCCGGCGGCGATCACCTCGGGCTCCTTGCCGACGATGCCGGGCAGCCCGATCGGGCAGGTCATGCGGGCGATCGCCTCGGCGGCGATGCCGCGCTGCTCGAAGCGGTGGATGAAGCGCGCGTGCTTGGTCTTCGAGCCGATCAGGCCGAAGAAGCCGAAGTCGTCGCGCTTGAGGATCGCCTCGCTGATGCGCAGGTCGAGGTCGTGCTGGTGCGTCAGCACCAGGTAGTACGCGAGCGGCGGTGCGTGCCGCACCTCGGCTTCGACGGTGTCGACGCAGACCTTGCGGATGTGATCGGGCCACGGCGCCTGCGGCGCGAAGTCGAAGAATGCGCACGGGAACTCGCTCTCGCGCTCGTCGATCCAGTCGACGAGCACGTCCAGCGGCGCGAGCGCACGCGCGATCGCACGGCCGACGTGGCCGGCGCCGTAGAGCTGCAGATGAAAGCGCGGCGCGTCGACCGTCCAGCGCTCGAGCGCGGCGGCATCGAGCGCCGAGAAGCGCAGGGTCACCGCGCCGCCGCAGCACTGGCCGAGCGCGGGCCCGAGCGGGTAGTGGATCTCGCGCGGGGCTATGTGCTGCGCGTCGGCGTCGAGCAGCGCGCGCGCTTCATCGATGGCCTTGAGCTCGAGGTGCCCGCCGCCGACCGTGCCGGCCGTGTGCTGGAGGCTGACGAGCATGCGCGTGCCGGCTTCGCGCGGCACCGAGCCACGCGCTTCGCTGACTTCGACCAGCACGCAGCGCCGGCCCGAGGTCAGCCAGGTCGCGGCGATGGCGCGCAAGCGTGACAAGGCGTGCCGCCTCTCAGCCGGCGGTGCCTTGCTGCACCGCGCTGATCGCACGCAGGATCGCCTCGCTCGTCGCCGGCGCCGTCAGCGGCGGATCGACCCGGTGGTCGCCGACCGCCGACACCGCGTCGCGGATCGCGAAGAACACCGAGAACGGCAGCAGCAGCGGCGGCTCGCCGACCGCCTTGCTGCGGTGGATGCTGTCCTGCGCGTTGCGGCCGTCCCAGAGCTGCACGTTGAAGACGGGCGGGCAGTCGTTCGCGGTCGGAATCTTGTAGGTGCTGGGCGCATGCGTCGCCAGCAGGCCCGACTGCGGGTGCCACACGAGCTCCTCGGTCGTCAGCCAGCCCATGCCCTGGATGAACGCGCCTTCGATCTGGCCGATGTCGACCGCGGGGTTCAGCGACGTGCCGGCGTCGTGCAGGATGTCGGCGCGCAGCAGCTTCCACTCGCCGGTCAGCGTGTCGACGATCACCTCGCTGACCGCGGCGCCGTATGCGTAGTAGTAGAACGGGTGGCCGAACATCCTGTCCTTGTCCCACGACAGGCCCGGCGTCGCATAGAAGCCGTCGGACCAGAGCTGCACGCGGTCGAGGTACGCCTTGGTGACGAGCTCGGCGAACCGGATCGACTGGCCGTTGACGCTGACCTCGTCGTTCGCGAAGCGCACCTCGGCCGCCGCGCCGCCGAGGTGCGACGCGGCGCACGCGGCGAGCCGCTCCCTGATCTGCCGCGCCGCGTCCTGCGCGGCCTTGCCGTTCAGGTCGGCGCCGGTCGAGGCGGCGGTCGCCGAGGTGTTCGCGACCTTCTGCGTGTCGGTCGCGGTGCAGCGCACGCGCTCGAAGCCGACGCCGAGCTCGTGCGCGACGACCTGCGCGACCTTGGTGTTCAGCCCCTGGCCCATCTCGGTGCCGCCGTGGTTCACGAGGATCGAGCCGTCGTTGTAGACGTGCACCAGCGCGCCGGCCTGATTGAAATGCTTGACGTTGAACGAGATGCCGAACTTCAGCGGCGCGAGCGCGATGCCGCGCTTGAGCACCGGGCTTGCCGCGTTGAACGCGGCGATCGCGTCGCGCCGCACCGCGTAGTCGCTGCTCGTCTCGAGTTGCGCGACGAGCTCGTGGACGATGTTGTCGTTGATCGTCTGGCCGTACGGCGTGACGTTGTTCGACTCCTTGCCGTAGAAGTTGAGCTTGCGCACGTCCAGCGGATCGCGGCCCAGCGTGCGCGCGATCGTGTCGAGGATGTTCTCGATCGCGATCGCGCCCTGCGGCCCGCCGAAGCCGCGGAACGCGGTGTTGCTCTGCGTGTTCGTCCTGCCCGAGTAGCCGTGCATCGCGACGTCGGGCAGCCAGTACGCGTTGTCGACGTGGCACAGCGCGCGCGTCATCACCGGGCCCGACAGGTCGGCCGAGTGGCCGGCGCGCGAGACCAGCGTGATCTCGACACCGAGCAAGCGGCCGTCGTCGTCGTAGCCGACCTCGTATTCGTACCAGAAGCAATGGCGCCGGCCGGTGATCAGGAAGTCGTCGTCGCGATCGAGCCGCAGCTTGACCGGGCGCTTCAGCTGGTTCGCTGCCACCGACGCGACGCAGGCGAACAGCGCGCTTTGCGACTCCTTGCCGCCGAAGCCGCCGCCCATGCGCCGGCATTCGACGTGCACGTCGTGCGCCTGCAGCGTCAGCGCATGCGCGACCAGGTGCTGCATTTCGCTCGGGTGCTGCGTCGAGCAGTGCACGTGCATGCCGCCGCCTTCGGTGGGAATCGCGTAGCTGATCTGGCCCTCGAGATAGAACTGCTCCTGGCCGCCGACCTCGAACGTGCCCTTCAGCCTGCGCGGCGCGTTCGCGATCGCATTCCGTGCGCCGCCGTTCGTCTCGCGGATCAGGTGCATCGGCGCCAGCACGTACCGGCCCGACGCATGAGCCTGCTGCGGCGTCAGCACCGGCGGCGCCGCTTCGATCGTCAGCACGTCCTTGGCCTTCGCGGCGGCGCGGCGTGCGGCGTCGCGCGTGCGGGCGATCACCGCGAAGACCGGCTGGCCCAGGTAGCGGATCTCGCCGTCGCAAAGAATCGGGTCATCGTGAACGATGGAGCCGCAGTCGTTCGCGCCGGGGATGTCGCGGGCCGACAGCACCGCGACGACACCCGGCAGCGCGCGGATCGCATCGAGCG
>Ga0207684_10005108_pt1 | contig 12233 bp, 10 predicted proteins | sample KBSK5501metaG_FD_184342 | JGI IMG/M metagenome (GOLD analysis project Ga0207684, IMG submission 184342) | Corn, switchgrass and miscanthus rhizosphere microbial communities from Kellogg Biological Station, Michigan, USA - KBS K5-50-1 metaG... | ecosystem: Host-associated > Plants > Roots >... | reverse complement strand
CTCTTCTTTCCGGATGACGTCATCCTCCACGACGTTCCCGCCATTGGACAGCTAGTTGACGTCTTTCGCCGGTTTGGTCACACCGTCCTCGCCGTGCAACAGGTGCCGCGCGAGGAGGTGGTGCAGTACGGAGTGATCGATCCTGGATCCTTGGAACCACGCCTCCACGAGGTGCGCGGCGTCGTGGAGAAGCCGGCTGTGGCCGATGCACCCTCCAACCTTGCTACCGTCGGGCGCTTCGTCGTTACACCTGAGATTTTTGACGCACTGGCCGAGACGCCGCCTGGTCGTTCGGGCGAGATCTGGCTGATGGACGCATTCGACCGCCTCAGCGTGCGCCAACCGGTCTACGCCTATGAATACGAAGGCATTCGCTTCGACTGCGGGCGCCCTCTCGGCCTCCTTCAGGCCTCTTTACACCTTGCGCTGCAACGCGAGGACCTGGGCCAGGACCTCCGCACCTACCTCCGCTCGCTCAATTTGGGTTGAGCCGCACATGCGCACTCTCGTCATAGGCCTTCCCTTGCCTCACGTTTCCTTCGATAACTACTCGTTCGTTTCGTCCCCTGCCTTCAGCGACTACCGCCGGCTAGTTGTGGATACTGCCGCCCTCTCGAGGACGGTCGAAGAAGTGGTCGCGGGCCAAGCGGGGCAGCGCAATTTCGCCGGAGTACCCGTCACAAACGGCCCGAGCACCGCCAACACCTTCGGTCTCCGGCAACTTCTCGAGATGCGCAGGCGCGAGACCGAATGGTTCCTGGCCCGTGGCGGCGTCGTCGCCTGCCTCACCCATCCCGACGTCGCGCACCCTGGCATAACCGAGTCCTGTGGCTGGCGACGCTACGACTGGCTACCAGCACCGGCTGGCTTCGGCTACGAACGACACTTGCTCCCCGGCTTCGGGACGCCAGGCGCGCAGCTCACCAACCCCGATCACCCCTTCGCTCCTTACATCGCGGATCTTTCGCGTCGCTTCGCCTATCGCGCGACGATCGACGAAACTGCGTCCAACTTTGGCAACTACGGACGCGTCTTCGCCCGAAGCTATGGCGGTGCGGCGATCGGCGCCGAGCTGACCGTCGACGGCGGCCGGATCATCCTCCTTCCGCCGCTGCTCGAACCCGAATTCGATCGGACACTCATCGCGCAGACACTCCACGCCTGCTTCGAGCGCTTCGGTGGATAAGGGGCGACCTAATGTCGTGGGCCAGACTAGGTTACGCGAAACGACGTGCCCGGCTGAGCTCGAGCGAATTCTAGCGCCGCGGCCGCTCTCGCGGCCCGTTCCCTCCGCTCTCTTCATGTCCTTCACCTTCCAGAAGCTCCCTGAGGATATCCTCGCCCTTTCGCCGTCGACGCTCTCCCGCTTCGCGCAGCATGTCGATTACGTCGGCCAGTCCCTCGAGCTCACCGGCGAGTTCAGGATATGCCTCGAGCTGCTCGCGCAGGTTTGCCTTACCTGTGATAACGTCTTCGAGGTTCGCAGCCTTTAATCGGCGCGGCTCTGGCGATGCCTCGATGTTCTCCGGTTCCGCTATTGGGCTGGATTCTGTCGTTCTGATTGCCTGTATCGCCAGCTTTAACCAGCGCTGCTCCCCACGAGATAGCGAGGAGACCCTGCGGTAAAGCGATTCGTCAATATCGCGCCCGGCCATTCTATCGACAATCTTACGTCAACGAAGGCGCCGGTGGACTACAGAAATTACCGCAGCCCAAACAATTCTGTGATGCGCGATTTCTTTATGGAACCGGTTCCTCGTTGAGTGGCACCAGCCCCTTAGTCAGAGCTACCCGCACGAGGTCCGTCCGCCTCTCCACCCGCAGCTTGGACATTATATGGCTGACATGCGCTTTGACGGTCCCCTGCGAAAGAAACGTCTCTTGGGCGATCTCTTTATTTGAGGCTCCCCGCGCGATCATTGTGAGGACCTCGATCTCCCGCTCCGTCAGCGTTTCCGTCTGGGTCTCTGTGTAGCTCGCCCAGTGCATTAGCCGCACTAGGATCCGCTTGATCACGTCCGCCTCGCAGACGAAGGTTCCCTGCGCCACAAGCCGCAACGCGTCGATCAGACGCCCTGTCGGCCCATCGCGGAAAATAAATCCAACGGTGTTTAGCCGCATGTATCCGGGCAGGTCGTCTGGGCTGATCAGGCGCGCGTTTTCTTGGTTGCCCAGGAACAGCACCTTAAGCGCCGGAAGCCACTCATTCAACTGCGCGACCGTCCCCTGCGCGGCCCCTCCAAGGGCATCCACATCTACTACGAAGACGTCCGCGTCACGCAGGGCCGCGTTTGTGATGAGATCTCCAAGGGTCGTCGCCTCACCGACGATTTCAAGGTCCGGCGCGCCCCCGAGCGTCTTCACCAGCCCCAGTCGCAGCGGCTCGAAGCCGGCGATTACGCACACCCGTATGATGTTGTCCATTGGGCAGCCCCTCCTCAACGGTGGCGCCAGTTTACCAGAACCTCTCACACGCGTAAATCCCCTTCGGGCGCCTTATTTCAGCTTCTTGCTTCTTCCTCATCCCTTCCTCCTCCTATATACTCGCTCGCATGTCCATCGTCGCCGTCGGTTCCATCGCACTTGACACCATCAAAACGCCCTTCGGCCAGGCTGACGACGTGGTCGGTGGTTCGCTCACTTACTTTGCCGTCGCCGCCTCCTACTTCACCCAGGTCAAACTCGTCGCTGTTGTCGGCAGGGACTTCAACGAACAGCACATGCAGGTATTCGCTGGCAGGCGGATTGACCTCCAGGGCCTCGAGCACGCCCGCGGCAAGACCTTCCGGTGGGGCGGAGAGTATACCTACAATCTCAACAGCCGTGAGACGCTCTTCACCGACCTCAACGTCTTCGAACGCTTCAAGCCCACCCTGCCCGACTCGTATAGAGAGGCGGACATCGTCTTTCTCGGCAACATGCACCCCTCCCTCCAGCTGAGTGTGCTCGATCAGGTCACCTCCAAGCGAATCGTCGGTATGGACTCGATGAACCTCTGGATCGAGACGACTCCCCAAGAGCTCGGCGACATTCTCAAACACGTGGACATCCTCAAGATCGACGACGCTGAGGCCCGTCAGCTCTCCGGCGAATACAATCTCCGCAAAGCCGCGGCCGTCATCCAGAAAATGGGCCCCCGGATGCTCGTTGCCACTCGTGGCTCACATGGCTCGATGCTCTTCAACGAGGACGACATCTTCGCCGTAACTGCGTACCCCCTTGAGGACGAAGTCGATCCGACGGGCGCCGGGGACAGCTTCGCCGGCGGCTTCTTCGGCTACTTAGCCCAAAGGCCGGTTCTGGACCAGGCGACCCTTCGCCGCGCCGTCATCTTCGGCAGCGTCATGGGGTCGTTCTGCGTCGAGGACTTCGGCACCCGCCGCCTCGAACGCCTATTTTTTGACGAGATCCTCGACCGCTACCGCGCCATCAAGCAGCTCACCCACTTCGAAGACCTCTAGCCCGCGGAACCGATTCCTCTCGTTCCTGACTCGATTGCGATCTCACGTGACGCCCGCTTATCCAAGAGCCGCCACGCGGCGGACACGAACCGCGAGTCCGCTGCTAGGTGCAGCAGGCGGTGCATCCTGACCACCTTTTCGTCTTCGCCACTAGCCAAGGGATACGCATCACCACAGCGCGGACATTCGTAAACGAAACCGCGAGCACCCTTCTGCCGGCCTGTCCCCATCTCCGAACGCCTCCTTCGCACGTCTCATCACACCTAGGGCCTCCCTTCTAACGATGGAGACGGCCGCGTTCACCGGGCTCCTGCGCTTATTTAGTTGTGTCTTTGTTAAGCCGAGATGTGGGCGAGGGGTTTTATCGCCTAAAGACGAAGCGACTCGATCCGCCGCACGCCTTCTTCGAGCCGCTCGTCCGGTATCGTGAGCGAAAGCCGTATATAGCCTTCGCCGCTGGGTCCGTAGCCGGTTCCCGGCGTCACGACGACTCCAGCTTCGTCGAGCAGCCGCGTCGCGAACTGGACGCTTGTCGTGCCCTCCGGCACCCGCGCCCAGAGGTAGAGGCTGGCCCACGGCGGTCGTATGCGTAGGCCGAGCTTCACGAGGGCGCCGGCCAATCGGTCCCGACGACGCTGGTAAATGCGGTTATGCTCGTCGATGCAGTCCTGAGGGCCTTCGAGCGCGGCAATTGCCATCCGCTGGATGGCCTGTGGGATGCCTGAATCGAGATTAGACTTCAGGCGCCTAAGTGCGTCGATTACTGTCGCGTTGCCAGCCGCCATCCCGATCCGCCAACCCGTCATGTTGTACGTTTTCGAGAGCGAGTGGAACTCGACGCCAACGTTGCGGGCGCCTTCCGCCTGGAGATAGCTGACCGGCCGGTACCCATCGAACGCCACTTCGGAATACGGACCGTCATGCAGAATAGCGAGCTCGTGCCTTTGGGCGAACGCCACCGCGCGCTCGAAGAACTCGAGATCGGCCACGGCTCCCGTCGGGTTGTTCGGGTAGTTCAGCCAGAGCACCTTCGCCCGGCGAGCGACCTGTTCTGGCACCGAGTCTAGCTCCGGTAGGAAGTCGTTCTCCTCGGTCAGCGGAAGGTAATAGGGTTCACCGCCCGCAAGCGCCGTTCCTACTGAGTACACCGGGTACCCGGGGTCAGGCACGAGCGCCATGTCGCCCCGTTCGATGAAGCACAAGGCAATATGTCCTATCCCTTCCTTCGAACCGATTAGCGGCAGCATTTCGCGCCGCGGGTCTAACTCGACCCCGAAGCGCCGCCTATACCAGTCCGCCATTGCCTCGCGTAGCTCCGGCAGTCCCTCGCTCTCCGGGTAGCGATGGTTGGCCGGATCGCGGGCGGCTGCCGTCAATGTGTCGATGATGTGGCCCGGCGTCGGCAAATCGGGATCGCCGATGGAGAAGGAGATGACGTCGACGCCCTCCCCCTGCTTCTCGGCGATCTTCCGGCTAATCTCCGAGAAGAGATAGGCGGGCAGCTCTTCGACGCGCTGCGCAAGTCTCATTCGGGCGACAGCCAATCTTTGAGTTGCCACCACGCAGAGAGCTTCGCGTCCAGCTTTAGCCGTGCGTGGCGAGGGCTTGTTGACGGGAACTGGCTCCATTCCACGTAGCCATCGTCGAAGAGGTCGGGGACGAAGATACGCGCAGTCCTCAACGCGGTCCCACCGTTGAACGCGATGTGCCGGACAGTCAGATGGTCGCGGAGGAAACTCAAGAGCGGATTGGCATTCGCGTCCTGGATCGCGTCGTCGCCGCTGCCCTCGCGGCTGCACTCAGCGATTACATCCCACACGGCGACTCCGCTTGTAGTCAGTGCCGATGTCCGCTCACTGTAGGACGCTTGCGGGTCGAACGAGAAGAGAGCGCCCATGATTTGCCAGAAATGGTTCTGTCGGTTCCCGTAATACTGCCGTTTGGCGAGCGATTGTTTGCTTGGAAACGACCCGAGCACGAGGACACGCGAGCGTTCGTCGACCAGCGGCGGCAGTCCGGTGAGCACCGGGCGCAACTCAATCGCCGACAAACGGGCGCTCCTGGGCCACAAAGGCCATCGACCGCGAGAAGTCGATGAAGCGCCTCTCGTCTTCGTAAAGCTCGCGCGCGGCCTTCCGTCCTTCCTCGGTACTCGCACCAGCCGAGAACGCCTCTGCGCTCTCCCACCACAGCTCCGCGACGCCGTCGAAAATGTCCGGATCGCTGCCGCGGCTGGCTCGCATCGCCTGGTTCAGCGGGCTATTGAGTGTGTGCACCTGAACGTACCGGAGGATTCCGAGCGCGGCCGCCCTCTCGCACACGAGCGGCCCATGCGTCTCCCGCCAGTAGCGCTGAAACTCCTCTCGCGAGAGCTCCGGCAGCCGGCGCAGGCAGTAGACTAGCTTGATCATTGTGTTCGCTCCTGCTGCATGGGTTTACGACGGCGGTGATGCCACTTTACGATATTCGCGATGCCGACAGCGACCGAAGTTGACCTCCTTCTGCGGGTACCGCTCATCGCGGCGCTGACCGACTCTGACCGTCAGGCGCTCGCGCGTAGCGCCACCCGCAGACGCTATCAGCGTGGTGATCTCATCTTCCAGAAGGACGATCCCGGACAGTCCCTTTTCATCGTCGCCAGCGGCTCCGTGCGCATCTACGTCCCCAGCTCTCAGGGCGCCGATCTCACGCTGGCCGTGCTGGGGCCCGGCAACTTCTTCGGTGACCTCTCCCTGCTCGACGGCCGCCCCCGGTCGGCGAGCGCCTCAGCCCTCACGGACGCGAGCGTCGTGGCGCTAGAGCGAACGGATTTCGTCGCTCTCGTCCGCTCCCGCCCGGAGGCCGCTATGTCCGTCCTCGCCACTGTCGCGAGCCGGTTGCGCGAGACCGACGAGATGGCTTCGGACCTTGCTTTCCTAGACGTCGGCGGCCGGCTTGCAAAAAAACTGCTCGATCTCGCGGCCACAAACGGCGTTCGGCGGCGAGATGGCGTCCTGCTCGACATGGCGCTCACTCAGGAAGAGCTCGCCAACATGATCGGCGTCACGCGCGAAAGTGTGAACCGCAACCTCAGCCTCTTCCGCCGGATAGGGCTTATCGCTAAAGAAGGCCGCCGCTTTATCCTGCGCGACCCAGCGGGCCTCCGCCAACGCTGCGAGTAGATGCGCCAACGGCGGCACGCAAACGAACGCTTACACCTGCGCTCTTTCCCTGATCCCCTGCACGTGCGCCGATGAAAGGAGCTTCTCCCGTAGCTTCTCATCGTCCAGCCGTGAAGCGACCTTGTCGATGACCCCGAGCGCTTCGTCGTAGGCCACCCTGGCGTCTTCCCCGCGGCCCTGCGCCCTACGAAGGTCACCGAGGGCGACGAGCGTCTTCCAGAGCTGCGGTGGGTTGCCTATCTCCTTCGCAATACCGAGCGCAATCTCGATCTCGGGCTCGGCCTCTGTTAGTTTGCCTTGCGCCGTCATGATCTGGCCGCGCAGACGTCTTCCCTTCACGACGTTCTTTGGCCGATTGGTCGACTCGGCCAGCTGAACGCATTCATCGGCATAGGACAGCGCCCTTCCGTAGTCGCCGCGCTCGGACCATAGCTCACCGTATGAGTGGAACAGATGCTGTGAATATAGCCATGCGGCGAAGCGCTCCCTCGGCGTCGCATTGCCCACAACCTGCTCGACTGTCTGATAGTATTTCTCGGCCTCATCGAGCCGCCCGAGAGCGCGGAGGTTGTCGCCGAGGTTAAGCCGGGCGTTGCTCTCGATCTCCGGATCCGGTGCGTTGATCTTGAGCGCCGCCTCTTCCGACATTCTGTTCCACTCCATGGCGGCTTCGTGGTCCTCAAGCTCGCCGTGCACCCAGCCAACCGTATTTAGGGCGCGCGCCCTGAAAAGCGTTTCCCCGGTTCGATCGCAGATCGCCAGCGCCTCATCCAGCCGGTTGAGCGCATGCGCATATTCCCCTTGCCCCGATAGCGCGAGCGCCTCGCTCCAGAGACGGCCCGTCTGGGTGAAGACCGAGCCGTCAAGCGCACGCCGCCAGCGCTCCAGATGCTCGCGGGATGCATCGAACCTACCTTCCCAGTTCTTGATCATGCCGCCCATGAACGCCCAGAAGCCAAGCGTGAACGGGTCGCCAAGCTCGGGTACCAGCTCGTCGGCATGCTGAAGAAACGGGCGTGATTCCTCGAACTTGCCGTAAATGCGGGACATGCTTCCCAGCCAGAATGTCGTCATGGCGCGGAGGTCGTCATACCCTTCACCGCCAATCTCGAGTGCTTCGCGAATCTTGGCTTCGCCTCCCTCGGGATCGCTGCCCCAAACGTTCATAGTCCCGATCCAACCAAGCGCGAAGCCTTCTTGTCGCCGATCGCCATGCAGCCGCGCGCATTCCTGCATACGTTCGAAGTCCTTTGCTGCGTCGTCTGGAGCGCCGATGCCGAAGTTAACGAAGCCGCGCTTCTCGGCGATCGTCGCGGCAGGCGTAACTGCGTCCAGCCCTATCTTTTCGCATACTTCGAGCGCCCGCCCATAGTAGTCGAGCGCGTCCTGGTTGGCGTACGCAGCGACCGCTTTGTCTCCCGCCTTCTCGAGGTACTCAAGCGCCTTCTGCCACTCTTGCGCCTCGTAATAATGGTGTGCGAGAGCTTCGTAGTGCTCCGCCAGCCTGTCGTGGTACAGCTCCTCGATCGCGGCGCCGACCATCTGATGGAGCCCCTTCCGGCGCTCCATCAGCAAAGTCGAGTAGGCGACGTCATGCGTAAGCGCATGCTTGAACATGTACGACAGCTCCGGGAAGTACGCCTTCTCGTAGATCAGCTCCAGCGACTTCAGCTGCGAAAGCAGCTCGTCGAGCTTCGCCTCGACATCTGAGATCCGATCTAAGAGCCGCGCCGTGAACTCGCGGCCTATGACGGAAGCGAGTTGGATCGCCTCCTTTGCCTCTTGCTCAAGCCGGTCGATTCGGCTGAGGATCACCTCCTGGATCGTGTCCGGCACGCGCACCTGCTCGAGTGGCCGCTCGAGCGCGTACGAGCCGTTGCTCGGTCGCAGGATGCCCGACTCGACGAGCTCCTTAGTCACCTCTTCCACGTAGAATGGGTTGCCCTCGCCCTTGCTCGTTATGAGGCGGACGACCGGCTCCGGTAGATGGCCGACATGAAGGAGCCTCTCCGCGATCGCCGCGCTCTCATCGGCCGGCAGATGACTCAACGCCAGGCGGCTGAAGTATGTCCGCTCGCCCAGCGAATGCGCGTATCCGGGCCGATAGGTGAGCACCAGTAGCGTCGGCGTCGAGCGGACGGCGTCTACTATCGCCGCCAGCGCCTCTTCCGATTTCTCATCCACCCAGTGCAGGTCCTCTATCAGGATCACCAACGGCCGATTGCCGCTCTCCTCCGTGAGTAGCGCTCGAAGCGCGTCGAGAATCCCGGCGCGGCGCTCCATCGGGTCCATTGTGGCGACCGCCTCGTCGCCCGGGTCTACGTTCAGCAGGTACTTCAAGTAAGGCACCGTTTGTCGCGTCGAGTCGTCCCACCCGCTGGTACCGTGCTCGACCTTGGCTACGATTTGCTCCTCGTTGTCGCCCTCCTCCACCGTGAAGTTGCGCTTGATAAGGTCGCTGATCGGCAGGTACGGAATCCGCTTGCCGTACGAGATGCAGTGGCCTTCCAGCCACGTGAGCGGCTCATCCAGCAGAGAGCGCCTGAACTCGAGGAGCAGCCTCGATTTCCCGAGTCCGGCCTCGCCCGTGATGAAGATCACCTGCCCGCGCCCGCTCTTCGCCTGATCGAAGTACCCGCGGAGGAAGCTCAGCTCTTGCTCCCTCCCGACGAACGCCGTGAGCCCGCGCTCCGCCTGCGCCTGGAGCCGGGTCCGCACGGCGGGTTTTTCGCGTACTGCCCGGTACGCGACGACGGGTGCCGACTTCCCCTTGACCACGAGTCCACCCAGCGGCTCGCACTCAAAGTAGTCGCCTGCCAGCCGGTGCGTCTCCTCCGTCATGTATACCTGCCCCGGCTCTGCTAGCTCCTCCATTCGCGAAGCGAGGTTGACCGTGTCTCCTAACGCCGTGTAGTCCATGTCCAGGTTGTCGGAGATTCTTCCAACGACAACCGGGCCCGTATTTAGACCCACGCGGAAGCGGCATTCGATCGTCTGCTTGAGCTTGACCTCTTCCAAATAGTCCGCTAGCGAACGCTGCATCTCGAGGGCCGCCGATATCGCGCGACGGGCGCCATCCTCGTGCGCGATCGGCGCCCCGAACAACGCCATCACGCCGTCGCCCGTAAAGCTCGTAATCGTGCCCTCATAGCGGTGGACGGCGTCCATCATGCGGCTCAAGCACCCCTGCATGAGGGAATAGACCTCCTCCGCGTCGACGCGCTCCGAAAGAGGGGTGAACCCCACGGCGTCCGAGAACAGCACAGTAACGGAGCGCCTCTCGCCCTCGAGCCTCGCGCGCTCACGCAGGATCTTCTCCGCCAGGTGCTTCGGCGTATAAGCGAGTGGATTCGCCGCCGCCTCCGCCGTTTGAGGCGCCGCTAGCCGCCGACCGCAGCCCGCGCAAAACGAGCTGTCTGCGCTGTTGTTCCGTTTGCAGGAGGTGCAGACGATCTCGAGGCGCGTGCCGCACTTGTTGCAGAAGACCGCGTCGGGTGGGTTCTGATTTCCGCAGGAAGGGCAGTTCACTTATCGACGTCTACTTCTGATTCTGATTCTGATAGGCAACGTGTAAATCGTCCGGAAAGCGGCCAATCGGTGTCAACGGCTAGGCTATACGCCGACTCAGACGGTGACCTTCACCCTCTGCCGCTTCTTCCGCGCACCCTTCGCTCGCTTTGAAGGCGCGTGGCTTTGGTACCAGCCAATGATGCGCCGTGCGTGATCGGCGAGCTGGGAAGGCGCCTGCGTGTTGTAAGTGTGAAAACCGCCAGGGTAGCGCACAAATTCGACTTCCTTCCCCAGCAGCTTCAACGCGTGGAAAATCTCCTCGGATTGCCCGATCGGACAGCGTAAGTCGCCCTCGTGGTGCAGGAGGAGCACCGGGGTGTTGACGTCTGCCATATAGGAGACGGGGGACCGGCGGCGGTACTCGTCCGGATCGTCCAGCGGCGTTCCGCCCATCTCGTGCGTATCAAACAGTGGCAGATCGCCGGTACCAAACATACTCACCTGGTTGGAGACCGGCGCGCCGGCGACCGCCGCCTTAAAGCGATCGGTGTGCCCTACCGCCCAGGAGCTCATGAAACCGCCGTAGGAGTAGCCGCCGATATACAGCCGCTCCGCGTCCGCGACGCCCCGGCTTACAAGTTCATCCACTCCCATCATAACGTCGTCGAAGTCGCGGCCACCCCAGTCCCGCACTACCGCCTCGCTGAACGCTTCTCCGTACGTTGCGCTGCCCCGTGGGTTCGGCAAGAACACGACGTAGCCTGCCGCCGACAGCGATTGGAACTCAACCCATGACCGCGAACCGGGGTGGAAGCTGTGCGGACCACCGTGAACATTCACAGCAAGGGGATAACCGCGGCCATGCTTGTACTGCGGCGGGTACAGCACGAACCCCTCAATCTCCAGTCCGTCCTGCGAACGGTAGCTCATCCGCTCGAGCCGGCCGGTATCAACCGTCGCTCGAAGCTCGTCGTTTGCGTGGCTTAGATTGACCTCCCGGCTACGGCCGCTTAACGACGCGACGTACAGTTCGTGCGGCTGTGTCAGCCAAGTGGCGGTGAACGCAGCGCGGCGCCCGTCCGGCGTCAACGCGAACGCCTCGATCTGGCGCTCCCCGTCCAGGATTTTGCTCACCGAACCGTTGACAACTCCCGCCCGATACAGGGCCATCGTCCCGCGGTCCCCGGCGATGAACAGCAACGCATCGCCTTGGCTCGTCCATTCGAACGTACGCCCTCCCGCCGGTGGCCATCCGGCCACAGACCGGTCGATGGGTGCGCTGACGGAACGGGGAGCGCCGCCATCCGCCGGCATCATCGTCAAGTGGATGTTCTTCGCCGAACCCACATCTCCGTGTTCGTGCCCGATGAAGGCGATGTGCCGTCCGTCCGGCGAGAACGCTGGGCTGACCGCTGCCCCACCGCTTCGGGTCAGCTTTCGGGGACGGCCACCCTTCGCGGCGACGGCCCAGATATCCGATCGCCACTGCCTCTGGTGTCGCTCCGTCTCGCGGTCGGACACGAACGCAATCTGCTTGCCATCGGGCGACCACGCCGGCTGGTCATCGTACCAATCGCCGCCCGTGATCTGCTTCTCCTCACCGGACTCCACGTCTATCGTGAAAATGTGCGTCCGCCGCTCGTCAAAGAAACCGATGCCGTCGAGCTTGTAACGCAGGTCTCGAATCACTCGCGGCGCAGACTTCTCGATCGGGCTCCTCTCCTTCGGGAGCTTGTAATCCCCGGTGCGGGACATGTAGGCGATCAACTTGCCGTCCGGCGACCATGCAGGATTCGAGATGCCGTGTGTCGCCTTCGTCAGCTGCCTGGCTTCGCCCCCTTCCAGCGGCGCCACGAAAAGCTGGTTCTTCTCACCGCGATCGGACACGAAAGCGAGATAGCGCCCGTCAGGGCACCAGCGCGGTGTGTGGTCTTTGTTTCCCTGCGTGAACCGCCTCGCTCCCACCCGCCCGTCAAGCGGCGCGATGTACACGCTCATGCGCGTCTCGTCGGCCTGACGGTCAGGCCAAGTAACGACATAGGCCACGCGTTTCCCGTCGGGAGAAATCTGCGGGTCCACGACGGTACGCATCAGGTATAGG
>Ga0207684_10005103_pt1 | contig 12238 bp, 11 predicted proteins | sample KBSK5501metaG_FD_184342 | JGI IMG/M metagenome (GOLD analysis project Ga0207684, IMG submission 184342) | Corn, switchgrass and miscanthus rhizosphere microbial communities from Kellogg Biological Station, Michigan, USA - KBS K5-50-1 metaG... | ecosystem: Host-associated > Plants > Roots >... | reverse complement strand
CCGGGCACCGTCTTCGCGACGGGTCTCCTCCCCGCGCCCGGCCACGGCGCGCCCGCCTACGAAGCGACGCTGGACGATCTCGAGGAAGCGCCGTACTCGGGCTTCGGCTCCTTCGAGACCGCGCGGATCAGCGTGCCGGGAGGCGTCGTCGAGCTGGCCATCGCGCCCGGAGAGCGCGACCTGCCGACCTCGTCCCTGACGGCGTGGGCGGAAAGGGCGGGCCGAGCGGTCGCCGGCTACTACGGCCACTATCCGATCCCCCGCGTTCTCGTCCTGGTGCTGCCCACGGGCCGCCGGGCGATCGGCTTCGGCACCACGCTGGGCAACGGCGGCGCGTCGATCATGATCTGGGTGGGCCGGTCCGCTACCGAGTCCGACCTGCAGCGCGACTGGGTGCTGACCCACGAAATGATCCACACCGCCTTCCCCAACATGCCGCGGACGCAGCGCTGGCTCGAGGAGGGGATCGCCACCTACGTCGAGCCGATCGCGCGCGCGCGGGCGGGGACGCTCAGCGTCGAGGAAATGTGGCGGGGGCTCATCGACGGGCTGCCGAAGGGCATGCCGCGGCCGGGCGATCCCGGCCTGGACCAGGCCCGCACCTGGGGCAGCACCTACTGGGGCGGCGCGCTCTTCTGCTTCCTCGCCGACCTGCAGATCCGCGAGAAGACGGGCAACCGCCGCTCGCTCGACGACGCGCTGCGCGGGATCAACGACGCCGGCGGCAGCATCGCCGTGCGCTGGCCGCTGCGCCGGACTCTCGACGCCGGCGACCGGGCGACGGGGACCCACGTCTTGCGGGATCTCTACGGCAAGATGGGCGAGGCGCCGATGAAGGTCGACCTCGACGACCTGTGGCGGCGGCTCGGCGTGGTGGCCGACGGCCGCGACGTCCGCTTCGATGATCGCGCGCCGCTGGCGGCGGTGCGGCGGTCGATCACCGCCCGGCCCGCCTCCTTCCGCCCCGCTGACGGCGGCCGCTGAAGGACGGTCCCGCTACTCCTCGGCCATGAACGGATAGCGGTGGTCGCGGGGCGGGACGAAGTTCTCCTTCACCACCCGCGCGCTGATCCAGCGCACGAGGTTGAGCTTCGAGCCGGCCTTGTCGTTGGTGCCGGAGGCGCGCGCGCCGCCGAAGGGCTGCTGGCCGACGACCGCGCCCGTCGGCTTGTCGTTGACGTAGAAGTTGCCCGCGGCGTGGCGCAGCGCGGAGAGCGCCTCACGGATCGCGCGCCGGTCCTGGGCGAAGACGGCGCCGGTGAGCGCGTACGGCGAGGTCGTGTCCACCAGCCGCAGCGTCTCGTGCCACTTCGCATCGTCGTAGACGTGGGCGGTGACCACGGGCCCGAAGACCTCCTCCTTCAACAGGCGGTGGCCGGGGTCCTCGGCCTCGATCAGGGTCGGCTCGATGAAGTAGCCGGACTCGCCCCGCGTCTTGCCTCCCGCGACGATCCGCGCGCCCTTTCCCGCCTCGGCGATGTAGCCGCCGATCTTCTCGAAGGCCTTCTGGTCGATGACCGCGCCCACGAAGTTGCGGAAGTCGGCGACGTCGCCCATCCTCAGCTCGCGCATGATGGCGACGGTCCGCTCCCGCACGTCGTTCCAGAGCGAGCGCGGGACGTAGACGCGGCTCACCGCCGAGCACTTCTGGCCCTGGTACTCGAAGCCGCCGCGCGCGATCGCGACCGCGAGGGCCTGGGGATCGGCGGAGGCGTGGGCGACGATGAAGTCCTTGCCGCCCGTCTCGCCCACGATGCGCGGGTAGGAGCGGTAGCGGTCCATGTTGTTGCCGATGGCCCGCCACATCCCGTTGAACACGGCGGTGCTGCCGGTGAAGTGGATCCCGGCCAGATCGGAGTGGGAAAGCGCCACCTCGGACACCGCGGCCGCGTCGCCGGGGATGAAGTTGACGACGCCCGGCGGGAGTCCCGCCTCCTCCAGGAGCTTCATGAGGTAGTGCGCGGAAAGCACGGCGCTGGAGGCCGGCTTCCACAGCACCGTGTTTCCCATGAGGGCGGGGGCGACGGGGAGGTTCCCTCCGATGGCCGTAAAGTTGAACGGGGTCACCGCGTAGACGAATCCCTCCAGCGGCCGGTACTCGAGCTGGTTCCAGACGGAATGGTCCGAGATCGGCTGCTCGTCGTAGATCTGCTGCGCGTACCACGGGTTGAACCGCCAGAAGTCGATCAGCTCGCACGCCGAGTCGATCTCGGCCTGGAACACCGTCTTCGACTGGCCGAGCATCGTGGCGGCGTTGAGGGTCGCGCGCCGGGTGGTGGTGAGCAGCTCGGCGGCCTTGAGGACGACCGCCGCCCGGTCCTCCCAGGGCCACGCCGACCATTCCTCGTGGGCCTCGCGCGCGGCCGCGATCGCCTGCTGCACGTGCTCCCGGGAGGCCTTGTGCCACTCGGCCAGCACGTGGCGATGGTCGTGGGGCATGACCGCCGCGGCGGTGGTGCCGCTGCGGACCTCCTTGCCCCCGATGCGGAGGGGGATCTCGATCCGCTCCGCGGCCATGGACTTGAGCCGCGCCTTCAGCTCGGCCCGCTCCGGCGAGCCGGGGGCGTAGCTCCTCACCGGCTCGTTGACGGGCGCGGGCACGCGGCGGTTCCCCGCGAAGGCGGCTCCGATGACGCTCTCTTCTTCGTTCTTGCTCACATCGGCCACGATAGTCCACCCCTCGACGGGCGGTCAAACGGCTCCGCCCCGCCGCGCAGGACGTTCTGCACCAGCCGGCCGAGGGTGGCCAGCCGGTAGTCACCGTGGGCGGGGTTGTGATAGCCCTGCGCCCTCTCGGCGGGGCTCAGATCGGCCGCGTCCTTCATGGGCTCGAACGCGTGCCCCTCGTGCCATTCGTTGAAGGAGTTGATGTAGACGAGGAAGAAGCCGCGCTTCATGTTCGTGAGGGCGGGGTCGGTCTGCACGGCGAGCGTCGCCGCAAACGACTCGGTGATCCGCTGCTGCGAGAGCAGGGCGGCGCGCTCCCGGTCGTCGGCGCGCGTGAAATCGAGGCCGGATGCGGCGGGAGCGAACGCGGGAGGCGTGTAACAGCCGGTGGGGTCGATGACCCGCGGAATGATGCCGTCGAAGCCCGGGTTCACGTTGAAGGAGAAGACGAGCCCCGCCACGGACGCGCCGGACGCGTAGCGGGCGTACGTCTCGGGCCCCACGTAGTTGTCGTAGATGCCGATGCCGTCGAAGCCCGAGGCCGGCGTCCGCGCGAACTCCAGCGAGTCCGCGAGCAGCGTGACGTGGTCGAAGTCGTGGCGCAGCTCGTCCCGCACGGCGTCGGTCTGCGCGCGCCAGAGCTGGTCCGGCGTGTAGTCGTCGACCGGTCGGGTGACGTCGTGGCAGTCGGTCGACTCCCGCGGGAGGATGCAGCGGAATCCCTTGAAGACCGGCCCCTCCGAGCCGTCCCCGTTCTTCAAGACCAGGAAGGCGTCCCAGCCGCGCTTGTCGCCATACTCCCGCAATAGATAAAGGATGTCGCTCGCATAGCGCCGGCCCCGATCGTCGGTGTACGGCTCCATCGCGAACGTGACCTTGACGTCGTGGTCCTTCATGACGTCCATGATGTATGGCACGTTGGCGTCCTCGGGGCTGCCCCGCCCCCACCAGCTCAGCGCGATCGCCCCCACGCCCGCGTCGCTGATCCAGCGCGCCTGCTGCTCGAGGACGGCCTTGTCGCGCACGTCGTACGCCCCGAGCCGGGGCATGTAGCGCGAGGAGATGTCGAGGGGAGGATGGCGGTCCCAGAAGTCCCAGTGCGTGTAAGCGGGCGGCCCGCTGTACCAAGGGTAATACTCGAAGATGAAGTGATGGCGCAGGTCGCGGAAGCGCGCGGCGAGCGACGAGCCGGGCGACGGGGAACCGGGGCGGGCGGCGGCAGCAACACTTTCGAAGGCATGGAGGGCCGGCAGGGCGAGCCCGGCCCGGAGCGAAGCGGCGAGGAACTGGCGGCGAGTGGGCAGCGTCGTCATCGGGCGGGGCGGTCGCGGGTCCCTGGCAACCATTCTACAATCACCACGATGGTGAACCAGCCCTTCACCGGCTTCATCCGGGTCCCTTACGAGCCCCCGTGCCGCCTGGTGGGCCCGAAAGGCGCCCGCGAGGGGCGTCTCTGCAACATCAGCGTCAAAGGCGTGTACGTGACCGTCGCCCCCATACCCGGTGTCGGGGAGGTCTTCCGCATCAGCTTCAACCTCCCCGACGACGAGAAGCCGGTGGAGGTGCAGGTAGAGGTGGCGTGGCGAAACACCGAGCGCGACCGGAAGGTGCTCCGCCTCCCCCTCGGCTGCGGGCTGCACTTCATGGACATGGCCCCCGCCGATCGGGAACGGGTCGCGGCCTTCGTCGAGGCCCGTCGAGAGGACTGACGCGGGGACACCGCCGGTGCTGACCCTGGCCACGCCGCGATTGGAGCTGATCGCGGCGACGGCGGAGGTGGCCCGGGCCGCGGTTTCCGATCGCGGGGCGCTCGCGCGGCTCCTCTCGGCGCGCGTCCCCACGAGCTGGCCGCACGAGCTCGTCGCCGACAACCTCGAGGGCTTCGCGCGCCGCATCGAGGCCGACCCCGCGCTCGAAGGCTGGCTGCCGTGGTACTGGGTCACGCGCGAGGAGCGCACGCTCATCGGCAACGGCGGGTTCGGCGCGGTGCCCGCCGGGGACGGCACCGGGAAGATCGGCTACGCAATCGTGATGGAGTACGAGGGCCGAGGCTTCGCGACGGAAGCGGTGGCCGCCATCCTCGTCTGGGCCTTCTCCCATCCCGGTCTCACGCGGGTGGTGGCCGACACGTATCCCGAGCTGCCGCGCTCGATCCGCGTCCTGCACAAGAACGGCTTCCGCTATGCCGGTCCTGGGAAGGGCGAGCGGGTCATCCGTTACGAGCTGACCCGGCGGGCATGGTGGGCCGCGGTCAGTTGAAGGTGACGGTGTGGCTGTGGCCGCTGTTCGTGGTCGACTCCTTCGACACTCTCTGGTTGCCGCGAATCTGAACCACCTCCGCGCCCGTCAGACTGACCGAGTGGGTATGGCCGTTGCCGACGGTGAGTTCGAGCGTGACGTCGCCGCCCGCCGTGAGCTGAGCGCCCGTGATCGTAACGGTGTGACCGTGGTTGGCGGAAATGGCTCCCGTCTTGTCGCCCGTGGCCGGGGGCATGGTCGTGGTGGGGGTCGGCGTGCTCGGCGACGAGCTGCCGCCGCAGCCGCTGATCGTGATCGTGACGCCGCTGAGCATCGCAAGAATGGCCGCCAGCGTGAATTCACGCCGGTCCAGCATCGGGTCGAGGATGGGATCTGTCTTCACTGGTTTCACCTCCTGCGCGCGACGGTGCAGCAAGCATCGTGCCGGCGGGAAGGGAGCGGATTCCGAACCAGTGCCGGCGGTGGGCGTCCTCCGGCTTTCGCGCCTCGTAAATCTTTACGCCGCCCGTCAGATCTGCCGTCGGTATTGGCGGCCGATCTGCCCTCGATCATGCGTCCCTCTTGCGCGTGGCATCACTTCTCGTGATCGTCGCTCTCCTGGGGTCTTTGGGTGATTCCAGCTCGGGCAGGTTGCCGTCGGGATATTCGGGTCGATTCTCGGCGGCCTTGCCGTCGACGATGATCTCGAGCGCCTTCTGCTTGTCGCGGTTCTGCCACTCGTAGGTCGCCCCCACGACCCCGGCCCGGAAAGCACCCCCGTGGCGCCGTGCGCGGCGGCTCAGCCCAACCACCAGGAGAAGAACGATGAGAGCGCCACCCCACACCACGCTCATCGCTCCCCACTCTCCCATCGCGACGCTCCCGTCGAGGCCAACAGGCCAACAGGCAGGCGGAACGAGCGAATTCTACTCCCGCGCGCGTTTGCCCGTGCCGCGAAGGCTCTGCTAGACTCCCCGTTTCTCGGAGGAGTGCGTTGCTGCGGCCTTATAGGGGCATCTGGCCCAAGCTCGGCGAGCGCGTGTTCGTCGACGTCTCGGCCCAGGTCATCGGCGACGTGGAGCTGGGCGACCACGCCAGCGTGTGGATGAACGCGGTCATCCGCGGCGACGTGCATTCCATCCACATCGGCCCCTATACCAGCATCCAGGACAACTGCGTGGTCCACGTCTTCAAGGAGCAGCACCCGACGGTGGTGGCGGACCACGTGACGGTCGGGCACTCGGTGACGCTGCACGGGTGCCGGATCGGCTCCTTCTGCCTCGTCGGGATGGGGGCGACGATCCTGAACGACGCGCGGGTCGGGGAGGAGTGCATCATCGCCGCCGGTGCGCTCGTGGCCGAGGGCACGGAGGTCCCGCCGCGCAGCCTGGTGATGGGCGTACCGGGCAAGGTACGCCGGCCCATCACCGAGGAAGAGCGCGAAGGCCTGCGCCGCTACGCGGCGAACTACTTCGACTACAAGGAAGCCTATCTGGCCGAGCGGGACCAGGGCGGCAAGGTGTGATCAAGGCCATCGGGGGCACCCGCGACATCCTCCCCGACGAAGTGGGCGCGTGGCACCGCGTCGAGCGGGCCGCGCACCGGCTCTTCGCGCGCTACGGGTACCGCGAGATCCGCACGCCGATCTTCGAGGAGACGCAGCTCTTCGCGCGCGGCATCGGCGCCGACACCGACATCGTGGCCAAGGAGATGTACACCTTCCCGGACCGCGACGAGGAGAAGACGTCGCTGACGCTGCGCCCGGAGGCGACCGCCGGCATCGTGCGCGCGGTCATCGAGCACCATCTGGACCAGACCGACCCCGCGCTGAAGGTCTACGCCGTGGGCCCGATGTTCCGGCGGGAGCGCCCCCAGAAGGGCCGGTACCGCCAGTTCCACCAGGTCGACGTGGAGGCCTTCGGCATCGAGCGGCCCTCGATCGACGTGGAGATCATCCAGGTCGCGCTCGACTACCTCCGCGCCTGCGGCCTGACCGAGGCCAACCTCATCCTGAACTCGGTCGGCGACGCGAAATGCCGGCCCGCCTACGTGGAGACGCTGCGCTCTGCGCTGCGCGCCCACCGGGACGAGCTGTGCGCCGATTGCCGACGCCGCACCGAGACGAATCCGCTGCGGGTGCTGGACTGCAAGGTGCCCGAGGACCAGGCCATCATCGAGAGCCTGCCGAGGATCTCGGACCACCTCTGCGCCGAGTGCCGGGACCACTTCGCCGAGGTTCGCCGCGAGCTGGGGCTGCTGGAGGTTCCGTACCGGCTGAGCCACCGGCTGGTGCGCGGCCTCGACTACTACACGCGGACCACGTTCGAGGTCACGAGCGCCGCCCTCGGCGCGCAGAACAGCGTCCTCGGCGGCGGCCGGTACGACGGCCTCGTCCGGGACCTCGGCGGCCCCGACCTCAGCGGCATCGGCTTCGCCCTCGGCATGGAACGGCTGGTCATGTTGATCCCGCCGGGCCCGGGCGAGTCGCGCTGCGACGTGTTCCTGGCCGTGCTCGTGCCGAGAGCCTTCGATCGCGCCCTCCTCATCCAGCACGACCTGCGGGGGGCCGGGGTGCGGGTGCTGATGGACCACGAGGGCCGCGGGCTGAAGTCGCAGATGAAGAAGGCCGACAAGCTCGGCGCCCGGTACGTCGCGATCATGGGCGAGGACGAGCTGGCCGACGACGTGTGGACGGTGCGCGACATGACGACGTCGAGCCAGGAGCGCGTCAGCGACGTGAAGCTGGCCGAATACCTCGAGGAGAAGATCCGTGGCCGAGACGCTGGGTGATCTCCGGCGCACCCACTACTGCGGGGCGCTGCGCGAAGGAGACGTGGGCCGCACGGTCACCCTCATGGGGTGGGCGGCGACGCGCCGCGATCTCGGAGGGGTCGTCTTCGTCGACCTGCGCGACCGGGAGGGCATCTGCCAGGTCGTCGCGCGGCCGGAGGTGTCGAAGGAAGCCCACGCGGCCGCGGACCGTGTGCGCGGCGAGTACGTGCTGGCGGTCATCGGAGAGGTCGCCCGGCGCTCGGCCGACACCGTGAACCCGAAGATCCCCACCGGCGCCGTCGAGGTCCTGGCCCGCGAGATCCGCGTCCTCTCCGAAGCGCGCACGCCGCCGTTCGCGATCGAGGACGAGCTCACCACCTCGGAGGACATCCGGCTGAAGTACCGCTACCTCGACCTGCGCCGGCCGAGGATGCAGCGCAACATCGCGCTGCGCCACCGGGTCACGATGGAGGTCCGTCGCTACCTCGACGAGCAGGGGTTCTACGAGATCGAGACCCCGTTCCTCACCAAGTCGACGCCGGAGGGCGCGCGCGACTACCTCGTCCCCTCGCGTGTCCATCACGGCAGCTTCTACGCGCTGCCCCAGTCGCCGCAGCTCTTCAAGCAGATCCTGATGGTGGCGGGCCTGGACAGGTACTTCCAGATCGCGCGCTGCTTCCGCGACGAGGACCTCCGCGCCGACCGCCAGCCGGAGTTCACGCAGATCGACATCGAGATGTCGTACCCGCGGGTGGAGACGATCGTCGAGCTGATCGAGCCGCTCTACCAGCGGCTGACGGCGCTCGTCGGCGTGGAGGTGCCGCGACCGTTCCCGCGGCTGACGTACGCCGAGGCCATGGAGCGCTACGGCTCCGACAAGCCCGACCTTCGCTTCGGGATGGAGATCTCCGACGTCACCGAGGAGATGAGCACGTTGGGCCTCGACACCTTCCCCGGCCTCATCGCGGCCGGGGCGCGGGCGCGGGCGATCGTGCTCCCCGCCGCGGGCGGCGTCTCGGGGACGCGGCTGCGCAAGATCAACGAGGAGACGTGGCTCGGACGGATCGTGCCCGATGCGCGGGCCAGCAAGCGGAACCTCGTCAGCCTCAAGGCCACCGACGACGCGATCGGGAACCTCGTCAAGAAGGGAGTGCGCGAGGCGATGGCGCGCCGGCTGTTCGAAAAGGCCGGCGCGCAGCGCGACGACACGGTGCTGGTGGCGGTCGACGAGCCGGCGCCGCTGGCGATGTCGCTCGGCATCCTGCGCCTCGAGATGGGCCGCGAGCTGAAGCTCGTCGACGAGAAGGCCTACCGCTTCCTGTGGGTCACCCACTTCCCGCTCTTCGAGCGCGACAGCGCCGGCGGCCGGCTGCAGAGCGTCAACCACCCCTTCACCGCGCCCCTCGACGAGGACGTGCCGCTGCTCGACCGCGATCCCGCGCAGGCGCGGGCGCAGGCCTACGACATCGTCCTCAACGGGATCGAGGTGGGCGGGGGCAGCATCCGCATCCACGACTCGGGGCTGCAGGCCAGGGTGTTCAAGCTCCTCTCGCTGACCGACGACGAGACGCGCGAGCGGTTCGGATTCTTCATCGAGGCGCTGCAGTACGGCACGCCGCCCCACGGTGGCATCGCCCTCGGCCTCGACCGCATCGTGATGATCCTGGCCGGCGAGTCGTCGCTGCGCGACGTGATCGCGTTCCCCAAGACGGCCAGCGCCGCCGACCTCATGAGCGGCTCGCCGTCACCGGTGCGCGACGATCAAATCAAGGATCTGGGGATCGTCGTAATCAGGAAATAGACACCGTTCTGCTGCGACAAGCTGCTGCGCTGCGTGCTCACCTCGTGGGCGGACATACGACCGCTCCTGGGGCAACGACATTGCCCTTCAACGCTTCGCGATCTTCTCGCCCCGCACGTCGATCTGGCATGGCCCTTGCTCGACGGATCCGGCGACAGAGGAGGCGTGCGTGAGGATGCAAGGACTGGGGCGGCTGGCGGCCTGCCTGGCGGCCGCGGTGGTTCCCGTCTGGGCGGCCGCGGCCGCCGACCCGTGGGTCGAGGTGCGCAGTCCGCACATGGTCGTCGTCTCCGATGCGGGCAAGGGGGTCGCCCGCCGCGTCGCCGTCCGCTTCGAGCGCTTTCGCGCCGCCATCAAGGTCATCTGGCCCTTCGCCCGGGTGGATCCTCCCATCCCCCCGCTCATCCTGGCCCCGCGCGGCGAGGAGGGCCTCAAGAGCCTGTTGCCCGAGTACTGGGAGCAGAAAGGTGCCATGCACCCGGCCGGGGTCTTCGTCGGCGACTCCATACGCCCCTGGATCGCCGTGCGCGCCGACCTCGCGGACCTGGGTCCGGAGGTCACCAATCCGTTTCAAGTGATCCAGCACGAGTACGTCCACCTCGTCATACGACTGAACTTCGAGCGGGTACCGGCCTGGCTCAACGAAGGGATGGCGGAGCTGCTCGGAGGCGTCACGGTACGCGGGGACGGCATCGTGCTGGGCGCGCCGCTCGAGCATCACCTCCACCTGTTGCGGGAGCGGGAGCCGATGCCGGTGGAGAGGCTCTTCCAGATCGACTACCGCTCGCCGGAGTACTCAGAGCGTGACCGGGCCAACCTCTTCTACGCCGAGTCCTGGGCGCTGGCCCACTACCTCGTCCTCGATCCCAAGGCGTCGCGCGACGCGCGCTACAAGGGCTTCGTCTCGAAGGTGATCGATGGGATGGAGCCGCGCGCGGCGCTGCGCGCGGAGGGACTGGAGACCGCGGAGATCGACCGCGCGCTGCAGTTGTACGTTCGCCAGCTCGTGTATCGGGGAAGCTCTCGGGCCACTCGGATAGAGACGGCCGGCGGGTTCCCCGCGCGTGATCTCTCGGAAGCGGAGTGGCTCGCGGTCTGCGGTGCCTTCCTCGTCCACCGCGGCCGGCCCGCCGAGGCCCGGTCACTGCTCGATCAGGCGGAGCGGAGGCAACCGGACCTGCCGGCGCTTCGACGAGCTCGCGGGCTCGCCCTCTATCGGGAAGAGCGGCTCGACGAGGCGCGCGAAGAGCTGGAGCGCGCCGCGCGCGCCGAGCCGTCGGACGCCGTCGGCCGGCTACTGGCGGCGATGGTCAGCCAGCAGACGGCGTCGACGGCGGATGCGCGCGCGGTGGCCCGCGCGCGGTTGGAGAGCGCGCTGGAGCTGGCTCCGGAACATCCGCTGGCTCACCGGCTGCTGGCGGAGACGTTGCTGGCTCAGGGCGAGGTGCCGGCCGCCGTCGATCACGCGCTGCGGGCCGCCAGACTGGAGCCCGGGTCGGGGCAGCACCGTCTGACGCTCGCGCGTGCCTTCGCCGCCGCCGGTCAGGTGAGCGAGGCGAGGGCGCAGGCGGCAAAGGCGGCGGCTCTGGGTCTGGACGAAGTCGGCAACGCCGCGGGCTTCGAGCTGCTTCGCACGCTGGCGGGCGGGGGCCAGCCCGGGCCCACGCCGGGAGAGCCCGCGGAGCCTTCCGGAGCCAGCCCGGTCCCGCCGGCCATCGCCCCCTCCGGCGAACGAGCGACGACGTGGGGAGTCTTCGTGGACATGGAGGGCGGGTCTCGTCTCAGCGAGCACGGCGACCACGTCGAGATCGGCGTTCCCGCGGGCAACCATGACCTGAGCGCCGAGCTCGGCATGGTCAATGCGCCGCGCGTGTTGCGCCCCGCCGAGGGCGACTTCGCGGCCGAGGTCACGGTGTCTCGAGCTCCGCAGCCGGATGATCGCCCCCTCCACGCAGACGCGACTGACCTTCGAGGGCGCGGGCGACTTCGAGGCCGGCAGCCAGGGCGGGCGCAACCTGCACTTCGGGATCCGGCCCTGCCCGGACGGCCACCCTTCAACGGAGCGGGCTTGCTGCTCTGGCAGGACGCCCGCAACTACATCCGGCTGGAAGCGGCCGCGTACATCGCCAGGGGTGTCACCGTGCGCTTCGCGCTGTTCGAACACCGGCGGTCGGGCGTCCCGGTGCACGGAATCGCCAACACCCGGACCCGCCTGGCCGCCGCCCCCACGCGCCTCCGGCTGGAGCGGCGCGGCCGCACGCTACTCGGCTTTGCCCGACAGGGCTCGGACGACTGGATTGAGGTCGGGCGATTCGAAGCGGACCTTCCTTCGACCGTCTACGTGGGGGTCGCCGCCGTCAACGCGAGCCAGGCGCCATTCACGGCCGAGTTCGAAGGCTTCACGGTCGCTCCCATCCCCTGAACGCCTGCCCCGCCCGTCAATTTAGACTCGTTCGTCTCGTGTGATTTCTGAAGCAACTCGTCCCGGGACGAGTCGCTTCCGCGGGCGCCGTCACACCTCTCGCACCCGGCCCAGCTCGCCGATCAAGAGCTGCACGAGCGCGAGCGCGATCAGGTAGGCGACCGAGATCGCGGCGAAGATCGGCGCGAACGAGAAGCTCTGCACGACCCACCCGATGGCGAGCTGGGTGAGGACGCCCATCAAGCCGCCGAGCGCGCCGCCGAGCCCGGTGACCGTGCCCACGGCATGGCGCGGAAAGACCTCGGCCGGCAGCGTGATGTTTCCCCAGGCCGCGTGGC
>Ga0207684_10005101_pt1 | contig 12242 bp, 9 predicted proteins | sample KBSK5501metaG_FD_184342 | JGI IMG/M metagenome (GOLD analysis project Ga0207684, IMG submission 184342) | Corn, switchgrass and miscanthus rhizosphere microbial communities from Kellogg Biological Station, Michigan, USA - KBS K5-50-1 metaG... | ecosystem: Host-associated > Plants > Roots >... | reverse complement strand
ACTTAGATCGCTCCGTACCGGGGCACGGCGCAGCCTGCGACGGTGGTCAGGATGCAAATACAGCCCCGGGACTTCGCCTCCCGGCGCCAGCACGGCGCTCAGTTGCAGCTTTGCGTTCCGCAGGTGGCGATGACCTCGCAATGGTGCAGGAGGCGGTCCAAGATCGCGGTGGCCAGGACCTCGTCGCCGAAGACTGATCCCCATTCGCTGAAGGCCTTGTTGGAGGTCAGCACGATGGCGCCCTTCTCATACCGCTTGGAGATCATCTGGAAGACGAGGTTGGCTTCTTCGCGGCCCAGCGGCAGGTAGCCCACCTCGTCGAGGACCAGGACGTGCGGGCGCAGGTAGGTGCGCAGCTTGCTGGCCAGGCGGCCGATCGCGTCGGCGGCCTTGAGCTGGCGGACCATGTCGTCGAGGGTGGTGAAGTAGATGGTGTAGCCGGCCCGGCAGGCCGCGACCGCCAGCGCGACCGCGATATGTGTCTTGCCGACGCCGGGCGGGCCGAGCAGCGCCGCGTTGGCCTTGGCCTCGACGAACGCCAGGGTGGCCAGGTCGCGGACTTTCCGCGGGTCGAGTTCGGGCTGGTAGGAGAAGTCGTACTCGTCGATCGTCTTGTGGTGGGGCATCTTGGAGATCCGCAGCGCGTGCCGCAGCCGCCGTTCCTCGCGGACGGCGGCTTCTTCTTCCAGGACCAGATCGAGGAAGTCCAGGTAGCCCATCTGGCCGGCGTCGGCGCGCTGCGCGTACTCGGTGAGCGTGTCGGCCAGATGCGGCAGCCCGAGCTTGGCCGCGGTGGCCCGGATCCGGGTGGTGACCAGTTCGCTCACGTACTGTCCTTCGGGTCGGTGGTGGCTGGAACGGTGGTGAAGGGGCGGGTGCCGGTGATCTGGTCATAGACCGACAGCGGCCGGTGCCCGACAGTGATCTTCGCTGCGTCGGCGCGGGCCAGCAGGAACCGCAGCGTGCCGGAGGGCTCGCTGCACCCGCGTCCGCGGTCATCGTGGTGGCCGCCGCCGGGGAAGGTCTCGCCGCTGGTGGTGGTGGCGCGGGTGTGCCCGTCGGGCAGCGGTTTCCAGTGTTCGGGGTCGGCGATGCGGGCGCCGCGGCCGACCGCGCGCGGGTGCACGGCCAGCAGCGTGACGCCGTTCTCGTCGGGCACGGTGGCGTGCAGGCTGATGGTGGCGGCGCTGGCGCGGACCTCGACCAGCTGCCGGTGGAACACCCGGGCCGCCGGGACGGAGTACAAGTTGGCCTCGAACGCGACCAGGCAGTCCTTGCCGACGTGGCGCAGATGCCGGTTCGCCACCACATAGGGCCGGGCCGGGACCGGCTGAAGGGCGGCGTGATCGCGCTGGGCACGGACCCCGATCACCTCGCCGTGGGTGCGGTGCACGGCGCGGCGGCGGGCCGGCACCCAGGCCAGGAACGCGTTGTCGAGCTCACCGGTGGAGGCGAACGACCGGCCGGCCAGCACGTGATCGCGCACGATGATCACCTGCCGCCCGGCCCGGCCCTTCCCGGTGGGCCGGTAGGCCGCCAGCACGTCGATGTCGAAGCCGTAGTGCCCGGCGAACGCGACCGCTTCGGGGTGCAGCGGGACCGCCTGCCCGGGTGCGACGTGCCGGCGCACCACGGTCTTGGTCCGGTCATAGACGATCGAGCCGGGCACCCCGCCGAAGTGCGCGAACGCCCGCCGGTGGCACGCCCAGAACGTCGCCAGGTCCTGGCTGGTGGTGAAGCAGCAGAACGGGTCCCGCGAATACGACAGCACCATGTGGAACGAGTACACCTTGCTGATCCCCACGTGGGCGAGGATGCTGCCCTCATCGCCCCAGTCCACCTGGGCCTGGGCGCCCGGCACCACCTCGAACCGGCGGTGCAGCCGGGCCAGTTCGCTGGGTGTATACCCCAGCTCGGCGGCGATCCTGGGCCGGGCCTCCTGCAGGTACATCTTGACCCGCTGGTAGTTGCCGGTGAAACCGTACCCGGCCACCAGCCGCTCGTGGATCACCGTGCCCTTCAGCAGCACCTCTGCGCGCAGCCACCCGTCGATCACCGGGGCATAGGCGGCGATCACCCGGTTCCGCAGATCCGCCCGCGGCGCGGGCACCGGCGGCGCGGCCGCGCCCTCAGCCTCCAGGTACTTCTTGACCGTCCGCCAGTTCAGCCCGGTCTCCCGGGCGATCTCCGAGATGCTCGCGCCCGCGTCCCGCAGCACCCGGAACCGGCGCAGCTCAAGCCACCGCTCGGCCTCCAGAACCACCGGCAGCCCCCGCCCGTGAAGATCAACTGACCCCGGCAAGGCTCCCAACCGTCACACTGCGGCACCAGCCGACACGCCGAGTAACCTCTGCACGCTTATCCGTACCCGGCTCTGCACATCGACCCGTACACCGACACCGCGGGACGCTGACCCTGACAGACACGGTGACCGGCACCTCGCTGACGTCATGCGGGGTGGAGATAACAAGCGGCACGCTCGAAAGCGGCAGCGGGCTGTCCAATCCCATCGGCACCAACGTGGTGATCACATTTATGCCCAACAGGCCCTGCAGCGGCCCGGGGGGCCAGACGTTCCGGGGGTCGTCCGGTAGCCCTGGGACGATCGTCGCCAGCACCTACGACGCCAGCACCGGGAAGATGATCGGGCACCTCAAGGACGCCATTGGTTACGACTTCGGCAACGGCAGCACCTGCGGCTTTTCCTTGGTGAACAGCTCGGACAACGGCCCCGGCACGGTGCTGGTCAAACACCTCAACAGCAACCCGGCAAAGCTGGTGATCCTCAAGCGAGGCAGCAACCTGCGCATCTTCAATGTCACCGGCAGCCCCTGTGACAGCCTCTTCAACAACGGCGACGCGGCGACTCTCGCAGGTCGGATCACGCTCAGCACCGGGCAGACCATCACCAGTCCGTGACAAAGCTCAGGGTCGATCACGCCTGATCTGGGCAGGACCGGCCACAAGTCCCTGACCAGGGCGGATCGGTAACGCTCCCGCTGACTGGCGCCCGCTGTGCTGTTGTCCTGTCGTGCCGTCGTTGTGCCCTAGACCCAAGTGATCGTTGACGGTTTGCCGCTGCAGATCTAGCGCAGTCACGCAGAGTGCGCGCAGAGTGCGCGGCGTGAATACTTACCTATGGACCAGCCACCGTCGCAAGTTCAGAAACAAGTATTTAAGAGGACTGGTCGTTTCGCTTGTTCCGGGGCCTTGGATCCCCTCAGGCCGAAAACGGCCGTGGTATCCAAAGATGCCATGTGAGGGGGACCTCCCCGGCGTCAGTCGTAGCAGCATCTACGACGTAACGGGCTTGGGGAACGGGTCCCTGTCCCAATTCGGTTCGGAGCTCGGGGAGGTCCCTCATGAGCATCGTAGGCGCGTTCGATGTGCACCGCCGCCAGCTGACCTTCGATTATTTGGACACCGTGACCGGGGAGGTGAAGCGGGGCCGGGTGGTGCCGGCTGACCGGGAGCATCTGCGGGCCTGGCTGGGCCGGGTGCCCGGGTGCGACGACGTGCATTTCGCGTTGGAGGGCTGCACCGGGTGGCGGTATGTGGTGGAGGAGCTGGCGGCAGCGGGGATTACCCCGCATCTGGCCGAGCCGGCTGACACCGCGGCGCTGCGGGGCCGCAAGCGGCATGCCAAGACCGACAAGACCGACAGCCGGCACCTGCGAGTGCACCTGGCCGCCGGGGACCTGCCCGAATGCTGGATCCCGCCGGCCCACGTGCTGGAGGCGCGGGCGGTGGTCCGGCTGTATAAGGACCTGCTGGATGAGCGCGGCGCGTGGCATCAGCGGATCGCCGCGACGTTGTTCCACCAGGGGGTGCCGGTGACCGCGAGCATGTCCACCGCAGCCGGCCGGGCCGCGGTCACCGAGATGGACCTGTCGGCGGCCGGCCGGCAGGCCGTCGGCACCGGGCTGCGGCAGCCCGGCCGCCTCACCGCTGAGCTGGATCCCATCCGCCGCCAGCTGGACATGATCTCCCGCCGCCAGCCCGGCTGCCGGGCACTGCGCGCGACCCAGTTCGGCGTCGGCGCGGTCACCTCGGTGGCGATCTGGGCCGAGCTGGGCGACGTGCGCCGGTTCCCCAGCTCCAGCGACGTGGTCCGCCACACCGGGCTGGACATCACCGTCTACTCATCCGACGGCAAGCGCTCGGCCGGGCACCTGTCCCGGCAGGGACCGCAGCTGCTGCGCTGGGCGCTGTATGAATCAGCCAAGTGCGCCGCCCGCCCCGCCGCACCGGATTACGGCTACTACACCGCCACCCGGGACCGGCGCACCGGCGGGCTCGCCACGCTGCCGGTGGCCCGCAAGCTCGCCCGCCGCTGCTACCACACCCTGCGCGAGCTCGGGGAGGAGGCGATCGCCCCCGCCGCGTGAGCCGGCCCGCCGCCGCTGACGGCGCGCCCGTAAACCGATGAACGCGCGGCCGGCTCCCGCCACCAGCCTGCTGCCAGGGCCAGACCCCTGGGCAGCCGCCAAAGAACGAGCGGCCCGCGCCTTGCCCCGAGCCGGGGCACCCGATCACGCATCATGTCGCCGGAGCCAGGCACAGCGCTCCGCGCACCGAGATAAGGCTGGGCGCCCGGCAACGGCGGGAACCGGCGAAACGCGAACCCCGCCCCTCCCGGCCGAACGGAGACCCCGCAGATGACCTGAGAACCCAGATGCGCCCGCTTCCTCGCCGAGCCATTGTCGGGGGCCGGCCGGCGCGGCCTCAAGGTCGTTCGTCCGCGGGGGCTCCACCTTGACCCCGCGCCGTCCGGCCGCGCAACCGGCAGCTATGAGGAAGCAAGGGGGAGAACCAGTCACCCCAGCCTCCGCAATCTGATGAGCAATCGGCCCTTGACCGGCCCAGGTCCTCACAGATAAGGCTGAAGGAACCGCAGAACCTGCCCGCCGCTTGCGAGGCGGGCAGGCTCATTGTGCGATGCTATTTCGGGCCGGGGCCAACAACTGAACAGCGGTACACCTCGTTCGTCACCTCGAGAGTGATTTGCCCTGCGGCCGCAGCGGCCAGGACCTCCGTTTCGGAGGTGAACTGGTGAGGCGTGACTCCCGGGTTGAAATGGATGAGGACTTGCTGCCACAGGGGGTTGAACCCGACACCCTGGATGTCATTGATCACAGGAGGGAATGGCTGTGCCTGGTCTAGGTCCGCCTGTGCATAGATCGTGTTGGCGCTCGGGTTGTTCGCGATAATGGCGGGTTCGGAATTCCCCGACAGCTCTAGCATATTAACGGTGAACTGCTGACCATTGAAGAAAGCGGGCATCTGAGTAGTAACACCCTCCGGGTCGCCCGTGGCTGCGTGCGCCACCGCTGGGCCCATAGTGGCGAGCAGCAACGCAAGAGGGATGAAGATGAATGCAAGAGCCGATTTGCGGATGTTCATGTTGTGCCTTCTTTGATCGCTGTAATGGGAATACAGATAGGCTTCATAGAGCCTTTGCGCGTACTCATGGACGATTTCGGTGTTGGACCGCGCGGTGTGGCGGCCCGCCAAGGGCTGCCTCGTTTCGTCGACGATTCACACTGGAGGCACCGCCGGTGAAACGTGTCCCCGGTCTTCGTAGAAGTTGAGGTGGCGGATTCCCCGCCTGAGTACTGCCTTGGCAGGTCTCGGGTGAACCCGCCAAGGAACCCCCGAAGAGAGAGGGTCCGTTGTGAGACCGCACATGGTTTGCCGCTGGTGTCGAGGGGGCCGATGCCGACGGATGCCGCGTTGGCTGAGGCGCCGGTTGTTGGCCGCTACCCGTTGCTGGCATTGATGATCAGGTCCTCGTAGCCGCAGCGTCCCACCGCCCAGACCGTTCCGGCCGGAAGGGCTACCACACGGCGAGCTGGTTGTACTAGGTATCGCTGGGTACGGGCGCCTGGACGGTGTTCCACTTCGTCCTGTCCAAGTTAGCCACTGCCCGACGTCGCTGCTGCTGCGGCCTGAGTAGCCAGGCCTAGCGCTACAGCCGCGATCCCGGCAAGGATCAACGGCATCTTCTGGATCACTGCTACCTCCATGACTCGGTACTACGGCCATGCCCGGGGAACGGCCGCCAGTGACCCCGCACACACCTCTGAACACGAGCCCGCGGAAGACATGGTTCACCGCCTGCTGGATCCCGGCCGTTGAAAAGTGATTTGCGGACAGGCACCTACAGTCGGCGCTGGCGCGGTCCGGCTGCGGCATCTTCTGCACCAGGCCTGGTGGTTGCTCCACTCCTGGCCATCCTTCCGATAGGCGCCAACCCCAGCCGGGGAAGATCAGCTGCAAGGGTGGCCGCAGGCCATCACGTGTGACGCGAAGCGCCCTTGCAGGTGATCTTGTCCGGCTTCACAATGGAGCGCCCGGGAGGATGGCCGCTCTTGCAGTTCGCGCGCCTGGCGCTGATCGTTGCGCCGCCCGGCCGGTGCGGCGGGCCGCGGGGACGACCCGCGCGCCGACGCCGCCGTGGCCCGGAGGGCCTAAGAGCGGCAGGCGGCGCCCAGGCGCGCAACGTTCCCCCGCAAGGCCCGCCCGGTGACCGGCGGGAGCTGCGCCGGGTCCGGGTGAGCGTCATCCTCGCGCGGCGCTTGCCCAGGAGCGGACCGCCAGCCGATCCCGGCGCGCTCCGCGCGCCCTTGAAGCCGTATGGAAAGTCCTCACCAGCCCAAGGAGGCACAAGGTTGCCCTAGATCACGACGGAGGCCAGGTGTGACATGCTGGGCTAGTGGCTGGGCAGGTAACGGGACGGGCCATGATCCGACCAGTGAGGCTAGGGCTGGTCTTTGAGCCTTCCTCAGAAGTCCTTCGCTTGGCGGTGGAGCAAGCAACTCTGCTATGGGGTGGGCTATACCAACCATAGCCGATGCCCAACCGCTCCAGGGTGGCGGGCACGTCAACCCTGCTCAGGCAGCGCGGATGGCAGCCTCCTCGGACCGTTCCACCCGTAAATGCCCTAAGCACCAGCGGATGACGCCATAACTTTCGAGATACCGTATGTCCTGCGTATCTCATTTAGGGTCGCCGTTTAGCCTTTCACGCAGCGTCCAGCGCGCCGTTCCGCGCTTGGCACGGGTCGGGCCGCGGGTTTCAGTCTTGACAAGCCGGGCGTCCGTGCTCAACCGGCCATACAAGACGGCGCCCATAGTCGCATGCGGAGTCTTCCCGTACGACACGACTAGCCCCCGCTCAAGTGCCCGTTCCGTGATCTCTCGCGTGGTCAGGGGCTCTTGAGAAGACTCCAAAACCTGGAGTGCCGCCTCAAAGTAGGTCATACGCCACCCAGCCGTTCCTTGGCAGCCATCGATCCCCGACTCTAGCGCTGAGTGACGACGGCCAGCCGGATCCGGATGGCCGCCGACACGCTGAGGTTCGCGAACGGACCATGACGCCTTCGCCGCAGCCGATGATCATAGCGCCGCACGGCGATGTGCTGTCGTATGCCAGGTGCCTAACACCTCCTTGTCGTCCAGTGCGGCTGCGACCACGGAATCTACCGGTGGGCGTGGCTTTCCGCAGCTCGACCATCCGGCCAGTTCGGGCCTATGCTCGGCGGGTGCAGGTACGGGAGACCAATCTCAAGCAGCTTGTGCAGGGGGAAAAGCAGTTCCGGGTGCCGCTGTGGCAGCGCCAGTACACGTGGCGGATCGCCGATCACCGTCTGCTTTGGCGGGACATCTTGGAGCAGTACACGCGGTCCTCCGACGGTGCAGCGGCAAGCCCGTCGGGGCACTTCCTCGGCAGTATCGTTCTTTCGCCGCTTCCCTACGCCGCCAGTGACGCCGCTCCCTTCCTGATTGTTGACGGGCAGCAGCGGCTGACGACGCTGATGCTTCTGTTGGCCGCGATCCGCGACGCGGCAGCGAAGACAGACCCGCAGGCGATCGAGCGTTACAACGAGCTGTACTTGATCAACAAGTTTCAGCAGGGGGATTCGTACTTCCGGCTGGTTCCCACGCAGGCCGACCGGCCGTCGTTCTTCGCCTGCGTCAGGCGGGGTACTGGTGTCGGGGGGCCGGATCTGATCGGTCAGGCGTACCGATTCTTCCGAAGCCACATCGAGCTGCTCGGCCCCGATGATGAGCCGCTGGATCTGGACCGGTTGACGGCAGTTGTGGTGGAACGGCTGGCGGTTGTCGATATCACCACCGGGCAGGGAGACAACGCCCACCGCATCTTCCAGTCGCTGAACGCGACAGGCGTCAATCTCACCCAGGCCGACTTGCTGCGCAACCTGATCTTCATGCTCCTCGCGGCCAGGGCGGGAAGGGTCTACGACGAGGTCTGGCGGCCGATGGAGCGGCTGATTGGCTTCGACAACCTCGAAGGGCTCGCGCGCGTCGATCTGCAACGCCGCGGGATCGACGTGGCGGTAGACGACGTGTTCCGGCGCCACCAAGACCGGCTGGAGAACATGCCTGACAGGGAGGAGGCGATCGAGGAAGCCGTCCGCGACCTGGCGCTTCGCGCCCGCCACTACAAGCGGATCATCGACCCTGACGCGGAAGCCGACCTGCAGGTGCGCGCTGGCCTGGTGCGGTTGCGGCGCTGGGGAGCACAAACGAGCTACCCGGTCCTGATGGCCGCCTACGACCTGCGCGAGCGTGGCCTGCTACCGATCGAGGGGATGCGCGAGGTCGTCTCCTACATCGAATCGTTCTTGGTCCGCCGCCAGCTCGCGGGCATCCCAACCAACGCGCTCAACCGGCTGTTCGTCCAGTTCGTGGCCCAGCTCCCCCATGATGAAAGCTTCCCTGAGGCGGTGCGGCGGGAACTGTCCCGGCCGCGCCGCTACTGGCCGACCGACGAGCAACTCCGTGAGGCAATCCGCACCCGCCCGTTCTACTTCAGTGGGCGCGGCCCGCAACGCACGCTCATCCTCGAACGGCTGGAGCAAAGCTACGGCCATCCAGAGTTGATCGACTTTGACAACACCAAGCTGACGATCGAGCACATCTTGCCGCAGACGCTCAGCCAGGAGTGGCGCGATCACCTGGTCAGTCTTGGCCAAGACCCAGACGAGGTCCATCAGCGCCTGGTGCACACGCTGGGCAATCTCACCCTGACCGCCTTCAACGGGACGCTGAGCAACAACCCCTTCGAGCGCAAGCGGCAGATCTACAGCGGCAGCCACCTCGAACTCAACCGCGCACTTGCCGAGCAGCACGCGTGGGGGCGTGAGGAGATCCTTGCCCGGGCCGGCGAACTTGCCGACCAGGCGATCGCGACCTGGCCAAGCCCGCTCCCGGGGGTGGCCGAACAACCTAGTGGCTTTGACTGGAGCCGCATCAATGCCGCCGTTGCGGCCATCCCCCGCGGCAGGTGGACCACTTACGGTGAGCTTGCCCAGCTCGGTGGCACCGCCGCCATGCCGGTGGGCCAGCACATCGCAAACACCCCCGGCCTCGACAGCGCCTACCGGGTACTTGGCTCCGACGGCAAGCCACGGCCCGACTTCCGCTGGGACAATCCTGACGACAACCGCAACCCGGTTGACGTACTCAGGGAAGATGGCGTCCGCTTCACCGCCAGCGGCAGCGCCGACCCCTCGCAGCGAATCGCCGGCGCCGAACTGGCCGCACTCATCGAGGTCCTCGACGACGACACTATCCAGGCAAGCGACACACCTCCACCCGGGCTCGTCGGTCGGCAGGAGTGGGACTGGGATCGCTATGCCGCAGAGATGGGCCTCCCTGAGGACCGCCTTAACCTTGCCCGCGAGATGGTTAACCTGCTCAGCGAGGCCATCGCTGAAAAGGACCTGCCCTGGCAGCCGGTGTTCCGCAAGGGCTACATCGCCTTCCAGCGAAGTGGCGGCTACAACACGATGCTCGTTGACATGTATGGGCTCAAACCAGTAAGGCTCGCCGTCAAGCTGCCCGACACCCCAGCCGCGCTTTCGCTCACCAACCCTTACCCGCACCTAGAGGAAAGCTGGCAAGGGAACTGGCGGGAGTGGGGCTGGACGCTCGATCCCCACCGCGGGCTCCCTGACCCGCGTCCCATCGTCGAACTAGCGCAGCGCGTCCATCCAGCGACCGGGCCCACCAAGCAGGGCCCTACAGGCTGACCTGCCGCTGGCCATCCCGAAGGAGTTTGCATCTCAGGCCCGAACAACCAATGTCCCATTTTGGGAGCGGAATGGGAGCGGCGAGGCTCGGTCAGGCTGCCTCAGATGCGGTGATCGGGACCATGCGTAGGTCGCTGACCTGGGTGGATGCTGCTACCTGGCCTGTTTGGCCGGTGGAGCACTGAGTTCGCATCGAAGGAATCAACCAAACGTACGGCTGACGCGCAGCTCGCCCAGCCCGTGGCTGCGGTCGCGGGTTACGCTGAGGTTGTGGATGACTCCGTGGGCGAACTCGCCGCCCATTTCCGGACCAGGACCCGCGTCTCTGACGCCGACCTGGTCCGGTTGACCCGAGCCGCCCGGGTGGCGGGGGCGAGTTGGGCGGCTCTCGCCGCGGCCTGCGGGGTGAGGACATGGCAGGACACCCAGGGAGTGGTGTCTGGTTCGGACGGGATCCCTTCCCCCCGCTGGGGCAGGCCTGTTATTTGGGGCCACCCAGTACGCGGTGGAAAAGCTGACCGACAGCCGCCGCTACCCGCCGCTGAGGTGGCCCTGCCCTGGGTGCGGGCAGCAGGTGACCGACCGGGCCGCTGTCGGGCGGCCAGTCCACATCGAGCACGGCCACCGCCCTGGGTGTGCCCGGCTGGCCCGCGACCAAGCAGCTAACGCCGCCTACCGCCAGGCTCGGCTTCCCAGCCTGGTCGCCAGCTCCGAACCCGCCGTGGGGGATCTGCAGCGGCACCGGCTGGCCCAGGTGGTTATCGATGATTGCCCCCGGTGCGGCTGGCACGGGTACTTCCATGACTACCTGGCCACCCTCGGCGGCGACTGGGCTACGGCCGTGTGCGACAACTGTTACGCCGACCTGCACCCGGGCATCACCGTCACCGTCCGGTTCTTCTCCGCCCGCTCGGGCGGGAGCAGCGAGCCGTTCGCGGTGATCCGCGAGCGTACCCGCAGCGACCACCCGGTCGCCGACATTGGCCAGCAACTGGCCTGGCGGCTGGCCTGGGAGCACACCACCCTGCTGGTCGAAGACGCCCGCGGCGAGGCAATGGCGGATATCGTCCCGGTCAGCCAGGAGGAGGCCGAACGGATCGCGGCCAGTCTGGCTGCCCGGTACTGGCCGCCCGATGCCGCCCAGCTCCCCTGGGTCACCTCCGCCTATCCCCCGGCCGCCCCATGATCACGCCACCGGGCCTACCAGGTCACCCAACCGGGTAAGCACCCGTGCCCGGCCGATGATCGAGACCATCCGGCGGCCCAGATGCTCCGCCGCCGGGTAGCTAGGTTTGTCGCACCGGTGCCGGATCACCGACAGCACTGGCGCTGGGTAACGGCTATCGGCGGCGCGGATCTATACGCAGCGTCTCGGGTCCCTGTTCTTGCCACGGGCTGGCCGCCGCCCGGGCCCGCGGCCGCACCGGCGGGCAAAAGCCCAAGCTCACCCCACGGCAGGCCCGCATCGCCCAGGCGATGTACGACGAGACCGGCCAGGACGGCAAGCGGCGCTACACCGCGGCGCAGATCGCCGCCGAGTTCGGCGTCACCCGCCCGACCGTCTACCGCCACCTTCGATGTCTGGCGTCAGCCTAGGCAGCCTGTTGGCCGCCGCCGTGGTGTCGGCCACTGTTGCGCTTTGGCGTGGAGTGGCTGGCCAAGCCGCGGCTGGAGGTGCGCAAAGAGCGGGCGGGACGCCGGTCCAGACCAAGACGCCGGCCAGGCCCAGCCTCCGGCGTTCTCCCGGCTACCTCGCGTTCGTTGACGGCGGCGGACACGATCCCCAGGCTCGCACGATCCCGCGAGCCTAGGTCGGTCTTGATCGCCAGCCGGAAGTCGTAGAACCACTCGGCGTGCACGGTTTCAGTCAATCGTGATGCTGAGATATGGCGTGGTCCCCTGGCGGTAGCACTTGACGATGATCACGCCGTCATTGCGGGTAGTTAGGCATTTGCGCTGTTCGATGGCCCCGCTCCGTCGGTGATAAACCTTCCAGCCTCGCGTCACGCGCCCGTAGCGGTCTGTGGCGCTGGTGTCGCAGAAGCGCCCATCGGAGATGGGTGCGGCTCTTTCACAGTGACCGGTTCGATCAAGCGGTAAGGTCGTAGCCGTCCTGGTAGCGGGCCTGATGGACGCGATGATGCTCCTGGGTGAGGTGGAAGGCCCAGTAGGCGTCGAAGTCCCC
>Ga0207684_10005100_pt1 | contig 12243 bp, 7 predicted proteins | sample KBSK5501metaG_FD_184342 | JGI IMG/M metagenome (GOLD analysis project Ga0207684, IMG submission 184342) | Corn, switchgrass and miscanthus rhizosphere microbial communities from Kellogg Biological Station, Michigan, USA - KBS K5-50-1 metaG... | ecosystem: Host-associated > Plants > Roots >... | reverse complement strand
CCACTCTCGAGTGCGGGAAGAAGCTGCACCGCCACCAGAAAACGCACGAAATTTCGTAAGGAACGCACGATATCTTAGATGCTCCCAAAGGCAGTAAAGCGCCAAGCAATAGGGTATCACAGGGAGGCCACGGCCAGGCGTTGATCGCTCTCCCGGCTGACAGGCAGCTGTGAGTAGTGCCTCTGCAGCGGGAGAACCACAGCGGAATCCGGCTCGGACGACGAGAATTTCCTGAGCTCTCTTTACTTCTTGACAGTATCTTCTGGATCACTTCTTGACAGTATCTTCTGGATCGGCTGCGACCGTGACCTCAACCGGCGCACCCGGTTTGAGCGCGACCTCGTGACCGTTCGCGTCGTTCAGGGTGTTATCGATGCGAATTTCACGGTATAGATGGTCTGCTCCCTCCACGGCGATCTGGGCTTTTTCAGGGTCCCGCGGATCGCGCGGCTTGATAACTTTCTCGACGATACCGGGTAGAGTAGTGCTCGGCTTCTCATCCGGAACGATTGAATTTTCCTTCATCGTAAGGGCCTGGGAGACGTCTAAAAGACTGTAAAGTCGCCAACCCCAATAGACGACAAATCCATGAGGCTTGTCAACCGAGTTCCTTGTGGACAAACCTCCTCTGTTCTCTTTTCAGTGTAGCCTGTGGCGCTGCGGACTTCTTCGCTACTTCTTGCAGGCGACAGGCGGCGTAGTCGCGGGAGAGAGCATGGATAAGGGTGTGAGATGAGACATCTGGCATCGGCCTGCGAAGCGATCGCGGGCACCACCAAGAAATTGCAGAAGACCGCCATTGTCGCCGACTATCTGAAGTCGCGTACGCCGCAGGAGGCTGAGATCTCGGCGATATTTTTGTCAGGTCGGCCATTTCCGGTTTGGGAGGAAACGACGCTGCAGGTCGGCGGATCGCTTTTGTGGCGACTGGTGGCGGAGTTTGCCGAAAAAGATGACGCCACGCTAACTGCCGCGTACCGTCGGCTAGGCGACCTGGGAGCCGTGGCTGGGGAGGTACTGCCAGAAAAAGATGGCCAGGGTCTCAGCGTCTTGGAGGTGAATGCTGCCTTCCGTCAGATCGCGGGGACGCGAGGAGCCTCGGCAAAATCTGCGCGGTTGCGCGATTTGCTTACGCGCGCGACGCCAATGGAAGCCAAGTACATGGTGAAGATCATGACCGGCGATCTGCGCATTGGGCTGAAGGAAAGCCTGGTCCAAGAGGCAATCGCCAAAGCTTACGGCGGCACGCTCAAGGAAGTGCAGCGCGCGAACATGCTGCTAGGGGACATCGGCGAGACGCTAAAGTTGGCGGCAACGGGGCAGCTTGCCAACGCGAAGATGCGGCTGTTCCATCCTTTGGGCTTCATGCTGGCGAGCCCAGTTGAGTCTGCGGAGGAAGGGCTGAGTTATTTTCCCGAGGCGGCGGTGGAGGACAAGTACGATGGCATCCGGGCCCAGGCGCACGTTTCCGGGGGCGAGGTGAAATTCTTTTCCCGCACACGCGATGAGATCACGGAATCGTTTCCGGAATTGCCGGACGCGCTGGCGGGGTTGCCGCAGGATGCGATTCTGGACGGCGAAATTGTGGCCTGGGAGTATCCTGCCGAACTGGATCAGACGCAGGAAGTGGTGGACGGCCCAATCGCTGATGCCGGCGAGTCCAAGGCCATGAATCTGGGACGGGCGCGACCGTTCAGTGCGGTGCAGCAGCGGTTAGGTAGGAAGAGAGTTAGCCCGAAAATGCTGCGGGAGACTCCGGTCGCTTTCCTGGCATTCGATGTTCTATACGCCGGCGGCGAACTGTTGATTGATCGTCCTCTCGAGGAGCGGGCCGGGATTCTGGATGAATTGCTGGCGGGGAGAACGGGAATTTACCACAGAGCCACAGAGTCACCGAGAAAATCCGAAACCGCAGAAGGACAAGGCAACCTAAGCTTTGAGCTCGAGACCCAAGTAGAAGAGGTCAAGGCAGCCAGTGTCATTCGAGCGCCGGCATTTCGCACGTCTTCACCTGAACAGCTCGAAGAGCTTTTCACGGCTGCACAGGCGCGGGGCAATGAAGGACTGATGATCAAAGATCTGACCTCGCCTTACACGCCGGGTAAGCGTGGCAAATCGTGGCTGAAGATGAAGCGTGAACTGGCCACGCTCGACGTGGTCGTGACTGCCGTCGAGTACGGACACGGAAAACGCATCGGCGTGCTCAGCGACTATACGTTTGCCGTGTGGGATGGGGAGCGCCTGGTCAACATCGGCAAGGCTTATTCGGGACTAACCGACGCCGAGATTTCCGAGATGACGCAGTGGTTTCTCGAGCACACGATTGAAGACCAGGGCTTTCGCCGCCTGGTCGAACCGAAGATTGTGCTGGAGGTGGCATTCAACAACATGATGCAGTCGGACCGGCATGACAGTGGATTTGCGTTGCGGTTTCCTAGGATTGTGCGCCTGCGGCCGGACAAATCTCCGCAGGACGCGGATACGATTGAGCGAGTGCGGGAAATTTATGCCTCGCAACCTGCGGACAAGAACGCTTGAAACGGGTAAAGAACGGTTCAGCGGCTGTGCTGGTGGTGTTCCTCTTCGCTCTCCCCCACTGGAATAACACATCCGTGGGCCACTTCACACACTGCATGTTCAAACTGAATCGTGGTGTGGTCGATGCGGAAGTCTCGATGCAAGCATTCCTTTACATCCCGCAGGATGCGCTCGCTAACCGAGGGGGGGATGTCGGCAATCGAGATGTGGCAGGAGAGGGCGCGAGTTTCAGAGCCGATGCTCCAACAGTGAAGGTCGTGCACGTCGTTGACGCCGTCGATGGAGCGGATGGCGGTCTCGACCAGTTCAAGCTTCACGCCGCGGGGCGTGCCCTCGAGCAAGATGTTGAGTGTTTCGCGAACGATGCCGAAGCCTGACCACAAAATCAGCGCGCCAATTCCGAGGGACAGCGCGGAGTCGATCCAGTAATGGCCCGTGGTCATAATGGCCCAGCCTCCGGCGATTACGGCGGCGGTTGAAATGGTGTCGCCCACCTCGTGCAACAGGGCGCTGCGAATGTTGATGTCGCCTCCGGAACGATAGAGCAGCAGGGCAATCACTCCGTTTATGACCACGCCTGCCGCAGCCACTGCCATCATGATGCCCGCGCGAACATGCTCAGGATGCTGAATCCGCCGGAAGGCCTCGTAGAAGACAAGAAACGAAACCGCTACCAGTGAGACGGCATTGACCAGGGCGACCAGCACTCCGGCGCGATGGTAGCCGTAAGTCTTGGTAGCGCTGGGCGGCCGCGATTGCAAATAGACTGCAACCAGCGAAAGCAGGAGAGCCAGAAAATCCGACAGGTTGTGCCCCGCCTCGGAGAGTAGCGCCAATGAGTGAGCGCGGATGCCGGCAACTACGAGCAGCACAATGTAGGCCAGGGTGACAGCCAGCGATACTTTCAGGACCCTGCCGGGACCACGCTCGCCATGGGAGTGAACGTGCACTCCCTCAAGTGTAAGGCCCGAAGAACCGGCCTTCAAGAGCCTGTCGGGATATTGGGATAGGAGGTAGGAGGTTTTGAAATTTTTGGCAGGCATGAGCCCTTACCGACTTCACCGGAACTATCCGAAAACATCATTGAAACCTCTTGACTCTCATCCGCAGCGCGAAAGCTAAAATCCGGGAATTCTAGCGTTAGGTTCGGATTATAGAACGGGTCCGAACTTAACAATGCTCCCCAACGCTGCACGACGTATTCTGCTTCCGATCGCGGTGGAGCTTTGCAGAGTTGCGCCTCGTGATGGTAAAGGAGGGCATAAGGTGTTGATACAACTCGGTGACCTGCCTCTCTCGCCCGAAGGCAGAAATCCACACCACCGTACAACATCGATAAATGGGCATGAAATCCACCCAGAGATTCAAATAAGTCCCTTCGTGTCATCATGCAAGCAGCATGAATCGCCGAGTAGTTTCGCACGTCAGACGCAATACCAAAATAGTGTGGGGTGTCAGAAGTGAACCCATAGAGTGCCTGTCCGGCGATACCATGCAAGCCGAGGATCATGCCGATTTGTTCTATGCGTCTGTCGGCGGAGAGCAACTTCGCGCCAGCCACCCCGATCTCCGTTTGTTGGCAGAACTCGACTAACGCCGAAATCCAGTCTTCCACGATGACCTCGGTATTGGCACTTAGAAAAATGAGGTATTTTCCTGTGCTAGCGGATGCCCCGTGGTTCAGACATTGCGAATAATTCTCAGATTCGTTGAGTCTGAGAACCCGGTGCTGCGAGGATGCCAGGTATTCCTGCATTGATTCGACACACCCCTGGTTGGCTGCTATCAGGATTTCATAGTTCGGATATGAGCTCAGCGACTCAATGCTATCTATGCACCTAGACAATCCCACCGGCTCGTCGTAAGCACAAAGGACTATGGAGACTTTTTCTTTCGAATCTACATCAAACTTGACCCGATAGTGGCCTGGGCTCACGCCTTCCAGAACCTTGCCACCCAATTTTCGTCCGCGCTTCAAATGATCTATGAGCGCTCGCTTGGCAGCGCGGTATGCATAGGGTTTGGCCTGGGTAGATGCAGCTGCCGATCCGGGAATCATTCTCCAGTGGTAGAGAACTTTGGGGATGTGATATACACGATTTGTCTCCTCCCCTACGCGAAGAGCAAGATCATAGTCTTGACTCCCGTCGAATCCTTCTCTAAAACCGCCTAATTTCTCTATGATGAGTCTGCGATACACACTGATGTGACAGGTGTACATGCATGAAAGAAGATATTCGGGCGACCAGTCTGGCTTAAAAAATGGTTCGATCCTTTTACCGTCCGGTCCAAGCTTGTCCTCGTCGCTATAGATCATATCTGCGTCCGGGTGCTCCTGTAGCAGGGCAGCGACTTCCAGCAACGCGTTGAGACTCAACTCGTCGTCATGATCTAGTAATGCCACGAAGTCACCCGTCGCCATTTTCAGCGCACAATTCGAAGCCCTACTGATGCCCTCATTCGCTAAAGAAAAACCTACCTTGATTCGAAGGTCTCGACAGGCATAGCTCTTAAGGCAATCGATCACCTCAGGTATGCTGCTGTAATCATCCCATACACACAGCTCCCAATTCGAATACCATTGGTTCCTCACCGATTCGATAGCTTTCTGCAGATAATCAATCGGAGGTTTGTGGACCGGCATCACGACACTTATGGTCGGCTTGTACGCAAAAGTCAGAATCCGCTCTCGGATACACTCCCTATCGGGGTGCACCTCGTGTGCTGCAATCCATTTTTGATAATCATGGCACGGGGTCCGGGGAGTTAATGTCGGTAATGGAATTGTCGCGAGCGCGGACAGAATGGTGGGCTGTTGCGAATGACGAGCAGAAAGACGATGTATCGGGCGCATGCAAAACCGTCGCATGTCGCGATAAGAATTCAGTAACTTCCAACCCCTACTATTAAGCACACTGGTCAGCGTAGCTTCCGCATCACTCAACTTGTCTGAATATTGTTTGACTTTCTCCTGAAGATCTTTAACGGTAGCCTCGTTCTTGCGCAACAGTTCTGCCTGATAAGAAGTAAGATCGTTATTTCCAAACCACCCTTTTTCTTCCTCGAACTTTGCGCTCTCTGCTTCATATTTACGAACCTTATCCTTCAATTCGGACGACTCAATCAATTGATTTGTGGTGCGGGCATACAGTCGCAGAACGTCGTCACTCATGGGCGGTGCGGTTCGGCTGAATGCAATCGCATGTGGCGCTATGAAAGTGGGCTCGAAACCTAGGATGGGAAAAAAAGAAAAACCCGCAAACAACCTCAACCAGTAAATGATGGGTTTGACATTGACGTGCGTTGGCTCAGTGAAGTCGCTGGGAGTTGAGGAGAAAAGAACAACGTTGCTGGCAGAAGTGATGTTCTGCACGGTCGCCGCTGCTTTCGATTCTGGAATGTGCTCTAGTACCTCTATGCATGTGATGAGATCGAACTTTTGTAGGATAGGATCCTCAGCGGTGCCGATCCAACAATAAGGGCGGATGTCAGGGCGTATCTCTCCAATGCCGTATTCACTGATATCGAAACCGAAGGCCTCAACTCCCCGATCGCGGAAAGTTTCCACAAGGAAGCCTTTGGCACATCCGACATCCAGAACCGTGCGCGGATTAAACCGCGAGATAACCTCATCTGCCACTGTGGCGAAATGATCGAGCCAATCACGGTGGCTACGATCATAAGGAATGGGGCCGCAATGGGTCCGATAATATTCAGCGCCGTACTGTGACGCTTCCACAGTAGATGCTCTTCTGTTCATCAATTCCCCTTACCTGTATCAGCGCTACCGTACAGTCGCTTGGTCAAGTCAAGGAGAACATCATGACGTGATGAGAATTGTGTGGGCGAAGCTTCCGCATCAGCTTTCTCGTCCACGCCCTCCAGCCGATGTACATCCATATCCGACTGTATCTTGTCTGCCCAGCGGCTCTTAAAAAGAGCCAAATTCCGCTGATCGTGATTTTTGCGCCCGTCTGTCGAGCTCTCGAAGTGATACAGCACAGCTTTACCGCACAGCACTACTTTGTATCCCAGAGCTCGGATTCTTAAGCAAAAGTCAATGTCCTCATAGGAGTTTGTATACCGTTCATCTAGTCCTCCGACAGCGCGGTAAACTTTCCGAGGAACGAGGAGGCAAGCTCCTGTCACCGCTTGAAACTCGCCTGTCACATCCGTCGCCTCAGGGAGGTTTACACCTCTATAGATAGTTAGTGGATTTTTGTTTTCGTCGAATGCCACACCCACATGCTGGATCCTACCATTCGGATATAGCAGTTTACTCCCGACGGCTCCTATGCATTGTGCATCCGCAGCATTCAACATTGCCTCAAGCCAACCCTGAGTAGGTAAGATGTCATTATTTAAAAGAACAATGTACCGGCCCTGTGCCGCTGAGGCACCAATGTTGCACGAGCGCGCGAAACCCGAGTTCATCCCCAGAGATATGATTTTAGTGTTACGATGCTTTTCTCTCCAGGCGGATAACAATTCGGCAGTGCCGTCACTCGACCCGGTGTCCACCACAATTATCTCGTACGAGAGCTCACCAGGGACGGTCTTCTCGATTCCGAGGAGACATGCCTGCGTGAATTCCGCCTTATTGAAAACGGGAATTACAATTGAGCATACAAATGAGAACTCCGTCACCTCCACGGCCCTCTCCACCGTTAGAGGAATCGATACTGCTGGAGATCCCTTATTTTCGAACCAATTGAAACCTTCGTGGACCAGAGTAATCTCCAAAGAATAATTTCCAGGTTGGACTGGCCCAAGAATCTCCATCCTGGTCGATAGAGATTCCTCAGCATCTAGATCGGACGCCAGAAAGGTTCGCTTCCCATCCCAAACTGAATATTTGTCGTTCTGGTCCTTCCAATGGTACGACAGTCCCACGCCGCTTCTCCAATCCCTGCTGTGAGTCGTCCACGTGTACGGACTGATATTTTTGATCGTAACGAGAGCTTCGCTGAACGTAAATGTCTCAAAACGGGTCGGGCATTCTAAAACTGTCAGCTCACAGTGGTAAAAGTCATCCGGTATAACAGCTGGCGAGGTGCTGCCCTCCGCCGGCGGCGGCATATCGTGTGCCAAGATAACGCTGGAATTGTCAATAAGATTGGCAAGAGTCTCTATAAACGAACGGTGCGGAACGCTTTCGCCAGTTCCGAGCCGCAAGATCCGCTGCCTCAGGCTACCATTGGGAACCATTCTGCTTTTGACGCGGTGGCCCCATCGTAAGAGCTTCCACGTGCGTGATGATTTTATGCTGTTGATCAGGGAAGCGATTCGGCGATTTTCCGATTCAAACTGCCGCAAGTCTTTACGTACGAAGCTAAGCTCGTCACGTGCGATGCTAAGCTCGTCGTTGAGTCTGCTGACCTTGTGGTAACGCTCACGAAGGACCTTATCCTTCTTCATCCTCGAAACGCTGAGCTGTTGCTCAAGGCGCTCCACAGCACCTTCACCGTCCGGTGTCACGAACTCCTGATTGGTTGGCGACTCGCTCAGTGCGCTTCGTCCTGCTCCAGGTTCCCTGTCTCGTGGATGCCCTCCTTGATCGTTCATTCCTCGCACCTCTCGCTCATACTACTACGCATTTTTACTGTAGTTGAAACTTGGGTTTATCGGAGAATCACAGTCCGCCGGATCCGCGGTACTTTCGTTCGCTAGCTCTTTAATCTTGAAAGGCCGTACGCTGGCATTCCTCTGAAAAGAAAGCTGTTTTGCTCGTAGATTCGTTGAAACCTCTGCGACACTCCCGTCATCACCAATTCTCTTGCAATCGGCTGGGGTAGCAGCTTGGGGGTTGAGGAAATACGAAGATATCAGCGGACGACGGATGAGCGAGAATGCGGAGGCCATATTCGGATCGGACAATCAGGTCCGCCTCACGATAGCTGCCGCAACCAACCCGGTGGTCGCATTATATACCCTTTATACCTTTTATACCTTGAGACACTCAGAGCTGGACGCTTCACTCATGCGGCGGGGTACCAACCAATTCCGCCAGCGCCTGCCAGTGCCGTGGATGCGGTCGCCATCGGCCCGCGCGGATCGCGACGGCATACCTGACAGAAACCCCGAGCACCGACATGATGACCGGATTAGCGATTCCGGGAAGGAGCGCCTGAATCTTGCGCATGTAAGCGTCTTCGGTCAGCCAAGCGGGCAGGCTGGATGGCTCCCAAGCCCACCTCGCGAGGGCGTGTCGCCGTTGCGTCTCCGCCAGGCGGGCCGTCGGTCCAGCGGCTTGCGCGGTGATGCGTCCGGATTTTGCCAACTCTACTACTCGCCCGCGAGTAGCGGTTATCTCACATGCAGAACAGTGTTTTCGGCCGAGCGAGACCGTTTGCTCGTGGTCCGCCTGGGAGGGAACTTCTTAGATTTCGAGCGTCGTTTCGCCATGTCTACACGGAATTATAAGGGCTTGGCGGAATTCTGTAGGTGGTGGGTCAGCGTTTGAGCAGGTTTTCGAAGTAGCGATTGTTGTAAAACGTATTCGTCTTCTGGACGTGCTCCAGAATTCGGTACATTTTTTCCTTAGCCTCGCGATTCAGTTCTTTGAACTGCACCGCTATCCCCGATCCGGGGTCCATTCTGGCGACGTATCCCTGAGCATCCAGATTGCCATCCTCAAGAGAAAAAACTAGCTTGATTTTAGTGCCCGGGGTGAGGATCGCACTGGTTTCCACATAGCAGCCCCCCATGCTGAGATCGGTCAAGTTGCCTAACATATGTCCGTCACCGGTCTCGGGATGCAATTCGATCGTGACCCGGCATTTCATGCGGGCGTGCAGCCGGCGATCTTTTCTGGAGGGGTGTTTCTGCTTCTCGATGTACATGCGGCGGTCGGCTTGAGCCAGGAGCTGTTCCGCATCTGTCCCGTCGTCGGGATACATGGCCTGGCCGACGCTAAGGGAGAGAATGTCTTCCGCGCAGATTTCGAAGCCCGCCTGCTTAGCCAATGCTCGCATCTGTTCGCCCTTCTTGGCAGCCGCGTCTGCGGCCAGTCCCGGGGCAACGACCACGAATTCATCTCCCCCCATGCGCGCCACATAGTCGTATTCGCGGCAACTTTCTTTTAGCGCTTGGGCATAAAGCCGTAAAACCCGATTCCCCTCGAGATGGCCAAAACGATCGTTCACCTGCTTGAAACCGTCGAGATCAGAAACCATCACGATCAATGAGGACTGATCGCGCTTGCAGCGAGCTAGTTCACGATCCAGCTCGAGGAACAGAGACCGTGCGTTTGGCAGCCCGGTCAGATAATCGGTGGTCGCGGAGCTTTCCGCTTGCTGATATTTAAGTGCATTCTCGATGGACAGCGCCATCTTGCTGCTTACGGCTAAAAGGATGCGCAGATGATCGGTGGTAAATGCATCCCGTTCCCCGCGGTAAAGAGCAAGCACTCCGATGATCCCGGCCACTCCTTCAAGAGGCACTGCCAAAGCCGAGCTCAGAGTGCTAAATTTCGTGGGATCGTTCAAGTATCCCGGCTCAACCGATGGGTTCCCGTTCACAATCGGCTTTCGGTTTTGTGCTACCCATCCAGAGAGCCCTTGTCCGAGGGGGATGCGCAAAGAAGAAAACAGGCGGTAGTTGTCGCCATTTACGTACTCGGGGATCAACTCGTCGTTGCGGAGAATGTAAATTGCAATAGCATCGTAGGGCACCATGGGCTTTAGCTTCACGGAGAACACGGACAGTGTCTCCCCCAAGCTGAGGGATGCGCCCAAATCCTGACTGAGTTCAAACAGTGATTGCGCTTCCTGCCGGGCTGCGGCAATGGAAGAAAGAAATGTGGTTTCCTGCCCGGTCGAATCCTGCGCCACCTTTTCGAATCCGGCGTCGGGAGCAGGCCCCCGCTCAATTCTGATCTCGGTCGAAAGAGGCGAGTTCACGTCGTTCGTGGACCTGGCCAGAGCTAAGTTTTCCAGATGCCGGTAGCGTTTCTCAAGAACCTGAACCACTTTCGGATCAAACGCCTTGCCTGACTCCGCTGACAGCTGCTGCATTACTTCCTGCAGGGGTAGCGCCCTCCGGTACTGGCGGTCCGAAGCTAGAGCATCCAGGTAGTCCACCGCGGAGAGAATGCGCGCGCCCAACGGAATCTCCGTGGCTTTCAGTCCCATTGGGTATCCGGTTCCATCCCACTTTTCGTGGTGAGCCCGCACGATAGGCACAACCGGATAGGGAAAACGAACCCGCTCCAGGATTTCCGCGCCCACCAGGGTATGAATCTTCATCTTCTCGAACTCTTCCGGGGTAAGTCGGCCGGGCTTCGAGATAATGTGCTCCGGTACGGCCAGCTTGCCAATGTCGTGCAACAGGGCTGCGGCATGCAAGGCTTCCAGCTCCGAACCTTCCATACCTAATTCTTTCGCTACTTCAATGGCATAAACGCGGACGCGTTGCAGGTGATCATGTGTGGTCTGGTCCTTGGCTTCAATGGCGAGGGCCAAGGCCTCGATGGTTCGAAGATGTAGGTTTGCCATCTCCTCGACGTGCCGCTTTTCGTCTTCCAGTTTGCCCAAATACAAACGGTAGGATCGATAGATGAGATAGACAACCGGAACCAGGAGCAGAGAGGTTTCCCAGTTGAAAGTGTGATTGAACCAGGCGATAGCTCCCGCCACCCCGGCGCCCACCAAATAGTAAGGGAAGGACCAGAAATAGCAATCCACCAGGATCTTTCTGAGTGCCCTTCGTTCCGTAAGCGAAATGACAGCGGCAATGGAGCCCGCATTGGCTATGAAGTAGGTCGAAGCGGCCACCAACAGCAGCAGCGGGTGGTTGTCGAGGAGAAGGTTGGATAGAGGATCGTGATAAACCCAATATGCTAACGCGGTGGATACAGAACCCGCGCAGATATTAAAGGTTACCTGGATCGCCTTAGGGCGGTCGGGATACAGGCATTGCGCCAGCATAGAGACCGCTCCCAGGATCAGCGTTTCGGAAAAGCTGAGTTCCAGGATACCGACCAAGATAAACAGGAAACTAACCGAGAGGGTGCCCGTGATGCCGGGCAGAGTGACCTTGAGCCGGGAGGCCAGGATTGCAATGCCGAGGTAACAAATGAACTCTGCGATATTTTTGCTGCTTTGGTGGATTGCCCCGTAAAGAAGCGTTGCAGTGCCCGCGAAAACGACCAGGCCAATGAAAGCTTTCGCCCCTGCGGGCAGAGGTTTCCACGAGTGTGAATGGGCAGACATTTTAGCTGCTAATCAGATTCCAGCCAGCCTCTGTTGCGAAGCCGCCTAAACATCAATCAATAGCAGCTAATACATTTAGAAACAACGATTTGGAGACTTTCGTGGAAACTTCGGTAACACTCGGGTGCTTACTAAACCGACTGGGGTTCGCGTTTTCCCTTATTCCTCCGGGCCGGGTCTCTCTTTACGCCGCGCCCTAGCTCCCTTAGCTAAGGAATCACCGAGGAGGCGGAACCTCCCCCGGAGAAGGAAATTCACCCAGAGCTCAGCTCTTGATGCTCTTCGAAGCTTCGTTCCAAGATACGGCGGTCTTGCGAAAATATGACTCATTAGCCATGTGGCAAGCCAAGGCCGCGTGATGGCCGAACACCGCATCTTCGACGACGGCTTTACGCGAACGTACGGCCTCGAAAAAGTTCCACAGGTGCGGTTTCATGTCATCGAAGTCTGGTCCATGGAATGTCATCGCTTCCAACATCGGCTCCTGGCCCAG
>Ga0207684_10005099_pt1 | contig 12245 bp, 7 predicted proteins | sample KBSK5501metaG_FD_184342 | JGI IMG/M metagenome (GOLD analysis project Ga0207684, IMG submission 184342) | Corn, switchgrass and miscanthus rhizosphere microbial communities from Kellogg Biological Station, Michigan, USA - KBS K5-50-1 metaG... | ecosystem: Host-associated > Plants > Roots >... | reverse complement strand
GGGACTACCTGACGGCAAGATGACCGCCACCATCAACTGGCCGGTCGTCGCCGCCCTCTACCCCGGCTTCCCCTACAACACCGACGGGCTGATCCTGGCGAACCAGCCGTGGTCCGGCTGGTACTCGGCCGGCAGGCAGCTCTGGGTGACCGCGCAGACCACCCAGTTCACCGCCTCGGGGTGGACCTACATCGACTCCGCGTCCGGCTACCTCGGCGGCAGCGGCAGCAACGGCAGCTACGTCACCCTCAAGTCGCCCAACGGGTCGGACTGGAGCTCGGTCATCGAGACGACGCAGGCCTCCTCCGCGCAGACCGTCAGCTACACGATCACCGGCGGGCTGTCCGCCGGCGCCGTGCATATGTGGACGACGAACGTCAACTCCAGCGACCCGTCGACCTGGTTCGTGCACTCGACCGACATCACGCCAAGCAACGGCAGCTTCTCGCTGACCCTGCAGCCGGGTTACGTGTACTCGCTGACCACCACGACGGGGCAGGGCAAGGGCACCGCGGCCTCGCCGGGCCAGGGGAGCCTTTCGCTGCCGTACTCCGACAACTTCGACGGCGACACCGCCGGGCAGCAGCCGCGGTACCTGTCGCAGGTGCAGGGGGCGTTCGAGGTCGGACCGTGCGGGGGCGGCCGGTCCGGGCAGTGCGTGCAGCAGCAGGCACCGGTCCGGCCGATCGAATGGGACAGCAACGCCAACCCGTTCACGATTGGCGGCTCGCCGAACTGGACCAACTACACTGTCTCCGCCGACGCGCTCATCGCCCAGCCCGGCGCGGTCCAGCTGATCGGGCGGGCGGGCTCCCAGATCGGCTACTTCCCGCCGGCGGCCAACGAGTACTACCTGCAGCTGTCCAACACCGGCGCCTGGCAGGTGGTGCGTGGCAACAGCAGCGGGGCCACGACCACGCTGGCCAGCGGCACGGTGGCCGCGCCGGGCACCGGCACCTGGCAGCACCTGGCGCTGACCTTCAGCGGCGCCACGATCACCGCCGCGATCAACGGCACCACCGTGGCCACCGTCACCGACGGCACCTACGGCTCGGGCATGGTCGGCTTCGGGGTCAACGGCTACCAGACCGACCAGTTCGACAACCTGTCCGTCACCCCGGCCGGGGGATCGACCGGCGGCAGCACCGGCCCGATCGTGGCCGGCGCCAACTCCAGCAAGTGCGTGGACGACAACGCGCAGTCCAGCGCCAACGGCACCAAGATCCAGATGTGGGACTGCAACGGCGGCCCCAACCAGCAGTGGACCATCGCATCCGACGGCACGATCCAGGTCTTCGGCAAGTGCATGGACATCACCGGCGCCAACTACGGCAACGGAACCCTGATCGAGCTGTGGACCTGCAACGGCGGCGCCAACCAGCAGTGGCACGCCCAGAACGGCGCCCTGGTCAACCCGGCCTCCGGCAAGTGCCTGGACGACCCGGGATCCAACACCGCCAACGGCACCCAGCTCGACCTGTGGACCTGCACCGGCGGCACCAACCAGCAATGGTCCATCCCCTAATGGGGGTTACAGCCCCCGCTGAGAAAGGAAGGTCCACATTGACTATCCGGTCACGACTCTGGCACGTAAGCCAGGGGGTCTGGGGGATGGCTTCCCCCAGGATGAGCAAGGCGCTGCTGATAGCGAGCGCGGCCCTCGCGCTCACCGCCGGCGCGCTGGCGGGCGCCGGCACCAGTGCCCCGGCCGCCAAGGCTGCGTCGTCGCTGCCGTGTGACATCTACGCCTCCGGCGGCACGCCGTGCGTCGCGGCGTACAGCACCACGCGGGCGTTGTACGCGTCCTACAACGGGCCGCTGTACCAGATCCAGCGCTCCTCGGACAACACGACGATGACCATCGGCCTGCTTTCGGCCAGCGGCTACGCCAACGCCGCGCCGCAGGCCTCGTTCTGCTCCGGCACCACGTGCACGATCACCAAGATCTACGACCAGAGCCCCAACCACAGCGACCTGCCGATCTCCTGGGGCGGGTTCTGGAAGGGACCAGGCCCCAACGGCTCGGACATCGGCGCCAACGCCATGGCCCTGCCGATCACGATCGCCGGGCACCCGGCGTACGGCGTCAGGAGCACGCCGGGCACCGGGTACCGCGTCGACAACATCCCCGTGCCGACCGGGTCCCAGCCCGAGGGCGTGTACATGGTGACCTCCTCAAACGTGTTCAACAACCAGTGCTGCTTCGACTTCGGCAGCGGGGAAACCTCGCACACCGACACGGGCAACGCACACATGAACGCGATCGAGTGGGGCAGCGCGTGCTGGTTCGGCGGGTGCACCGGGTCCGGCCCGTGGGTGGAGGCCGACCTGGAGAACGGCATGTACAGCACGAACACCGGGCCGAACACCGCGAACAACCCCGGGGTGCACTTCACGTTCGTCAGCGCCTGGGAAAAGAACAACGGCACGAGCAACTTCACCCTGAAATACGGCAACGCCGCCAGCGGCGGCCTGACCACCACCTGGTCGGGCCCGCTGCCGAATGGCTACTCGCCGATGCACGAGGAGGCCGACATCCTGCTCGGCACCGGCGGCGACAACAGCAACGGCGCCAGCGGTGAGTTCTTCGAGGGAGCGGTGACCAACGGCTACCCGTCGGACGCCACGGAGAACGCGGTGCAGGCTGGGCTCACCACGGCCGGCTACGCACAGACCAGCGCGCCGACCGGCCCGATCGTGGCCGGCGACAACGGCGCCAAGTGCGTGGACGACAGCGCCTTCTCCACCGCGAACGGCAACAAGATCCAGATGTGGGACTGCACCGGCGGCGTCAACCAGCAGTGGACCGTCGCGGCCGACGGCACCCTCCAGGTGTATGGCAAGTGCATGGACATCACTGGTGCCAACTACGGCAACGGCACGCCGATCGAGCTGTGGGACTGCAACGGCGGCGCCAACCAGCAATGGCGCGCCAGCAACGGCGCGCTGGTCAACCCGGCCTCCGGCAAGTGCCTGGACGACCCCGGGTTCAACACCGCCAATGGCACGCAGCTCGAGCTGTGGACCTGCAACGGCGGCAGCAATCAGCAATGGCACCTGCCTTAGGCAGACATAAACGCCTGGGCCAGCCGCCGCGCTGGCCCAGGTCCTCACCCGCCACAAGACGTTGGGACGATCAAAGGGTCCTCGATCAAGAACCCCCATTTCCGCCTGCCGATCGCGTCTTTGCCATAGCCGACGGCCACCAGATAGCAAAGCGAGCGGTTATACGCACCGCTCGTTCCGCCCGGACGCTGTCCGCTATATGTCCGTAACCACTGCCGCGCACCGACGCACGGTGACACACCCTGATACATGTCGTGACAAGAAGAAAACGGCCCGCCGGGCCGCGTTTCCGCAGCCAGCGGGCCGTTTTCGCAGGTGGTGGCAGGTGTTGGGTTCGAACCAACGTAGGCTAAGCCGACGGTTTTCAGCCCGTCCCTCCTGCCCGAGTGACTTCCCGCTGACCTGCGCTTACGCGCTTCGAGGCGCGATTTCGGGGTGTTGCCGTCCGCTATGCGTCCGTGCATGCTGGGGCCGGAGGGCGCGGTATCCACGGACGGGCACGGACGGCGAGAGCAGGAGCGGTGTCCAGACCGTCCCCAGGAGCGGTATGCCGACCGTCCGCGCAACCTCTCGCTGCGGCGGCTGGTCCTTGCCGGGTCTGCTGGTCGACACGTCATCATCACCCCAGCCGCGTAGCAGGCCGCTTCTGGTCGCCAGCGCGCCTACGCGCTGATGTCGCCCTTCAAGCACCTGGCGCGGAATGGCCCGGCGGCTGTACGCGGGAAATGCCTGCAGGTCTGGTAGCAGGGTGCCACCGGCACCCGGTGTTCCGCATCCGCAGCGCCTGGGTGAAGCTGGTTCCATGACCATGTCCCTGAACTGGCCGGAGCTGCCGGTGGAGCAGTGGCAGCCGACTCGCGACACGGTGCACCTGTGGACGCAGATCGTCGGGAAGACCCGCCTCGCGCTCGCGCCGCGGCTGAATCACTGGTGGGGGTCCGTCCTGTACGTGACCGCCCGCGGCCTGACTACCTCCCTGATGCCGTATACCGGTGGAGGGCTGGAGATCGAGTTCGACTTCATCGGCCATGAGCTGACCATCGCCACCACGCAGGGGGCGGTCCGCGGGATGAAGCTGCTGCCGCGCAGCGTGGCCGACTTCTACGCCGAGTTCCGCACCTGCCGCCCGACGGGTTCCCCGAGGAGCCGGTTACCCCGGCGGCGGCGTACTACGACCAGCAACTCGGCGAGTTTGTCCTGCCGTACGCCACAGTCCGGACGGCCAGCGACCCTGACGCCACCCTGCTCGGATTCCTGGAATCGACCTTCCAGGCCGCGTACCGCACGGCCAGCTGGCCAGGCCCGGACGCGCGCCCGCAGGCCTGACGGGCTTGCCAGGCGGACGCGGCCGGGATGCCAAAACGCCCGCACGCCCCGAGGTGTCATGACACCGGGGGCGGGCAGCGCGTGCTGCCCGTCCCCGGAAGACGCCGAACCCGGGGTCAGGACGCCCGCTCGTTGTCACCGCCTTCCTCGTCCCGCGGGTCCGGGGCGGTGTCTTGGATGCCGAGGGCGTCGGTGACGCGCTGGTTGGCGGCATCGGCCTGCCCGTCGATGCAGTGCGCCTAGATCTTTCAGCAGGACCGCGACGCCGTGCCCGGCGCGGCGGGCGACCTCGGTCACGGGAACCCCGGAGTTCAGCCACAGTGACACCGCCGCGTGCCACAGGTCGTACGGACGTCGGCCGAGTGCCCGGGCTGTTTCCGCGCCGTCTCGACGGGCCCGCCGGTGAAACTTTCACCATGTGCCATGCCCGCGTCCGCGCATTATCGCAGCTCTGTATCTCTCGAAACTTCGCAAAATATTTCGGAGAAGTTACGCTTGATCATTTGTGACGCTTGTGACAATGTGATCGTTCACAACACGGCAGCCCCGAAGGGCTTTATCTCGCACCACTCCGCCCCTCTCGGCCGCGACCGCCGGTGTTAACGATAACAGGCGATGTAGGCAACGACAGGTGCCCGATTGCAGGTCCCGTAACTCCGGCGCAGGCCCTCAAAGCGGTCCGCGCCGACGGAAGGACCCGGGCAGTACTCCGCGAACGCCCAAGGAGGAAGCTCGCAAATGAACGACGTCCCCGTCCCCTCGATTAGCAGACGCGGCCGCCTGCGGCTGCTCATCTGCGGCGCCATAGCGGTGGCGCTGGCCGCCGCCTCGGCGGCGTTCATACCCGGTGTCGCCAAGGCAGCGACCTGCTCGAGCCAGACCGGCACCACCAACGGCATGTACTGGCAGATGTGGAACAACGGCCAAGGCTCGTCCTGCATTACCGTCGGCTCCGCCGGCAACCAGTACTCCACCACCTGGAGCGGCATCGGCGACTTCGTCGCCGGCGTCGGCTGGAACCCGGGCAGCAACCAGACGGTCAGCTTCAGCGGCAGCATGAACGCCAGCGGCGGCACCGCGCTGGCCTCCCTCTACGGCTGGTCCACCAACCCGCTGGTCGAGTACTACGTCATCGAGGACGACCAGGGCGGCAGTCCCTCGCTGGGCACCTTCATGGGCACCACGACCAGCGACGGGGCCACGTACAACCTGTACGAGCACCAGCAGGTCAACCAGCCCTGCATTACCGGCAACAGCTGCACCTTCGAGCAGTACCTGGCCATCCGGCAGGGCAACACCACCAGCGGGACCATCACCACGCAGAACATCTTCAACGCGTGGTCCAGTCACGGCATGAACCTCGGCTCGCTCAACTACCAGATCTTCGCGACCGAAGCCTGGGGCGGCGGCAGCGGCAACTCCAACTTCACCATCAGCCACGGCTCGTCCGGCGGTGGCGGCGGTGGCGGTGGCGGTGGCAGCGGCGGCCACGAAATCGTGGGTTCCGCTTCTGGCCGGTGTCTCGACGTCCCAAATCAGAGCACGTCCAACGGCACCCAGCTGCAGATGTACGACTGCTGGGCCGGCCCGAACCAGCTGTTCACATACACGTCGAGCAAGCAGCTGATGGTGTACGAACAAGTGCCTGGACGCGTCGGGTCACGGCACAACCAACGGCACGCCGGTGATCATCTGGGACTGCAGCGGCCAGTCCAATCAGCAGTGGAATGTGAACTCCAACGGCACCATCACGGGAGTGCAGTCCGGGCTGTGCATCGACGCCGTGGGTGCTGGTACAGCCAACGGTACGAAAATCCAGCTGTATAGCTGCTGGGGCGGGTCAAACCAGCAGTGGAGCTTGCGTTAACTGACCCGGACCGCCGGGGGGCCAGGAACCAGACAGGACTGGCCCCCCGGCGCCGATCTGGATTTCCGCACCTCGCCGGCGCCGTCTTTAACGGCGCACATCAAGCCGAAACACGACGGGAAATAACCGTCACGATTCGGGCAGTTCGGACGTGTGCCCGGGTCTCGGGACCAGTGGCCGGTCAGCCTGCTTTGAGGGCGAATGCTTCGAGAACATGCTGGTCAGCGGTCTGATTTCAGCCGTCGTCTGGGTCGCCGACCGCGGCTTCACCTCGGCCGAGAACCGCCGCTACCTCCGCAAGGGCGGGAACCACTACATAATCGGGGAGAAGCTCCGCTCCGGGTCGGCCGAGGCAGAGGCCGCCCTGTCCCGGCAGGGCCGCTACCAGGAAGTCGCGGCCAGCCTGCGGGTCAAGGAAGCACGGATCGCCGAGGACGAGCGGTTCGTCATCTGCCACAGCCCGGAAGGCGCCGAGCGGGACGCTGCCATCCGCGCCCGCATGATCGCCCAGCTCAAGGAGGCGATCGACGGCTCGGACGCGCTCGCCAGGGACAAGCGGGCGGAGCTGCGCGGCGTGATCTCGACGAAGCCGGGGCTGAACCGGTACCTGCGGGTCACCCCCGGCGGCCTCCTCCGGATCGACGCGGCCCGGGCGAAGGCAGAGGAGAACCTCGACGGCAAGTACCTGCTCCGCACCTCCGACCCGAAGATGACCGCCGAGGACATCGCGCTGGGCTACCGGCAGCTCCTGGAAGTCGAGCGCGGCTGGCGCGACATGAAGCAGGTCATCGACCTGCACCCGGCCTGCCACCGCAAGGAAGAGCGGATCCGCGCCCAGGTCATCCTCTGCTGGCTCGCCCTCCTGCTCGCCCGCATCGCCGAGAACGCCTGCGGCGCCACCTGGCCGGAACTGCGCCGCCAGCTCGACCGCATCGCCGTCGGCACCTTCGCCGGCCCCGCCGGCACCTTCCGCCAGCGCACCGAGATCAGCCAGCCTCAGCAGGACATCCTCCACCGGCTCGGCATCGACCCGCCCCCGAAGATCTACCAGCTCACCCCAGCCCTGAGCCGCTGACCAGCTGAAACGCTCCACCTAGATACACGCCCCGCACCTAGCCCCGGGCGCGTTTCCCCACGTCAAACGGCAAATTCATCGGCTATCGCGCTCTGCAGCTGCGGAACCCAGGTGCATAAATCCGGATTTCAGGTCTCTTTTTCACGCATGCGGCGCCAGCTTCTCATCCCGGGCACCCTCGGCCCGCTCTCTTACGATGAGGGACCGCGACGAGGCTAGCCGCTTCCCATGCCGACAAGCGCGCCCCGGCAGCCGCCCGAAGTCTCCAGGCCACATGTAACACCAATGCGCGCTAGCGACCGCAGCAGGCCTGAGCGGAAGATCACTTCTCTCGCAGTTGCAGCCTCGCGGACGGCGCGGCACGCGACGGCATGAGCTGGCACGCCGCAGCTGAGGACTCTTAATCCGCGGGTTCGGGTTCCAAGTCTCCGGCGGCGCACCCGAACGCTCGGCTCCCAGGCCGACCGCTCGCGCGATGTGCCGATGTAACTTTCACTGCGCACGGTCACATCTTCGCCCTGTCCGGCGCCGAATCGGCAGGCTGCTCTGCTGGCCCGAAAGGGTGCAAGACGGATCTGCCGCTTGCCTGCCGGCGCGGGTGTTGACGCGCTGGGCCGGCAGGACGAATATCTGAGAGATGCGGTTGTTAGCGCTAACAACAGCCTTGCGGAGAAAGAGATCCCATGCTGCGATCCCGGCACCTGAAGTCCCGCCTGCTCGGCGGGCTCCTAGCGGTCGCCGCCGCGGTCGGTGTGAGTCTGCCCGCCGCGCCCGAGGCCGCTGCCGCCTCGTTGACCCAGATCACGAACTTCGGCACCAACCCGACCGGCCTGCAGATGTACTTGTACGTGCCGAACAGCGTCAAGGCCAACCCGTCGATCCTGCTGGCGCTGCACGGCTGCCAGGGCTCCGGGCCCTACCTGTACTCCAGCACCGATTTCGGGTCGCTGGCCGACCAGTACGGGTTCATCGTCATCTACCCCTCGACCAACCCAGGCGGCAGCTGTTGGGACGTCTCGTCCAGCCAGGCGCTGACGCGTAACGGCGGCAGTGACCCGGTCGGGCTGATGTCGATGATCACGTACACCGAGCAGCACTACGGCGGGAACCCCAACGCCGTGTACGTCACCGGCGAGTCGTCGGGCGGGATGATGACCAACGTCATGCTCGCCGACTACCCCGACGTGTTCAAGGCGGGCGCGGCGTTCATGGGCGTGCCCTACCACTGCTTCTACACCGGCACTGTGCGCGGCTGGAACGGGCCTTGCGCCGGCGGCCAGGTTTCCATGACCGCGCAGCAGTGGGGCGATCTCGTGCGCAACGACGCCTACCCCGGCTACGCCGGCCCGCGCCCCCGTGTGCAGTTGTGGCACGGCACCGCCGACACGACCCTGAACTACAACAATCTCGGGGAAGAGATCAAGCAGTGGACGAACGTACTCGGGGTAAGTCAGATCCCGTCGTCGAGTGACACCCCGGTCACCAACTGGAACCGAACCCGATACAACAACAGCTCCGGCAGCACGCAGGTCGAGGCGTACGGTATCGCCGGTGCCGGACACCAACTGCCGATCCAAGGCACGCCGATGGCCGCCTACGCCATTCACTTCATGGGGCTGGACGGCACTGGCTCCACCCGAGGTAACACGGGTGCGCTGCACGCGGTTGGTGCGGGCAAGTGCCTGGACGACCCGAACTCGACCACCACGCTGGGCACACAGCAGCAGATAAACGGCTGCACTGGCGGAGCCAACCAGACTTGGACGCACAACTCGTCGAACGAGCTGACGGTCACCGTCGGCGGCAGCACCCTGTGCCTGGACGCCAACGGCCGGGGCACCACCAACGGCACCAAGGCGATCGTCTGGTCCTGCAACGGTCAGGCCAACCAGCAGTGGAACGTCAACTCCAACGGCACGATCACCGGCGTCCAGTCCGGCCTGTGCCTGGACGTGACCGGGGCTTCCACCGCTAACGGCGCCTTGGTCGAACTCTGGTCGTGCAACGGCGGCAGCAACCAGCAGTGGACCCTCGGATAGTCGGGCCCGACACAGATGTCGTCCCGCGCCGACGGGTTGAATCACGGCACTCCCTACTCGCCAACCGGAGGATTGGACACCAATGTTGAGAGCAATACGACGCGTCGGCCTGGCTGGCGCACTGGCCGGCACACTAGGGCTCTCGCTGCTGCTGCCGGCGGCGCCCGCCTCGGCCGCCAACGAGGTGGTCCAGAAGTGGCTGACCACCTCGGATCTGAGCCAGCACCTGACGCAGCAGGCCAACCTCGGCTTCTCCGCCGCGTCCGGTTCGGGGACCATCAGCGTCGACAACACGCAGACGTTCCAGAGCATCGTGGGCTTCGGCGCAGCGATGACGGACACTTCGGCCTGGCTGATCTCCAACAAGTTGAGCGGCGCCGCGCACACGAACCTGATGAACGCGTTGTTCAGCCCGAGCCAGGGCATCGGCATGAGCTGGGTCCGGATTCCGATGGGCTCGTCCGACTTCTCCGCCACGGCGCAGCCGTACTCCTACGACGACAACCTTTCTGTCTCCACGGGTACGACGGTCGGTGTGGGTTCCGGACGTTGCCTGGACGACACCGGCAACCCGACGAACGGCGTGCAGGTCTACATCTGGGACTGCACGAGGGGCAACGCGAACCAGCAGTTCAGCTACACCAGCGCGGCGCAGCTGCAGATCGCCGGCAAGTGCCTGGACGCTAACGGCCAGGGAACGGCCAATGGCACCAAGGTGATCCTCTGGACGTGCAACGGCCAGGCGAACCAGCAGTGGAAGCTCAGCGTCAACGGCACGATCACCGGCGTGCAGTCCGGGCTGTGCCTTGACGTCTCCGGAGCGGCCACGGCCAACGGCTCGCTAGTCCAACTGTGGTTCTGCAACGGCCAAGCCAACCAGGAATGGACCCGCCCCGACCCGGCGCTCGCGAACTTCTCGATCGGGCACGACCTCGGCTACATCGTTCCGGATCTGAAGGAAGCGCTCGCGCTCAACCCGGGCCTGAAGCTCATGGCGAACCCGTGGAGCCCGCCGGGTTGGATGAAGGCGAACGGCCAGATGAACAACACCAACCATGCCGGAACGCTGCTCGCCTCGAGCTACGGACCGCTGGCGCAGTACTTCGTGAAGTTCCTCCAGGGCTACGCCGCGCAGGGCGTCCCGATCTACGCGATCACCCCGCAGAACGAGCCGACCTTCGCCACCGCCTACCCGGGAATGGAGTTCAGCGAGCAGAACGAGGCCAACTTCGTCGCGAACAACCTCGGCCCCGCGCTGGCCCAGGCGAACCTCTCCCCCGCGGTGCTCGGCACGGACTTCAACACCAACGTGCTCAGTAGCTACGCCGAGCCGCTGATGCAGGACGCCGGCGCCAGCAAGTACCTGGCCGGCACGGCCTGGCACTGCTACGCGGGTGGCCTGAACGCCATCGGAACCATGCAGGCGGCGTTCCCGACCAAGGACAACTACGAGACTGAATGCTCGGACGGCATCGACCCGCAGAACGCGATCGAGACCTTCATCCAGAGCACGCGCAACTGGGCGCGGACCGCCACGATGTGGAACATCGCCGAGGACCAGAACAACGGCCCGGTGATCCCCGGCGGCTGCAACGCCTGCACCCCGCTCGTCACTATCAACCAGAGCACCGGGAACGTGACGTTCGACGCCGGCTATTACTCCGTCGGACACTTCAGCAAGTTCGTGCTGCCCGGCGCCAAGCGCATCGCCTCGAGCACCACCGCGAATCTTGACGACGTGGCGTTCCAGAACCCCAACGGCTCCCTTGTGCTGATCATCGACAACACCTCCGGCTCGACTCAATCGTTCAGCACGAGCTGGGCCGGGCAGAAGTTCAGCGACTCGCTGCCCAGCCACGGCATCGCCACCTACGAATGGACGCCTGCGTGACGGCAGCGTCATGTAGTCGACCCCGCCGCTGTCATCGACGCGGCGCCCGAATTCGCAGCCAGCGGGGCGTTTTCGCAGGGTGTGGCAGGTGTTGGGTTCGAACCAACGTAGGCTAAGCCGACGGTTTTACAGGGCGTCGGCAGGAAAGATCGCAAATGCTTCCTGAGCTGCTCTAACCCGAAGTTCCCCCCAGTTATCCGCGCGTTAGGCCGTTTACCTGGGCTTTCGTGATGCGCAGGGCGGGCTGCTGACTACGCGACCCCGAGGCGGTGGCTGACGCCGAGGAGCTCGAAGGCTTGCCGCTGGAGAGGAGTAGGAGTGGTGACGAGCCGGAAGCCGGGCACGGCGGGGTCGGCGGGGGCAATCGTGTTCAGGCAGATCGTGGCCAGGTCGGTGAGCAGGCTGCTGAAGCTGTGCACCGGGAGGTCGCCGGGAGTGTGCTTGGTGGCGGCTTTGGCCAGGGCGCGTGGGGAGCGGGCGGCCGGGGCGACCGGGCTGGGCCGGGCGGCCTGGGCGGCTTGCTTGTCGTCGTCGGTGAACAGCAGCGGCGCGAGCCGGGCCTGCACGTGCCAGCTGACGTAGTACGACAGCATCCGCAGGAACACGTGTGCCCGGACCCGGTCGGCGGTGCGGTGCCGGATGGGCCGGATGTCCAGGTCGGTGTTGAAGGCCCGGAAGGCCCGCTCGACCTTGTGGGGTGCCAGAAGTCTGCCTGGCCTGTGAACTGCAGCGATAACCAGCGCCAGCCGTGGGGCATCATGATCATTCGTGTCCTTCCGCCTGCTCTACCTCATCTTCGTCCGGCTCTGCGGCTGGCTGGTCCTGCTTGGCCGGTCGTCGGCTCCCAAGAACGCCGAGCTGCTCGTGCTGCGGCATGAGGTCGCCGTGCTACGGCGCGCCAATCCCAGGCCCCGGCTGGATTGGGCCGACCGCGCAATCCTCGCCGCGCTGATCCGACTCCTGCCGGGAAGGCTGCGAGCG
>Ga0207684_10005098_pt1 | contig 12246 bp, 11 predicted proteins | sample KBSK5501metaG_FD_184342 | JGI IMG/M metagenome (GOLD analysis project Ga0207684, IMG submission 184342) | Corn, switchgrass and miscanthus rhizosphere microbial communities from Kellogg Biological Station, Michigan, USA - KBS K5-50-1 metaG... | ecosystem: Host-associated > Plants > Roots >... | reverse complement strand
CGACGAGGAGCTCGAGGCCATCATCGAACGGCTGGATCAGGAGCTGAACGCGCCGAAGGCGGCACCGTTCATGTGGCAAGCCGACCAGACAAATCCGCCTTCAACGGTAGAAGCACCCTTTGCCACGCCGGACAGCCAGGCGTTCGCCGACGCCGAAGCGGCACTTGCAGAAGAAAACACTGTCGGGGACACGACTGCCGATATCGAGCCGATGCGCGTCGCGCATGAGGAAAGCCCATTCGAGGAGCCGACGACCGATTACACGGCCGCGTCGGTGCAGGTTGAACAGCCGAAAGGCGTTCATATCGAGCAGGCACCGCCTGCGGCCGAAGTGCCGGCGCCGGCAGTCGATGAGGAGACAGCGTCTGAGGTCTTCGCGCCCGCCGAGGCCCCACCCGCCGCCCCGCCCGCAGCGGATGTGGCCAACACAGTTACGATGGCCGATCTTTATGTTCGCCAGGGTTTTGGCGACAAGGCCCGGGAGATTTACGAAACCATCCTGCGGCGGGAGCCCGACAATCGCGACGTTCGCGAGAAACTGGACAACCTGCGCCACCCCCTCCCGTCGGCTGATGGCCGGGGTGAGGGGCCCGGCGCCCGCAATCCGAAAGCCGTGAAGCTCGAGCAGTGGCTGGCCAAGGTGAAAAAGAGGGAGGAGGGGAGTGTCGTTTAGAGATGTTCTTCGGGAGATTCGCGACCGCGTCGACGGAACGCTTGCCGTGAGCCTGATCGGGCTGGACGGCATCAGTGTCGAGCGCATCAACGGAAACAACGTGCCGCTCGACGCCATGGGGGCCGAGTTCGGCGGCATCATCAAGTCTCTCTCGGGGTCGAATACAGACTTGAATGCCGGCGGCGTGCAGCAGTTGTCGCTGGTTACCGAAAAGTACATTGCGTTTGTCTCGGCGGTGACCTCGGAGTACTACCTGCTGCTCGTTTTGAAGCCCGATGGAAATTACGGGCGCGCGCGGTTCGAGTTGTCCCGTGCGAAGCAACTGCTTCGCGACGAGCTGGCCTGAGGTGCCGATTTGAATTTCAAGGAAATCCTTCAACTGATCGACATCGTGGCCGAACGCGGCATCGCGGAGATCGAGATCGAGCAGGCGGGAACGAGGGTCCGCATACAAGGAAAGCATTCGCCACCGCAAGTCATCCACTCCTATCTCAACGGCCAGCACGAAATGTCGATGCCCGCCTTGCCGCCCGCCCCGGCTGCCGCGCCCGTCCTGCAGGCCAAAGGGGAGGAGTGGGAGGCCGATTCGGGGCTGCACGTCGTCACCGCGCCAATCGTCGGAACGTTCTACCGCGCGCCGAACCCGGAATCCGAGGCGTTCGTCACGATCGGCGATCACATCAGCAAGGGAAAGGTTCTTTGCATCATCGAAGCGATGAAGTTGATGAATGAAATCGAATCCGACGTCGACGGTGAAATCGTCAAGGTCTATCCGCAGAACGGACAGCCGGTGGAATACGGTGAGAAATTATTCGCCGTGAGGATGTGATGCGCCTTTCGGCGCGTTATCGGTTGTCGGTTCTCGGTTGTCCCCACCCGACAACCGACAACCGACAACCGACAACTTCCCCATGATCTCCAAGGTCCTCATCGCCAATCGCGGCGAAATTGCTCTCCGCGTCATCCTCGCGTGCAAGGAAATGGGATTGCAAACCGTGGCGGTGCACTCCGAGGCCGACCGCGATTCGCTGCACGTGCGCTACGCCGATGAGGATGTGTGCATCGGCCCCCCGCCTTCGCGCCAGAGCTACTTGAGCATCTCTTCGATCATCGCGGCCGCAGAGATTACCGGCGCCGACGCCATTCATCCTGGCTACGGATTTCTTGCTGAGAACGCGCACTTCGCGGAGATCGCGAACGAATGTCAGTTGACGTTCATCGGCCCGACGCCCGAAGCCATTCGACTGATGGGCGACAAGTCCAAAGCGCGCGAGATGGCCAAGAAAGCGGGCGTCCCGATCCTTCCCGGCAGCGACGGGCCGGTGAAGACCTTGGCGGATGCGGTCGAGATTTCTCGCCAGATCGGCTTCCCCGTGATTCTAAAAGCGGCAGCGGGAGGCGGCGGCAGAGGAATGCGGATTTGCGGCAGCGAGGCCGACCTGCAGAGCGCATTTGACACGGCCCGCAGCGAAGCGGAGCGCGCCTTCGGATCCGCGGACGTCTACGTCGAGAAATACCTCGAACGCCCGCGTCACATCGAGATCCAGGTTTTCGGCGACACCGCCGGCCGCATCGTCTCCCTCGGCGAGCGCGAATGCACGATCCAACGCCGGCATCAGAAGCTGATCGAGGAGTCGCCGTCGCCCGCAGTCACACAGGAGCTGCGTCATCAGATGGGAGACTCCGCAATCCGATTGTGCCAGGCGGTAAATTACGTCAACGCCGGCACGATCGAGTTTCTGTTTCAGGATGGCGAGTTCTACTTCATGGAAATGAACACCCGCATTCAGGTCGAGCATCCGGTGACTGAGGAGGTGACGGGCATCGATCTGGTGAAGGAGCAGATCCGAGTGGCGAACGGCTTGCCGCTGACGGTGCCGAACGGCGACTTCCATCTGCGCGGACACGCGATGGAGTTCCGCATTAACGCCGAAGATCCGGTGACGTTCGCGCCGCATCCAGGAAGGATCCGCGAATTCCACACCCCGGGCGGGCCGGGCGTGCGGGTTGACACCGCCGCTTACCGAGACTATGTGATTCCGCCGCATTACGACTCGTTGATCGCGAAGCTGGTCGTGAGGGGAAAAAATCGCGAAGAGACTCTCGCGCGCAGCCGGCGGGCGCTGGGAATGTTCATCATCGAAGGCGTGAAGACATCCATCCCGCTGCATCGCGCGATCCTCGACGATCCGCGGTTCATCCGCGGTGAACTTTCAACAAGGTTCATGGAAGAATTCGAGTGGTAGATGAAGATCTACCTCATCGGCTTCATGGGCGCCGGCAAGACCACCATCGGCCGGGAGCTGGCGGCGCGGCTCGGATGCCCCTTTTTCGACCTCGACGAGCTGGTGGAATCGGCCGAGAAGATGTCGATCAAAGATATCTTCGCGCAGCAGGGCGAGCCGTATTTTCGAAAACGCGAGCGCGACATTCTGCGCTCAACCCATTACCTCGACCATGCCGTGATCGCCACCGGAGGCGGGACGTTCACGTTCGAGGAGAACATCCAGTTCATCCAGGCGGAGGGCTTTTCGGTCTTTCTTTCCGCGCCGTACACGCTGCTGCGCAGCCGCATCGGCGAGAAGGCCGCCGAGAGGCCGATGTTTCGCGACGATGTGGCGGCCCACGATCTCTACAACGATCGCGTCCGGTTCTATCGCATGTGCGATGTCACCCTCGAGATCCGCGAGGAAGAGACGCCGATCGAGATCGTTGAGCGTATCCTCCTCGAGCTGCCGAAAAAGCGAATGCGGAGGACTTCGTGAGAGTGCTGGTGGTCAGCGATCTCCACGCGAACGCCGAGGCGCTGCGCTCGGTCTTCAGCCGCGTGCGCCGCAAGAAGTTCGATTGCATCGCCTGCCTCGGCGATTTCGTCGGCTACGGCGCGGAGCCAAATCAGGTCCTCGATGCCATGCGAACGTTCAAAGCGACCAAGTTGTACATTCGAGGCAATCACGATCGTTACGTGGCTGCTCTCGAGGAGAGCGATGGATTCAACGACGTCGCGAAAGCGGCTGCCGACTGGACGCGGCAACATCTCAGCGCGCCGAATCGCCGTTTTCTCGAGAAGCTTCCCCTCGGGCCCGTCGAGCATGATGGATTCGTTCTCTGCCACGGTTCTCCGGAAGATGAAGACCAGTACGTGTTCAACGAAGTTCATGCCTCGCACATCTTCGAGTCGAATACCGCGCCGATCGTGCTCTATGGCCATACCCACCTGCCGGTGATCTTTTCGGTTGACGCCAAAGGCCGCGTTCGAGGATCCGCAGTTCGCGGCGACGCGATCGTCCGCCTCGATCCCAGGCGCCGCTATCTGATCAATCCGGGCTCGGTCGGACAGCCGCGCGATCGCAACCCGCGCGCGTCTTTTGCGATCGTGGATTCCGGCCGGATGACGGCGCAATTCTTCCGTGTTCCGTACGACATCACGAAGACGCAGTCGGCGATCCTGAAGGCCGGTTTGCCAGTCGTCCTCGCGAATCGTCTCCGATGGGGTACGTAACTGTCCTCTGCTGAGGAGAACAGCCGAACCTTCAAAGCCGCAAACTCGCGCTAAGTCTCTGAAATATCACGCAAAGAACTCAGCCGTTCGGTGGCACGTGCGGCGCAATCCGAACGAGCGGCTGCGGGGGAAATTCCATGAGAAAACTGACTCTCACTCTTCTTTCCACGCTCGCGATCGCGCTTCCGCTGCATGCGGCGCAAGGGCGAAGTCAGTCGTACTTCACCTTTGATGATGGCGGAACAATCGTCCGCCAGGGAGACGACGGTCGCGAGGTTGATGCCCAGGTCAACTTGCCCGTCTTCCCCGGCGATGAAGTGACGACCAGCCGGCGCGGCCGCGCCGAGATTCGCCTCGCTGACGGCAACGTGATCGCGCTCGACCGTTCCACCTCGATCCGTTTCCGATCGATTCTCGATTCGTACGACGACAATGCGTCGCAGACGATCGTCGAGCTTCGCTACGGTCACGTTGCAGTCCAGCGCACAGATTTCAATCGCGAAGCGCTGCGCCTCGACACTCCAAACGCCAGTTACGTTGCCAACGACATCGCGATCTATGCCGTCGATGACGATTCTCGAGGGGCGGATCGGGTGAGCGTGTTCTACGGGGAAGTCGAAGTGCGCACTCCCGTTCGAACCTCGCGGCTGGGCGAAGGGGAAGAAGCGCGAGTCGATGATCAAGGGGTGTATGGCCTCGCCAGCTCGCAGCGCGGCACCGCAGATGAATTCGAGCGCTGGTTCGTCCGGCGCTCCCAACGCTACGAGCAGGCCGACAGCCGCTATCTCGACCGCTCGCTCGCTTACTCCGATTATGACCTTCAGGAATACGGCACGTGGACCTACGTCTCCTCGCTCGGATCGTGGGGCTGGCGTCCGTATGTCGGCGCCGGCTGGCGACCTTACTACCAGGGCCGCTGGGGCTATGGACCGGGCGGATGCCTGGTGTGGATTTCTTCCGAACCGTGGGGCTGGGTGCCCTATCACTACGGTCGCTGGGGATATGACCCGGTCTTCGGGTGGGTCTGGCTTCCCGGCTACACCTATTCACCGGCGTGGGTCTATTGGATGTACGGTCCGGGGTATTTAGGATGGGCGCCCGCCGGTTGGTATGACTGCTATCGACCCTATTACAGTTGGGCGTATCAACCTTACGCCCACGCAGGATTTCACTTCGGATTCGGCTTCTACGGCCGAGTGAAGGTGAACGAGATCGATCTGCGTCCGTGGACTTTTGTATCGGGCGACAGGATCATGTCGACGCGTGTGGATGCATCTGCGCTGAACGCCGACGCCATCCGGCAACGGCTGCTGCGCGATCCGAGTGCCGGTCTCGCGACGGTCTCAGGGACGCCGGCGCGGTTTAATCGAAACGAAATCAAAGATCCGGCCGCGGCGATCAACACGATTGCGCGCCGTGGAATCGGAAGTGGTACCGGCAGAGAAGGCTCCGGGTCTGCTACGGATATGACCCCGTTCTTCCGGCGCGACCCGGAGCTTTCCAATACCGTCCGCGAGCGCATCGTGCGAAGCGGCGTGAGCGGCGGCGCTGCAGCCGTTGGCGGAGTGGCCGTAGGCGGAGTGGGGTTTGGTCCACGCGGTCCAAGTGGCGTTCCTTCTCCCGGAACTCCGGGCACGATCGAAGGACGCGTTCCGCCGCATGGCGACTCGCCGGAATCGCCGCGCGGAGTGATTCCGCGCGATAGGACTCGTGAAGCTCCCGCAGCCGGCACTGTCACGCCGCCTTCGAACATCGATCGAAGCGAACGCAGTTGGCGCGACCGGATTGATCGGAGGCCCGCGACGCCGACCACTCCCGAGCGCGCGCCTGCCCCCACCCCGCAGCGCGACGACGGTTGGCGCGGGCGGGTGACGGGCCGCAGGGATTTTGTACCGACGGCCCCCGCGGACCGGAAGCCGGTCGACCGTGGCAGCGACATTCCGAGACGGATCATCGATCGCATTGGCGGCGCACGGATCTACGGCGGCGACACGCCGCGCGACACCGCGCCGCGCGACACCGCGCCGCGCCAGGCCCCGCCACCGCGTGAAAGCGCTCCGTCGCGCGTCGAACGTTCTTCACCACCGCCTCAGCCTTCATCTCCTCCGCCGCAGCACGAGCGGTCGTCCTCTCCTCCTCCCGATCGCTCGAACGAAGGCGGACACGTGAAACGGGATCAGTGATCTGATTGCCGGCGCGTGACGAAGGGCCTCCCGAAAGGGAGGTCCTTTGTTTTGAATGCAGAACGCAGAACGCAGAATGAAGAATTGAGAAATCGGGCCTTTTTCTTCGTTCTTCATTCTGCATTCTGCATTTAGAATCCTTTCCGATGTCTGTCCCCTTGTTCTTCGCGTTCTACTGCATCGAGGCGGGACTGTTTTTCCTCATCGCTCCCTGGACGAGGCTGTGGACCCTCAATCCGTTGCTGCACAGCAACGCGACGCTGTCGATCATGGCGGCCAATCCGTTCGTGCGCGGCTTCGTGTCGGGGTTCGGCGTAGTGCATCTGCTGATCGCCGCCAAGGACCTGGTCCGCATCAGTCAGGCTCGCCGGCAGCGGCAGGGCGGGGGAGCGAGCTGACGTGGCGCGGCGTTCTATCGATACTTCGCGGCTGTTCTTCCCGCTGATCCTCAGCGTGGTCTTCTTCGCCGTTTATTTTCCATTTCAAAAGAAATCGCTGGCCCTTCCTGGAATCGGCGCCGATGTGCTGCCCTATGTCCAATTCGCAGCGTATGTCGCACTGATTTTTTTCTTCGTTCGGCTGGTCGACGTCCTGGTCTTCGATGTCGTCATCCCACGGCGTCGCGTTGCTGCGCCGCAACTCCTTCGCGGCATCGTCGCGATTGTGTTGTACGCCATTCTGCTGGCCTCGGCGTTCAACACTGCCTTCAAAGTCAATGTCACTGGACTTCTCACCGGCGGTGCGGTGGTGGCCGCCGTCCTCGCTCTCGCTCTCCAGGACACTCTCGGGAATCTGTTCTCCGGAATCGCGCTGCACCTGGAGGAGACTTACGAAATCGGCGACGTTGTTCACAGCGGCGACTATATGGGCGTGGTCGAAGGCATAAGCTGGCGCGCCACGCGAATTCGCGGATTCAACAATCAGATTGTGGTGGTGCCGAACTCGGTCATTGCCCGCGAGCGCCTGGAAGTTTTTCCGCGCCACAATCTCAATGCTCGCGTCATCACGGTGGGCGTGGACTACAACGTCCCGCCCGCAACCGTCATCGGCATCCTCACTCAGGTGGCGGCGCACGTCGATGGCGTTGCGCGCGAGCGTCCCTGCTTCGCACGCGTCTCTACCTTCGGTGACTCGGCAGTGGTCTACGACATCAAGTACTTCACGCGCGACTACTCGGCACGCGATCGCATCGACGCCGACATTCGGAAAGCGGTCTGGTATGCGTTGCGCCGCAACAACATCGCGATTCCCTTTCCGATTCGCGCGTTCCAGCCGTATATGCCTCCCACAGGCGAGCATCAGGTCACTCCCGAGGAGGTTTTTCAGCGCCTCCGCGCGGTCGACGTGCTCGAGCCGATCTCCGATCAAGCGCTGCAGTCGGTGGCCGCATCGGTCAAGCTGCACTTCTACTCCCGCGGAGAGGCCGTCCTGCGGCACGGCACGACGGGCGAATCGATGTTCGTGGTGCATTCTGGATCTGTCGTGGTGCGCGTGCCGGACGACTCACTGACCGGCTGGCACCAGGTCGCCGAGCTGGGACCGGGAACGGTCTTCGGTGAAATGGCGTTGCTGACCGGCGAGATGCGCACCGCGGATGTTGTCGCAGCCACCGACGTGGTGGCGCTGGAGATCGGCAAGGATTCGCTGCAGCCGATCCTGGCCGACCATCCCGATCTCGCCGGCGCGATCTCGCATCAGATCATGTTGCGGCGCGAGCACCTGGAAGCGCTGCGTGGCAAGTCCCCCGAGGAGGAAGAGCTGACCTTGATGTCGCGCATTCGAAACTACTTCGGCCTCTTATGAAACGTCTCCTGATCGTCGAAGACAAAGAGTCGCTGGCGTTGATGCTGAAGGAGACCGTCGAGTCGGAAGGGCTGGAAGCAGACATCGTCGCGAACGGCTCCGACGCCGGACGCCGCATCGCCGAGGGGCGAAGGTACTTCGCAGTGCTGACGGATTTGAGATTGCCGGGAGCGGACGGCATCGCCGTGCTCAAACAGGTCAAAGAAAGCGATCCCGATTGCCCTGTCATCGTCATGACAGCATTCGGCACGATCGAGAACGCCGTCGAGGCCATGAAGCTCGGCGCCTACGACTTCATCCAGAAGCCGGTGGATGTCGATCATCTGATGCTGCTGTTGCGGCGATGCCAGGAAAATCGCGAGCTGCGCTACGAAAATCTGCTGCTGAAGGACGAGTTTCAGCGCCGTCACGGACTTCCGGCGATCGTGGGCGAATCTTCACGCATCGTGGAAATCTCGCGCGCCATTCAGAAAGTGGCTCCCACCGATTCGACAGTCCTGCTGCAAGGCGAATCTGGAACCGGCAAGGAGCTCTTTGCGCGCGCGATCCATCAGCTCTCGCCGCGCCGCGCGCGGCCGTTCGTCGCGATCAATTGCGCGGCCATTCCGGACACTCTGATCGAGAACGAGCTGTTCGGCCATGAGCGCGGATCTTTCACCGGCGCCACCGGCCGGCAGCTCGGAAAGTTCGAGCTGGCCGATACCGGCACCGTTTTTCTGGACGAGATCGGAGAGCTCGGCCCGGCGGTGCAATCGAAGGTGTTGCGCGTGCTCCAGGAGCGGCGATTCGATCGCATCGGCGGCGCCGCTACCCTGGACGTCGATGTGCGGGTCATCTGCGCCACCAATCGCAATCTGGCCGAGGATGTCAAAGCCGGACGGTTTCGTGAAGACCTCTTCTTCCGCATCAACGTTTTCCCGGTGACAATCCCTCCGCTGCGCGCGCGACGCGAGGATATCGACGCACTCGCCGATTTCTTCATTCAGAAGCTCGCCCGCGAGCTGAACAAATCCGGTCTCTCGATCAGCGACGACGCCCGCGCCAGTCTTCGTGAGTATCACTGGCCGGGAAATATTCGTGAGTTGGAAAACTGCCTCGAGCGCGCGGCCATCCTCTGCAACAACGGCCGCATCGAACCCGCCGACCTTCACCTGGGCGGCGGCAGCGAGCAGCGCATTGGCGACGTTTTCGATCTCTCGGGCAGCCTGGCGGATGCTACCGAGCGCGCCACGCGCGAGGTGGAGAAGGCCAAGATTGCGGAGGCCCTCCGCGCCACCTCCTCCCGCAACGACGCCGCCGACCTCCTCGGCATCGCCGCGCGGACGCTAGCCGCGAAAATGAAGGAATACGGCTTGGAGTGAGCATCCCGACGTCGAAAGACGTGATCGCGTTTCTCAACGCGCGCTTCGCGGCGCGCGGCCTGCCGTATCGCATCGAGCACCTCGCGGTTCTGCCCTACATGAATCCGATGTGGCTCGCGAACTGGGAGGTTCCACAGCTCGCCGATGCGCCGGAGCGCGACATCATCGATGAGGAGCTGCGCGAAGCCCGATGGCTGTTTCCTCAGGTTCTCGATGAGTACTGATCATCGCCAGGTGATCGGCACATCCGGAAGCAACGTTCGACGCCCGCTGCCGTCGATGATCTCGATCTGAAGGTCCGTCTCTTCGGGAACGCCGCGCGGACGGGGGATCAACTTCGAGAACGCATTGCGCGGATTTTGTGGATACCAAGGAAAAGCGCGCGTGACGTCGTCGCGTGTGGCGAGATCGGCTGTCACCTGAACGCGTCCGCTATCGATGCGGATGTTCACGCTGCGGATGCCGTTGGGCGAAACCGCCCAGCCCGTGACCAGCATCGGACCCGAAATCACGCTCGTGCGCTTTGGTTGATAAAGCTCCGCGAATGTTGCGCCGTTGTAGGTCGCTTTGCTGTCGAGCAATCGCGCCAGCTCTTCATCCGGCGTGTAGCCAGCCGGATCGCGCGTCTGAGGCGCGCGAAAGCGCTGCCAGCCTTTTTCGACGCGCGGCAGCGCGAAGAGCCAATCGCCGTTGACGCCGGCATCGAATCTTTGCAGAAAAACGAGCCTTCTTTGCGCCATGCCTCGCTTGATCCACGCAAAGACTCCCGGCGCTTCCCACCCGAACCAATCGGGACGCACGACCACGAACCGGCAACCGTTGCGCTCGAGTAGCGTCAGCGTGTCGTCGCTGAGCGGTTCCGTCCGCAATTTGTAATGCAGCGGCGGTTCGAATCCCGAGATGCCGTCGAAGATCGGAACGTGATGCGCCGTGGCTCGCAGCAGATAGAAATACAAGACATCGAGATGGTGGATCGGGAGCTCGATCAGCGGCCCGGCGTGCGTTTGCGCGATCCATCGATCGACAGGTGAGGGCTCGACGAGCGCCTGTTCCCATCGGATCCGCGGCCACACGTCGACGAATGCCGCCGCGAACAGGAGCGCGGTCACCCATTTGCGGCGGTCGAGGATTGAGGCGCCGGTTGCCGACCAGCAAGCCAGCCCGGCGTAAGCAATCGCCGCCCACCGCGCCGGAGCGCGAATCGCACGAAAACCAAAGACGCGATGAAACAGAAACGAGTGAAAAAAAGCGTTGATGCCGAATGACCCGAGCAATCCGATGACGATCCACAGCGCCGCCGCCCACAGCTCGAACGAAAATCTCGAGTTGTCGATGGCGGTGCGCAGGTTGCCTTCGCTCAGCGCACGAGGAAATCGAATCGCGAGCCGGATGACGACGCAGATTGCCAGCAGAGCGGCAGGAAAATACGACCGGCTGAAATCGAGCAGGACTCTTCCGTGGCGGACGATGTGGATCTCGCCAGTCGTCGCGCCGATGTAGGTTACGAATGCCAGGACGACGATGATGGCGTCGAGAGCAAACAGAGACCGGCCGCCCACGGCGGGCCCGACAGCGGTGGGCCGCTGTCCTCCACCTCGGACCATCAGAAACGCAGCGGCGCTCAAAAAGAGCATCAGAGCGCCCGGGAAAAGTTGCCGTTCTCCGTGCCGCTCCTCGTCCGGCGGCAGCCTGCCGTATAGCCGGCTTTCTCGCGGCGCGATCAGCCAGTCGTTCCACGTGGCGGACGCTCCGAGCGATTCGCCCACCAAGCGCTTCATGCCGTACGTTTCGGCGACCACCTTGTACGGAATGAGAAATGGCAGCAGCAGCGCGAATGCAATCGCCAGCGCGCCGATGAGTGGCAGCCAGAATCGCAGATCCCGCCGTTCGGCAATCGCGATCAGAACGAGCGTCAGAATGACGGCCACCGATCCGAAAAGAAAAAAATAGACGTTGGTCAGGCCGTTCATCAGAAACGCTGCGCCGAGGAGGGCGGCGTTGCGAAGCGTCGGCGATCGCCGATACACCAGCAGCGCCGCCAGCAGCAGCGGTATCCATCCGCCGGAGATCACCTGCACGTGCGGGAGTTGTCCGAATCGATAGGGGACGAATCCGTAGAGCAAGCCCGCCAGCACTGAAGGCAGCAATTGTTTCGTCACGACCCGCGCCAGCACGCACGCCCCGTATCCCGAAAGAGCGAAGCCGAAAAGGATCGCCAGATTGTGAATTGTCAGCGGAGCGAATCCGATCGCATAAAACGGCAGACACAAGATCGCGATGCCGGTGAGGTGCTCGCTGTACGCCAGCGGGAACTTGGCAGGAAAGAAAATCGGCGCGTTGAAAAGGTGCAGCGGCTTGTGCGTCAGGGCATAGCAATTCCAATCGAGAATCCAGGCGTTCAACAGTGGGTCGCCGAGGTCGGAGACAGCGGTCGGAAGGTTCGCCGCCAGAGGCCAGGTGAGGATGATGGCGACGACGGCGTAAAACCCGAAAAGCGCGACTTCGCGCAGCGCTCTTACAGCCACCTCGCCAGCCAGTCCGCAACTTCCTTGTAGAAGACGCGGCTGTTCTCCGGATTCAGGATCCAGTGATTCTCATCCGGCCAGACCAGAAGACGGCTGGGGATGCGCTGGCGCTGCAGCGCGGCCCACATCTCGAGAGTGTTGTTCATCGGCACGCGGAAATCGTGCTCGCCGACGGACAACAGAATCGGCGTCTTGAAGT